>Ga0075123_10000125_pt1 | contig 37241 bp, 33 predicted proteins | sample AntAceMetag02UKX_FD_69808 | JGI IMG/M metagenome (GOLD analysis project Ga0075123, IMG submission 69808) | Saline lake microbial communities from Ace Lake, Antarctica - Antarctic Ace Lake Metagenome 02UKX | ecosystem: Environmental > Aquatic > Non-marine Saline and Alkaline > Saline | place... | reverse complement strand
TATTTAGGTTGTTTAGTAGCACTAAATTAAGTGAAAAAATCATACGGTTAATAGCTGTGCAAAATATTTTTGCACAGCTATTTAACTCGTTTTATTAATAAATGTTGCGGATTTAAGGTAATACTAAAAAATTAAGTATCAGAGATAAATTTGAAAAAGTAAATTTATTATGGCTTTATGAAACATTCTATAATGAACTTTGTGCAATTTCACATAATGAGATTAGAAACATTGAAAAATCACATATTACGTCTGTTCATTATGATAAAGTAATTCTAAAATATCAGACATCGAAAAATTTAAATGATTACAATCATTATTTTGATTTTCTTTTAATGAGCCTTGTTGATATTGTAACAATTTTAAATGAAAAAACAAATTTAGATTGCAATGAAACATTAATAAAAATTAATCAAATATAAACATGAAAGAAATTAAATATTGTTCGGTATGTGGTGTAAAATTATCTTTTATGACTAAGCCTGGGCTTGGTAGCGGTAAATTAATGGACGGAGGTCGAGTTTGTAGGAAATGTTTTAAAATAATAGTTAAGGAAAATGTTGATTTTGGATTAAAATCAAAAATGAAATATACAATTGATATGGTAAAAAATATCGTTGAAAATTACAATAATCCAATAAAAAATAGACCTATTCCTGAAAATCCTAAACCTGTTTCTATATCTGAAAAGGAAACTCTTGAAAAAACAGATTATATTCCAGACGAAAATAATATAAATATTAATGGTTTAGTATTTATAGAATATACAGATGCACAAGGTTTCAAAAGCAATCGTAGAATAACTATTATTTCTGCAAAGCCTTATAATAATAATGACTTTTTTATTTCAGCATATTGTCATGAAAAAGAAGCTCATAGAACATTCAAAATGTCAAATATTGATGTGCTAATAGATTTAGAAACAGGTGAGATAATTGAGAATATCGAATCATTCTTTTTTGACAGGTATAATAATTCACCATTAGGACAAATAACGAAATGTTATCAAAAATTTGAATGTGAAATTTTGATTTTGACTTTTGTTGCCAGAGCAGACGGAGTTTTAAGAAAAAAGGAAAGAGATATCATTAATAATTTTATTACAGAAAATTGTTCCGAAGAATTAGATATGAAGATATTAGATAATGAAATTCGACGAACATATTGCGATAGTATTGAATTTAGAAAAAACTTAAAAATTATGAAACTTAAGTCTGAAAAAGAAAAACAAAATATTTTAGATTTAGTTATAAATATTATTAATACAGATAAAAATATTGACCCAATGGAATCAGGGTCTCTTGAGCTGATAAAAAAAGAATTAAAAATAAAATAACAAAGCCTCAAAAATATAGGTTATTTGGCAAAAAACACTAAAGTTTAAAATGACAGGAATAAATAAAATTAAAAAAGGAATATAAAATGAAAAAAATAAAATTATTTGAAATTGCTTTAATATCAATATTGTTTACTTGCCTGATTAAACCTGCTTATTCTCAAAACAATCTTGATGCCGCCAATCCAAAGATTGAAGGTCCTGACGAAATATGCCGAAACGGTGTTAGTTCAATTTTTAGTGTAACAAGCAATGTAACGAAGGGCACTTTTTTGTGGGAATCCGAAAGCAATGAGATTAAAATTATACCTGATAAAGAAAATACTGTCAAGGTTTCTGTCCGTTATGGGTGCAAGGACGATTATGCAAAAATTAAAGTTATTCAAACGATTGATGGGCAGAAGTATTCGGCAAGTCATTTACTGAAAATAAAAGGACATTACTATTATGTGCCAGATTGCAGAAAATTATTTGATATGGGGATGGTTGAGGAGAAAGATATGTTGCAATGTGTGAATGATTATTCACAATGTATTAAAGATATCGCCAACGTAGGTTGTAATTCGATAATAGAAGTGTCTAAACAAGATAAAATCAGGCAGGAAATTGAGCTTTCAAATAGTGGTCTGGTTACAGAAGAAACCCGCATAAATGGAACATTACAAAATAAACTTTTCAAACTTTGGGATGAAACAGGCAAGCCATATCCCGATGATGAGTACGGACAACCTCGGGATATTCTAAAAGTCGCACCTTGCATGGAGAAATGGATGACATCTAATGATTTCCAAACATTAATAAATCTGGCTCGCGAGGGAATGGAAAAGAAAGAAGCATTAAATTCTGATATGAAAAAATTATCTGCTAAACTTAATGCAGATAACATGGAAGAAATTGCAAAGAAGATTGATGAAATCAAAGTAAAACAAGTTTCTATAAGAGAGGAATATGCCATAAAAATGAACGACATAGCAAAAAAAGAAACTTTTTCTTATGCTTGCACCAAATCTGATGGTGCTGATTATTATAGTGTAAATACTGCTAAAATAATAGGAGCTACCTGGTATAAAAAAGGAAAACAACCTCTACTGACATTAGAGATATCATTTCAATTTATTAAAATCATTAAGGCAACAGAATATGGTAATTATTATCAGGAAATCAGGACGTTCTTACCTGCATTATTAGATAAGGATGGGAATAAAATTACTAAGTATGGTCTTAGTATTTCACACGATATGATAAATAAAGGCATCGTTACAACCGGAATTAAAATTGATGTCTTCAAAAAGTTAGATAAACTTGATTTTTATTATTCAACGTCAATGAGAGTTAAAGAAAAATAATATAGTTTGGATTTAAAAATATCAAGAAACATCAATCACATCTTTGTAAAGGAAACTTAAATCATTTGATTTTATTCTAAAACCAGTCCCGTGGTCGTGAGCTTTTCCTTCGTTTTTACCTGAGGAATATACACCAAGACGAATATCAACCATAACTTTACCTTCTTTGATTAAATCTATTAGTTTTTGAAAAGTTGGTTTATTAAAAATTGTAGCATTTGTAAAATAAAAATATTCGTGAACATATTTTTTTTCTCTTTCAGCAGTAACGAAAAATAATGATTTTAATTTAGAAAAAGCTGACTTGATTTCGGTAAAAGTCCAAGAACATTCAATGCTTGTTTTTTTTCCATTGATTTTTTTACTTATCAAGTCTATTGTTTGTTGTTTATCATTTACAACTATTTTAAAAGAAAATTCCTTTTTGTAATTATTCCATTTATTAGAAAAAACAGATGTTCTGAAAGTTTTAACTTTTAGCTTTCCTTCCGGCGTTCCATATTTTTCACGTAATAACGTATTTGTTTTTGCTGGTAAAGTCGGACTTTTTGTAAATAATGTTACAAATGAAGCAGATGATTTTCTATGACTTTTTATTTCATATCCTGCAAAGTCAGGGTCTTTAAAATTGTTTTCATCAACACCAAGATAATCTTCAAAAGTTTTACCTATTCCTGTATCGTTCAATCTTTTGCTTTTTATAAAGCCGAGTGCTTTTATGCGTTTAAACTCTTTTATTACTTTGTTTTTATTTGCCATCTTCTAAGTGTTTTATAGGTAAAAAATCTTTTGGTGAGCATTTAAAAAGCAGAGACAATTTGTTAATATGATTGAGATTATATTTAGCTTTTCCTTTTAAACTTTCTATGGAAGAAATAAATCCAGGTGATACATCAAGAAAATTAGCAAGTTCCATTTGTGAAATATTTTGTTTTATTCTTTCACTTCTTACTTTATCAATTATATATTGTTCTATCTTTGTCATTAATAATATTTTTTTTGCAAAGTTGCAGAAACATCCGTATATTTGCACACATATATATGTGTGTTAATTTCGAGAGCATGGAACAAAGAATAATTGATAACGAATGGAGTTTTGTAGGTGTAAATACTAAAGAATTTACACACTGTTATCATAATTACCCGGCTATGATGATACCACAAATTGCTCGCAGATTGATTAAAGAATATGCACCAAAAAACACAAAATTTATTTTTGACCCTTATTGCGGAACAGGAACTACACTTCTGGAAGCAAAGTTGGTAAACATTAACTCCACAGGAACAGACCTAAACCCACTTGCTCAATTGATTGCACGAACAAAAGTGCAAAATTACGATATTGATAAAATTATAGATTCAAAGAATTTATTATCTGAAGAAAGTTTTAAATTTTCATTTAACCTTATAAATAATATTGATTTATTTCAGTTTAAAAATATTAATTATTGGTTTAGTGAAAATGTTATTAAAGAAATTTCATTTTTATTAAATATCATCAATTCTAAAGTTGATGATAATTTACAAGATTTTTTTTTAGTAGCTCTTAGCGAAACATTGCGAGAAGTATCCTATACTAGAAATGGAGAATTTAAATTGTATAGAATTCCAAAAGAAAAAATCAAAAATCATAAACCTGATACTTTTGGATTGTTTTTTAATAAATTAAATAGAAATATTCAAGGATTAAAAGATTTAATAAAAACAGAAACTAATACCACAACAAATATTCTTAATTTTAATACCTGCAAAGAAAATCCTGAAAAATATGTAAATAGAAAAATTGACTTTGTATTAACATCGCCACCTTATGGAGACTCTCGTACAACTGTTGCTTATGGTCAGTTTTCAAGACTTTCTAATCAGTGGCTTGGTATTAAAGAAGCAAGTAATATTGATAATATTTTAATGGGAGGAAGCCGAAATCATAAGGAATTAGAATTTAATTCAAAATATGCACAAAAGGAGCTTGATAAAATTAAAAATATCGACATAAAACGATATAATGAAGTAAAAGAGTTTTTAATAGATTATAAAAATTCAATAAATAATGTTTCTATTTCTGTAAGAAAACAAGGAAGGATTGCATATGTGGTTGGAAATAGAACTGTAAAAAATGTTCAAATACCATTAGATTATATAACTGTAGAATTATTTGAGAAAAATGGATTTTCACATTTAAAAACAATTGTTCGAGAAATTCCAAATAAAAGAATGCCAAAAGAAAATAGTCCGACAAATAAAACAGGAGTAAAATCCAAAACAATGAATAATGAATATATTGTAATTATGGAGAAGCAATAAATACTTTAACCTGCTCAGCTTTGCATCCCAACAAAGTTATAATAAAATTGAGGTCTCAAGTTCAAAAAAAGAGACCGTCCTCTAATGAAAGCAGCCTTTTTCTAAAATGCGTAAATACTAATTAATAACAACTTTCTTTGTTAAAGACTTTTTGTTTTGATTTACATTAATAAAATAAATTCCTTTTTTCTCGCCGCTTAAATCAATTTCTTTTTCATATTTTCCTGAAAAATCCTGCAATTCTTCAAAGTAAACTCTTTTGCCACTTTCGTTATAAATTGAAATTGTTGTTTTGTTTTTTGAATCTAAATCAAAACTTAAATTAAATTTCCCATTATTCGGGTTAGGGTAGAAGTTGAGTTTTTCTACTTTCAACTTATTCTTTTTAATATCTTTAACGCCTGATTTCTCTAATGTGCTAATATCTTCTTCGCTTAAATCAATAAGAACAATTTTGCTTATTACAACAATTTCTTTTCCATCGCAATTAACTTTGTATTTAACTATCTTCTTTTTGCCATCTGAATTCTCAGCATCATTAATCATTTCTTCAACATTAATTTCGGTATTCATTATTACTTTTTCGCTGTCTTTATCTATCATTTTTATTTTCATTACACCATCTTCCTGGTCTGAAATTTCGATTTCAATCTCTTCTTTTTCTTTTGAAATAATTTTATATATTTCTTTATCATCACTGAAATCCATATCCTCCATACTCATTGAATCACTATAAATTATTACTTTTTTCTTGCCATTTTTATAGCTATGTGTTTTACCATCAATAACTTTAACAATTACTTTTGTTTTGCAACTATCATTTTTATCAAGGCTTCCTTCTTCAATATATTTATTAATATCAATAGTTTTAATCATCTCTTTTATTGAATCAGGAATATCAAGGTTAAGTGTGATTGTTTGAATCATTTTCTCAATTTCGCCAACATCAATGTCATAATCCAAATTTATGGTAGTATCAATAGAGATGTTTTTTCCATTATCATCGGCTTTCATTACCTTAACTTTTATAGTTTTAGGTTTCTTACTTTCAGTATTTTGTGAAAATATTTTAGATGCCGGAATAACAATCAAAAGACTAATTAGTGCAAATTTTAATAAATTGTGTTTTTTCATTTTAATAGGTTTTTAGGTTAATAAAAAATTGTTGAAGCAAAATTAGTTTCAAATAAATACCCTTTTGTTAAAAACCCGTTAAATATTGTTAAAGAAAGGTTAAAGTTTAACCTTCTTTATTAATATTTGATAATTTTGTATTCAAACAAAAATAAATAATAAATATTCTTGTGCGAAAAAAATTATTTCCATACTTGATAGTTTTGATGTCGGTTGCACTAATCGGGATAATTTTTATTCAGATTTTATGGATAAAAAATGCCGTTGATGTAAAAGAACAGCAATTCAAACAAAATGTTTCAGAAGCTCTTGTCAGACTAAACAAACAACTTGAAACCAAGGATGCTTTAGATGTTGTAGGCAGGAAAATGGATGCTTTTACAACTACTTATAAAATCGATATAGACTCAGTTGAAGATAGTTCACAACATTCCATAATCAGTAAAATTAAGATTATTAATGATGGATTAGGAAAGGATATAAAAATAATAAGTGACACTTTAAACCATAAATTAATTACATCAATTGGGAAAATTGATAGCTCTATTAAGTTGATGTCAATAATAACTGATTCATGCGATTCTTATGTTACAAATTATTCATCTAAAGGTTCTGAAAAAATTATAATTAAAAGTAGGGGCAGTAAAATAAAAAGGAAGAAAAAGAAAATCTCTGATGTCCTAAACCAGATTGTTCTTGAAATTACTACTGATGATTTGTTGAATGAAAACAAAATCAGTGCAAAAGAAATTATTGAAATTTTAAAGAAAGAACTATCAAATTATGGTATTAAACAAAATTTTGAATTCAAACTCACAGAAGCTGATAGTTTATTGCTGATTTCAGATAATTATAAAACCAAAGCCGGGCTTAAAGGATTTCAACAAAAGCTCTTTCCCTCTGCCATAATAGATAAAAAGTCAGAACTTTTAATTTACTTTCCTGATAAATCAATTTTGGCATTCAAATCGTTGGGAGTTCCTATTTTAGGTTCTTTAATTTTTACATTAATCATTGTTGTTGTTTTCTGGATGTCTGTGGTTTATATGTTGAAGCAGAAGAAAATTTCTGAAATAAAATCTGATTTTATTAATAATATGACTCATGAATTTAAAACTCCCATTGCTACTATTTCTTTGGCAGCCGACTCCATAAATTCTATTGATGGATTGAAAAATGAGAAAGTTAATTTCTTTACTAAAATGATTAAATCCGAAAGCAAAAGAATGAACCAGCAAGTTGAAAACGTTCTTCAAATGGCTTTGCTCGACAATAAAAACATTAAACTAAATCTAAAACTTACTGACTTACATTCTTTGATTGATGATGTTTGTTTTAATCAGCAATTAAGAATCGATAAAGCAAACGGAATACTTAAAAAGGAGTTCAATGCAACAAATAGCAGTGCTTTTGTTGATTCTATTCATTTTACAAATGTGGTTTATAATCTTCTGGATAATGCTATTAAATATTCCAAAGATTCGCCGGAAATCACAATTAAAACAGAAAATACAAATGGAGAATTAATAATTAGTATTAAGGATAAAGGCATCGGTATGAACAAAGAAGTCAAGAAAAGAATTTTTGACAAATTTTATAGACCGCCTACAGGGAATATTCATAATGTAAAAGGTTTTGGTTTGGGTTTGAGCTATGTAAAAGAAATTTTAAATCGTCATAATGCTGAAATTGTTGTTGAAAGTGAAGTTGAAAAAGGGAGTTGTTTTAATATAAAACTAAGGGTGCCGGCTTATGACAAAGATTTATAGAAACAGTTTAACGATTAAATAAATGAAAAGGATTTTTCTTGTAGAAGATGATGAAAATTTTGGTGCTGTTCTTAAGGCATATCTTGAGTTGCATAAGTTTTCGGTGCAATGGATTACCGATGGAGCAAATGCAATAAATACTTTTAAGAATTCAGAATACGACCTTTGTATTCTCAATGTAATGTTGCCAAATGTTGACGGATTCTGCATTGCAAAAGAAATCAAGCAAATCAACAGCAAAATTCCTCTTATATTTTTAACTGCAAAAACCCTAAAGAATGATGTACTTGAAGGTTACAAAACCGGTGCTGACGATTATATAACAAAACCTTTCGATTCGGAAGTTTTACTTTATAAAATTAATGCTATTCTCAAAAGAAATCAAAATATATCAAAGGATTCTAATAATTTTGAAATCGGGCTTTATAAGTTTGACTATCAGTTAAGAACTCTTTCAATAGAAAACAAACAAAAGAAATTATCACCAAAAGAAGCAGAGCTACTGAAATTACTGTGTTTAGAGATGAATAATATTCTTCCTTATAAAAAAGCATTGAAAGAAATCTGGGGAGATAATAATTATTTCACCAAAAGAAGTATGGATGTTTATATCACAAAACTTCGAAAATATCTGAATGAAGATGAAGAAATAAAAATTATTAGCCTTCATAATAGTGGCTATCGATTGATGATAAAAAAATAATATCTTCTCTTCCCAAGCTTTAACAAATCAATTTCCATTATTTATTTTACTTTTGCATTTATTAAAATAAAAAGCCTTTTAGATAAGGCAAAAGCAGAAAAGGATTAAAAGTGTTAAAAGATTACGATATAATTGTTGTTGGTGCAGGTCATGCTGGCTGTGAAGCTGCTGCTGCTGCTGCCAATCTTGGCTCATCGGTTTTATTAGTTACTATGAACCTGGCTAATATTGCTCAAATGTCATGTAATCCGGCAATGGGAGGAATTGCAAAAGGTCAAATCGTTCGCGAAATTGATGCTCTCGGCGGATACTCCGGAATTGTTACCGACAAAACAATGATTCAATTCCGCATGCTTAATAAATCAAAAGGACCGGCAATGTGGAGCCCAAGATCACAAAACGACAGAATGCTATTTTCTCTCGAATGGAGACATACTCTGGAAAATATTAAAAATCTTGATTTTTGGGAAGAAGCTGTTGTATCTCTATTGTTCTCAGGTTCAAAAGTTACAGGTGTTGTTACATCTCTTGGAATTGAAATAAAATCCAAAGCAGTGATTTTAACAAACGGAACTTTTCTAAACGGAATAATTCATATCGGCGAAAAACATTTTGAAGGTGGCAGGATAGGCGAAAATGCATCAAAAGGCATAACCGAAAAACTAAATAAACTCGGCTTAGAATCAGACAGAATGAAAACAGGAACTCCTGTCAGAGTTGACGGTAGAAGTATAGATTTTTCAAAATTGGAAGAACAGCCCGGCGATGAAAATCCTCAGAAATTTTCATTTACAAATACAAAAAAACTTACAAAACAAAGAAGTTGTTATCTCGCATTTACAAGCGATGAAGTTCACGATATTCTAAGAACAGGATTTGATAAATCTCCTATGTTTGTTGGTAGAATCAAAGGTGTTGGTCCAAGATATTGCCCTTCTATCGAAGATAAAATTGAAAGATTTTCTGACAAAAACAAACACCAGCTTTTTATCGAACCCGAAGGTTGGAACACTGTGGAAATGTACGTAAACGGTTATGCTTCTTCTTTGCCCGAAGACGTTCAACTAAAAGCTTTGAAAAAAATTAAAGGATTTGAAAATGTAAAAATTTTTAGACCGGGCTATGCTATCGAATACGACTATTTTCCTCCTGTTCAGCTTCAATATACTTTAGAAACAAAAAAAATTGAAAGTCTTTATTTCGCCGGACAAATAAACGGAACAACAGGTTATGAAGAAGCCGCTGCACAAGGACTGATGGCTGGAATTAATGCTCATAGAAAATTGAACAATCTACCTGATTTTATCCTGAAAAGGACAGAAGCATATATCGGAGTTTTAATTGATGATTTAATCACAAAAGGTGTTGACGAACCATACAGAATGTTTACATCAAGAGCAGAACATAGGATTTTGCTTAGACAAGATAATGCTGATTTACGCTTAACTCATAAAGGCTATGAGATAGGACTGGCTTCAAAAGAACGCTTAGAAAGAGTTGTGGAAAAAGAAAACACAATTTCTCAATTAACAAAATTTATTAAAAAACAAAGCATTGCTCCCGACGAAATAAATCAATACTTGCTTGAATCCAAAACTGAGCCCTTAAAACAAAAACATAAAATATCAAATGTTTTATTAAGACCTCAAATAAATATTAAAGGCTTAATAAATAACATGAAATCTTTCTCTGATTTTGTTGATTCGCTCGGCGAATATGATGAAGAATGTGTGGAAGAAACAGAAATTTTTATCAAATACGAAGGATATATTTCCAAAGAACAGGATATTGCCGAAAGATTAGAAAAAGTTAACGACATTCCTTTGAAAGAAAATTTTGATTATCAAAAACTGAAATCAATTTCTTTTGAAGCAAGAGAAAAACTAACTAAAATAAAACCTAAAACCATTGGTCAGGCATCAAGAATTAGTGGAGTTTCTCCATCAGACATAGCTGTTTTGATGGTCTTTCTTCGTAAATAATTGATTGTTTCACGTGAAACATAAAACAAAATTTATCTGCTAAAATGGAAGAAATCAAAAATTGTTTTATTTGTGGAAACGATAAATTTTCACAATTTATCAAATGTAAAGACCTGCTTCTTACAAAAGAAGAATTTCAGATTGTTCAATGTGAAAAATGTGGTTTTCTATTTACCAATCCGAGACCTCAAGAATCCGATATCAAAAAATATTATGAGTCTGATGAATATATTTCTCATAAAAGCAACAAAAAAACCTTATTCAATACTGCTTACCGACTTGTTAGAAATCTTGCAATTAAGAAAAAATTTAAATTAATTTCAGAGCTTAAACAAGGAAATACATTGCTTGACATTGGTTGTGGAACAGGGGAGTTTATAAACATTTTCAAAAAAAACAAGTGGGAAGTTTATGGTGTTGAACCAAATAAGAATGCACGTGAGCTTGCCGTTTCAAATTATGGACTAAATGTTAAAGACGAAGAATCCCTAAATAATTTTGATAATAATTTCTTTGATGTTATCACAATGTGGCATGTTTTAGAACACGTTTATCCCCTCAACCAAAGAATTGAAAAAGTAAAACAATTGCTAAAAGATGATGGAATTTTAATTGTTGCAGTGCCTAATTGCAAATCATGGGATGCAAAATTTTATAAAGAATTTTGGGCAGCCTATGATGTCCCTCGACATTTATATCATTTCTCTCAGCAAACAATCAAATTGCTTTTCGAAAATAATAACTTACAAATTCTTAAAACAATTCCCATGAAATTCGATTCCTATTTTGTGAGTTTGTTAAGCGAAAAATATTCAACAGGAAAAACAAATTATTTAAAAGCATATCTCAAAGGGAGAAAATCAAATTCATTTGCTCGTAAAAATCATAATAATTTTTCGAGTTTGATTTATGTTTTAAATAAATCATAATTTTTGCAATTTCTCTTCTTAATGCAATAATTAAAAAAAAATTACTCACATTTTAACAAATATTGCAGTTTTTCAATTTTCTCTTCTTTAAAGCAAATAAAAACATTTCACATCTTAACATCTGATATTCTGTTCCTTATATCACTTTTTAAGCTTTTTAAAGTGTCTGAGAATCCAAAAAATAATTTTATTCTAATAATATTACCCATTAATTAAAATCTAAGAGAGTTTAAAATCTTGAAATATTTTTATCACGAGATTTTATTTTCTCACACTTTTTAAATCTTAAAATTATACTCAAATAAAATTATAATTTATTTTTTCACTTAACTCGTGTTTTCCGTCATTGCGAGGGAGGAACAACCGAAGCAATCTGTTGTTTTTGTTGAGGAGATTGTGTGGCCTTTCGGCAAAAGCAGGTTTCATAATCTCTCTTTCATTTCTTACTTAATCCTTAACCACTTTCACCACAAGCATATCCCCCACTTCTTTTAATCACTTTCAGAATATAAATCCCATTTTGCAAAGATGATGTATTGATTGTGGTTTTGCTGTTGTTTAGTTTTTGATTTAAAATTTTCTTACCAACCAAATCAAATAAATAAACTTCGGCGTTTTGTATTGTTTGGTTTAGTTCTATTGTTAATGTTTGCTTAAATGGATTTGGATAATATGTTATTGAAAACTCAGAGTTTAATAGCGAAGTGATTCCTGAACTAAGGTTTAACAAACATGAGTCATTGTATCCGCAGTAATTCCACGCTTTTAAACAAACTGTGTAAGGTCCCGAGCTTTGATAAGTATGACTAATATTCGTGTTTACTGCTGTGTAGTGAGTGCTGTCTCCATCGCCCCAATACCAATAAAGGCTGTCGGGATTGTGTGTTGCATTGCCTTTAACAGTAAGTATATTATTATTAAAACTCACCAATAGCGCAATAGGTTTTGGTTTATTACAACCACAATTTGTATTATTAACAGCAACTTTAGCAATAAAAAAGTCTTCATTTCCGGCAGCATTTGGCACTCCTACACCATAGCTGTTATAAATGCTATCGTTCATATTTCCGGCAACATAAATGTTTCCATTATTATCAACAGTAATAGCATCTATTTTTGGTTGCCCTTTGCCTACTGTTGCAACTCCCCAGTTAAAATGAGTAAGAGCTGTATCTATTTCTACTACAAAAGGGTAATTCCTAAAAATTGAAGGAACAGGATTTATTGTATCATTTTGATTCATAACAATTAATTGCCCACCGGTAGAAGCAGCTATAATTGAAGAATCTGTTTTGGCAAGAGATAATTTAGGAGGAATATATCTTTTATTCTTTAGATTAATAACAGATACAAAATTGCCGTTAAATTTATTAAAGCGTGTTATTAATGTAGTTTTATTATTTGGTGAATAAACTATTGGATTATTAATAGGCACACCAAAAAAATTAGCTCCCGGATACGATTGAATTTCCCCTCCAATATACACATAATTACCAAAAATTAACGGCTTACCCCATATCATTTTCCAATAATCTGTAGTTGAGCCGGAAGTACCACTTACTACAGTATGCCAAATTTTATTACCAGTAGGTGAAAATTTAACCAATAATGTTTTGTATATAGCAGGAGATGCAGGGTAATTTGTAGCAACCGTATCATTGCCAACTATCACTGTATCCGCAACATCACTCATTATATATATGCTATTATCAGTGTCGATAGTGAAAAAGTATCCCTCGTTTCCTCCTGAAATTTGTTTAATCTCAAGTTGTGTTACATCAAATAAATTACCATTTGTTTTATCAAATTTAAAAAGATAAAGTCCTGAATCGGGTATTGAAAATGAACCATAAGTGCAAGAACCGTAAAAACGCACTAATACATTAGGATTTCCCTGATTGTCTTTCTCAATATGTACAAATAAAAAGATAGGCATCCCAACAACTGAAGCAGGACCCGGTAAACTCACCCATTCAGTATGTCCTGAGCTATCTAATTTTGCAACAAATGCATATTTTAACATAGAGGTTGTTTGCGAAATAATAGTATCTCCGAAATAAGCATCGCCATAAGTACCTACATTAACTAATCCTGTAACAAAAACATTTCCTGCATTATCAACAGTAATACCTCCCGGTTCATCTCTATAAGGACTACCAAAAAACCTTACCCACCGAAAACTACCATCGCAACTATAACTAAATACACAAAAGTCTTCATAGCCAAAGCCCTGTGGCTTTTGAATAGTATCAACCACTATATATGTATCAAACACACTGCTTATACCATAAATATTTCCATGAACATCGGTGCAAATATTTTTACAACCTTCTTTTAAACCGTAAGTTGAAACTCCTCCGCTGCCTCCGCTTTTTATCCACTGCCAGGCTGGGGTTTGGGAGCTTGCAGTTATTGATAGGATTATTATTGCTGTAATTGTTATTAGTTTTTTCATAGGATGTTTTTAAAAAAAAATTAGTTACTCGTTTCTCGCGAAGCTTGCTTCGTCCGTCAGGATTTATTCCCGACAACTCAACACCTACGATGCTTATAATAATTTGATAGAATCTCTTAATCAAATTTGGGATTCACAGTCGAATTCGTGGATAAATAATTCAAAAAGATGTTACCAATTCGATATAGGACAAAATCAAATTTCGGAATGTTTATACGAATGGGATACCACCCTTTTAGCCTGGGATTCTTATTTATTTTATACCGCCTCTTATGATTTAAACCTTAGCACTCAGGATATTTTGCTCCCTAATTATTTAAGTAAAATGTTATCTTATCCCTCTGATGATAACGAGTATTACTATCTTATGAAAAACAATAATAATATGCTATCAAATTACTCTATGTTTAATAAATATTTCCCAAGCGGTGTGCATTATGAAAAGTCAAGATATACTTTTTACTATTCTCTATTAACCGCATCTATTTCTGAGAAAACTAATAATTCGACCTTAAAATTTTATCCAAATCCCGCTAAATCTACCGTAAATATTATTTTACCCGACAAATTGAAAGGGACTGATGCATTTATAGAAATTTATGATATGCAAGGTCGGAAACTTCGAAAGTATCATATCTTAAAAAACAGTCAAGATATGGTTTTGGATGTTTCAGGATTAAATACAGGTGTCTATCTTTTAAATTTTCAAAGCAATGGTACTGCTTTTACCGAAAAAATAATAGTTGAATAAAAATTCAGTTATTGAATTATATTGCCAAATACTTCTCTTTTAGAATGCTAAACTGCCAGTGTTAGTTTGAACAATAAATCTACTGCTATCAATAAGTTTCAATGATTGACAGATTAAAAATTGCCTTTGACGATTTAAATAATATCGACAGAAATTAAGAATCTATTTAATAGAATAAACATCTTTAGAGCTAACTGATAAAACCGGAATAGGTGATTGATTTACCATCTGTTGAGCATAAGAACCAAACCAAAGATTTTTTGGGCTTGTTACTTGATCTGTCATAATTACCATTAAATTTGCATCAATTTTTTCGGCATATTCAATTGCTCCTTTTGTTGGATTATCATTTCTCAAACTTTCGCGAACAAATTTGATTCCAAATCGATTCAAATGCTTTTCTGCCATATCAGCATAACCACTAACTTTATACTGGTCGAATCTACCATCGGTTGTAAACATTTCCAGAACATGAACTTCTGCATTAAAATAATCTGCCATTTTTATTGTTATGCCAACTTTTTGGAGTGTTTCCATTGAGAAGTCAAATGGTAAAATTATTCTATCAAGGTTTCTTCCAATATCAATACCTTCTCTTATTGTAATAACAGGGCAATCAGTATTTGCAATTATTTTATTTGCATCGCTTCCAATCCAAAATTGTTCAAATCCTGAAGAACCATGAGTTCCAATTACTAACAATTCTGCTTTCAGTTCTTCTGTTTCTTTGATAATTTCAGAATAAACTTTTCCGTTTCTTATTTTATAACTAAGTTTACTCGTTGATAAATAACTTTTATACTTCTCAATAAATTCTTCGAATTTGCTAACGACTTCCGAAACTTGCTCGTCATCTTTATCTCCAATTAATGTTTCTGACGTTCCATGCTTGTTAACCCACAACATTGTTACATTTGAACGAGCTTTTTCTGCAATCGTCAAAGCATGCTCAATAGAATTTACCGAAGATTCCGAGAAATCTACTGCTACAATAATTTCTTTCATATTTGTTTATTTTGTTTGTTTTGCGGCAGCAATATAATAATAAAAATTGGAAATTCCAATTTTTTTTTTAAATATTTTTTTTAATCTATCTTCGGAAATTGAATAATATCTTTTACGGGATATGCATTAGGGTAATAATTAATAATTTGCTGGAGAAATCCTTTTGCTTCGATTCTTGTTCTAAAATCTCCTACTCTTACTTTATAATTAGGTGATTGAAAAATAACATATGCTTCAGTATCTGAAAATTTTAATAAAAATTCGGCTCTGGATTTGTTAGCTTTATTTTTTGAATTTGTTCCAGAATCAAAAAATATTTGTACACGATAGCCTGGGATGCCTTGTTGTTTTTTATTAAGAGTAATATGTTTTTCGACCAATTGCTCAATTCTTTCATCCTGAATAATAATAATCTTACCCTTAGAATCAGTTTGGCATTCTGCTTTGAAAAAAAGACAAAAATTTACAAAAATTAATATAATAATAAATCTCACCATAATAATTTAAGTTTCTAGTTTATAGTCATAAATATATCTTGTACGAATTGATAAAACTGGTGTTTTAGAATGATTAACCATTTGCTGAGCATAAGGTCCTAATAAAATGTTAGAAGTTGTTGTTTCTTGCTCTGTCATTATAGCAATCAAATCACCACCGTTTTCTTTTGCATATTCTAATGTTGTTTGTGTTGCATTTTCAGCAACTAATGATACTTTATTGTATTTTATTTCTAACTCATCAAGATGTTTTGTTACTTGTTTAACATAGCTATCAACTATACTTCTTAGTGTTTTTACTTTTGAAGTATATAAGCCAACAACATGAATTTCTGCATCGAAAAATTTTGCAAGATAACATGAAAATGGTAACTTTTGACGAGTTTGGCGAGTGTTGTCAATTGGTAAAATTATTTTTTTAAGTTTCATTTTCTTTTTCTTATTATAGGCAACAGTAATAACCGGACATGGAGCATAAGTTACAATTTTATTTGCGTTACTACCAATCCAAAATTCTTCAAAGCCCGAAACACCATGACTTCCTGTAACAATTAAAAATGCATCGTGATATTTTGCCTGATTAACAATTTCTTTGTAAACCTTACCATTCCTGACTTTGTACATAAGCTTACTATTCGTAAGCCTATCTTTATGTTTTTCTATAAGTTCTTCAAATTGTTTTTTTACTTCATGTCTTGGGTCAATAACTTGTGGAATATAAACCGATGGCAAATCTTTTCCTTTTCCAACCCAAACCATCAAAATGTTAGAAGATGTTTTTTCGGCAATCATAATTGCATATTCAAGAGCTTGAAATGAACAATTTGAAAAATCAATTCCGACAATTATAATTTTTTTCATAAATATTCTGGAAATTAAATAACATTACTTTTTTGTAAAAACAAAATTAAAAAATTCTTTGATATTTTCAATATTAAATCTTCTTATTATATTTTATTGTACAATAAAAATTAATTCTTACCTTTGAAAAAAATGAACTCTTTGATTAGCTTTTTATTAAAACTGAATTAATAAATATAATATTTACCCGAATCCATCACATTCTAAATTTACTGTAGAATTCGAGTCAAATGAACCTGAAAAATATTGTATATCTGTACTAAATGTATTAGGTGATATAATTAGTAATAGCGAAAATTATTCCACTATTGGTAAAAATTATGTGACATTTGATATGAAAAATAAAGCACCGGGTGTATATTTTGTAAGATTAATAAAAAGAAATGAATCCTATTCAGCTAAAATACTAAAACAATGAAAAAACTAAATATCTATTTAATTTTGATTCTGTATTTTGTCGTATTAAACGTAGCTAATTCACAAAATTGGTTACATCTTGGAAGTGGTGTTAATAGTTTCGGAGTGGATTGTTTATATAATGACACAATAAATAATAGGCTTTTTGCTGGGGGTAGATTTACAAATGCAGGGGGAATTAATTGTAAAAACATAGCTTTTTGGAATAATCAAAATTGGGATACTATAGCATCGTTTGAATCTTATAGTATTAATTCCTTTTTACATTATAATGGAAATCTCTATGCAGCAGGTAATTTTAATATTACAAATGGTTCAATAGCAAATAATATTGCAAGTTGGAATGGAAGTAGTTGGTCAGGTCTTAATAATGGTGTTGATAAATCTATTTATGACTTAAGGCAGAATAACAATAATCTATGTGCTGTGGGAGCTTTTTATACAGCAGATTCAATACCATCCAGATGTATTGCTTTTTGGAATGATTCAATCTGGATTCCGATGGACACAACGATATGGCATTTAAGTACTATTTGGACTGTTGGAAACTATAAAAACGAATTATATATTGGTGGTGCATGGTCAACAGGCTATGATAGTTTAGATAATATATTAAGGTGGGATGGGCAGCAATGGAAAAGCTTAGGCAAAGGAATAAAAGAAATAGGAGATGGAATTATGGATGGGATTCGTTGTTTTGAAATTTTTAATAATAAGTTAATTATTGGAGGTAATTTTGAAGAAACGGTTTCTAATCATACACCGGGAAACAGCATTGTTAGTTGGGATGGGCAAAATTTTGATAATATGGGAGGTGGAATATTTGGAGAAGTCAGAGATATGGCTGTTTTTAATGGCGAGCTGTATGTTGTTGGGGCATTTAGTAAAGCAGGAGGTGTTACGGCATACAGTATTGCAAAATGGACCGGACAGGAATGGTGTAGTCTGGGGAGTTCGTTTAATGGTTCAATAAATGCTATTGAAGTTTATAATAATGAACTATACGTTGCAGGAATATTTACAAATATTGATGGCATTCCTATTAATAGGATTGCTAAGTGGAACGGAGGTTCTTATGTTGACACTTGTGGTGTTATTAATAACATAAATATAATAAACCAAAATGAATTACTATGTCAAATCCATCCCAACCCCGCCCAAAACTATCTAAACATCCAACTCAACAATCCATTATCAAAGGATTTAGAAATTCAGTTTTATGATATTGTTGGAAAACAAATAAAATCTTATAGTTTAAAAAACGTTCAATCAACGTATCAAATTGATATTTCAGAACTTAAGGCAGGAGTTTATTTTGTAAAAGTAAGTGTTTATGATGGAGAGTTTGTTTTGGATAAATTCGTGAAGCTTTAGATTTTATTCATATTTTTAATAAAATAAAAATCTACTATAACAATAAGTGAAACTTTCATGCTAAAGCGTGTATCACATTTATTTGTAAATACAGATATTGGTAGAACTTCCGAGCCAAATAAATAATAGTTCCGCATTTTTATAATTTTATCTTCGCATTTTGTCTAATTTTGTTTTGATTTAATTTTTATAAAAAAATCATACAAGATGAATGAAAACCTTGATGCAAGTGGCGAACAACTAAATAATGTTGAAAAAGAATTTGAAAAAGCTTTACGTCCTCACGATTTTGGATGTTTTTTTGGTCAACATAAAGTTGTGGATAATCTCAAGATTTTTGTTGAAGCTGCAAAACAAAGAGACGAAGCTCTCGACCATGTTCTTATTCATGGGCCTCCCGGATTAGGGAAAACCACTTTATCTTATATCATAGCAAATGAATTAGGTGTAAATATTAAGGTTTCATCAGGACCTGTTCTTGAAAAACCCGGTGATTTAGCCGGATTACTAACAAATCTTGAAGAAAACGACGTTCTATTTATTGATGAAATTCATAGGTTAAGTTCGGTCATCGAAGAATATTTATATTCTGCTATGGAAGATTTTAAAATTGATATAATGATTGAATCAGGACCTAATGCAAGAAGTGTACAGATAAATCTTAATCCTTTTACTTTGATTGGAGCTACTACCCGTTCAGGTTTGTTAACAGCTCCTCTACGTTCAAGATTTGGAATAAATTCGCGTTTATCATATTATGACTCTAACATTTTATCAAAAATTATTGTACGCTCTGCTGAAATTCTCAACGTTCCAATCACAAAAGAAGCTGCTATAGAAATCTCGAGACGAAGTCGTGGAACTCCCCGAATAACAAATTTACTTTTAAGAAGAGTCAGAGACTTTGCCCAGATAAAAGGCGATGGAAATATTGATATGAAAATTGTTGATATTGCTCTCAATGCTCTCAACGTTGATAAATATGGACTCGACGAAATGGATAATAAAATTCTCTCAACAATTATTGAAAAATTCAAGGGAGGTCCTGTTGGACTTACCACAATAGCTACTGCTGTTGCAGAAGATGCAGGTACAATCGAAGAAGTTTATGAACCATTTCTTATTCAGGAAGGTTATCTTATGCGAACTCCTCGCGGTAGAGAAGCTACAGAATTAGCTTATAAACACCTCGGCAAGATTAAATTTTTTAAACAAAAACGTTTGTTTGAATAATGAATCCCTCAATAGATTTAAAAGAAAAATACACCAGACTTATTAAAACCAAAGCAAAACAATTAGGCTTTTCGTTTTGTGGTATTTCCAAAGCTGATTTTCTCGAAGAAGAAGCTCCAAGATTAGATTCTTACATAAAGAAGAACTTCCATGGAAATATGAAATACATAGCAAACAACGTTGAAAAAAGCCTTGACCCACGAAAATTAGTTGAAGGTTCAAAATCTGTTATTTCTTTAATGACAAATTATTTCCCTATAGAAAAAATTCCTGAAGAAAATAATTACATCATCAGCAAATATATTTACTGCAAAGACTATCATATTGTCATAAAAAACAAATTATCAGAATTATCAGAATTTATTTATAAAAATATCGGACAGGTAAATTTGAGAACTTTTGTTGATTCTGCCCCAGTTCTTGAAAAAGCCTGGGCAGCAAAAAGTGGGCTTGGATTTATCGGGAAAAACTCAATTTTGATAAATCCCAATCACGGTTCATTCTTTTTTCTAAGCGAAATAATTACTGATTTAGAGCTATTGTATGACAAACCTCTTGACAATAATTTTTGTGGTGATTGCACAAAATGCATTGACGCTTGCCCTACAAAAGCAATTGTTTCGCCCAAAGTTATCAATCCCAATCTTTGCATTTCGTATCTTACAAAAGAATTTAAAGAAAATCTTCCTGATTTTTTAAAAGGAAAATTGAATAACATAATTATCGGTTGTGATATTTGCCAAAATGTTTGCCCTTTTAATAAATTTTCGAAACCACATAAAGAAGTTTCGTTTTTACCAAGTTCTGAACTTTTAAAAATGAAAAAATCTGATTGGGAAAATATCACTGAAAAAGAGTTTAAAAAACTTTTCAAAAATACTGCTGTAGATAGGATGAAATTCAAAAATTTGAAAAGAAATGTTGAGTTTAATAAACTTAATTAAAATTTTAAGCCATATAACAAAATAGCTATTATTTTGCTTTGTTAAACTGATAGCGAAACGAGAACATCAACACATTGTTATATTGCCCTTTGTTCAGTCTATCTGTGCTACCGCTACCATGTTCTCTTACTTTTGTCAAAGAAGTTGAAATCCTGATATCAAACATCCAATTATCGTTAATTTTATAATATAAACTTATCAATCCTCCGAAATCAAATTTTTCAAATTCCGCTATGGGAGATATTCCCCCATTCTCATCTTCTTCCTTAGAACTAATAAGAACAGAAAAATAAGGTCCTATATCAACGCCAATTAAATCCTTGTAAAGATATTTATAAAGCAAGGGAAGCTCAATGTAATCTAAGGTCAATTTATATGCTATCGGATCACCTTCATCAGGTTTTGCCAGCTTTCGGCTTCCTTTTCCAATGTATGATAATTCCATTTGCATACCCGAGTTTTTGCCAAAATTCAAATTAACAAATCCCCCTCCACTAAATCCCGGTTTATCAAATCCGGATAAATTATCACCTGAAATTTGGCTGGCGCTTATTCCTGCAAATAAACCTCCGTTAAAACCTTGAGAAAAAACTGTTACTGAAAATAATCCAAAAAATAATATTAAAAATAATTGCAATCTCATTGGATATAGATGTTTTAATTTTTACAAAGTTAGGAAAATATTGACTATTTAACTTTATTTATGAATAATTTTATAAGTTTGCATCTTTATAAATCAACAGGATAAATATGAAAATATTTTTAAGGCATTTTTTTTTAATTGTATTTATTATTTGTTCATTCATAAGCTTTTCGCAAAATGATTTTAATGATTCAATCCAAAAATTTACTCCCCAAAAAATAAATTCTTTAATCCATTTGGACAGTTTAAGAAATTTGTGGTTTGTTCAAAATTCTTTAAAAAATCAAAAAGTTGAAACTACAGATTTTTTTATTGAATTTTCTGATGAAGAATATCAACAACGATTTAGGGAAATTGAAAAAACAATTCCGTTGAGCTACAACAAAAAGGTAGAATATTTTATTGAAATATATTTAAAAGACAAACGAGAAGAATTGGAAATAATGATTGGAATGTTCGATTATTATGAGCCAAAATTTGAAAACATCTTAAAAGAAAAAAACCTTCCCGAAGAACTAAAATATTTTCCTTTAATAAAATCTGCATTAAATCCGGCGGCAGTTTCCGAATCAGGAGCATCGGGAATGTGGCAATTTACTTATCCTACAGCAAAATATTATGGTTTACATATTGATTCCTATATCGACGAACGTAGAGATTATTTAAAATCTTCAGATGCAGCAGCAGATGTTTTACAAAACCTTTATGAGATTTATAACGATTGGATTTTAGCTTTAGCAGCATACAATTGTGGTCCGGGAAATATAAATAAAGCTATAAGACGCTCCAACGGAAAAACCGATTTCTGGAAAATTTATAACTATTTACCTGCCGAAACAAGAGATTTTGTACCAGCATTTTTCGCTATAAATTATGTGATGCATTATTATCCCGAATACAAAATAAAACCGGCAAAAATAAATTTACTATCAAAAGCCGATACTGTTGAAATTACCAAAAAACTCCATTTAAAACAACTTGCCGAAGTATTGCAATTACATGTTCAGCAAATCAGAGAAATGAATCCTATTTTCAAACTCGATGTTATCCCCGAAAACGGGAGGAAACATTTTCTTGCTTTACCGCTTTCCTACGGACAAAAATTTATTGAACTTCAGGATTCTATTTATTCTTATAAAGACTCTTTGTTTTTCAATATTTCAAAACCAATAATTGTTAAAACCTATACAAAACAAAAGTCTTATTACAAACCCAAAAAACCATCCGAAAATTCTGCTGAAATTTATTACACAATAAAATCGGGAGACAATCTCGGATATATTTCAAGCTGGTATAATGTGTCAGTTAATGACTTAACATATTGGAACGGATTGTATAGTAATTTTATTAAAGCCGGGCAGAAGCTTGTTATTTATGTACCAAAAAGCAAAGTAGATTATTATAAAAAAATTAATTCATTAAGTTTTGAGAAAAAGCAAAAACTCGTTGGCAAAGCCATTTCTCAGCCTTCAAAGCCCAAAAACAAAACGAAACAAAGTTCAACTTCCGGTAGCGGATGGATATATTACACAATAAAATCAGGCGATTCACCATATTCAATAGCCAAAAAATATAATGGTGTTAGCGAAGATGACATTATGAAATTAAATAATATTTCAAACCCCAGAAATCTTAAAGTCGGGCAAAAATTGAAAATAAAAAGGAAATAAATTTTAAGACTTTTTTAAGCATGGTCAAACAAATAACAACATAAAAAATCTCTAATGAAACCCGTAAAAGTTTTATATTTTGTGATTGCTGTTATGATTTTTCTCTCAATCATAATGTTTGCTTTTCCGAAGAACGGTATAAAAATCAACAATGATTTCACGCTTCATTTTCCCACTTTCGAGGAAATGTTCATGCCCAGCAAAATAGAATATGCTGATATTTCGAAAATCTTAGAAAACCAGATAAATATAGATTCTATTTCTGAAATTATTGGAATAAATGACTCAATAATAAATGACACAATCAAAGCTGATGCCCAAGCTCTGATAAAATCTATTAACAGATTGGAATTCCCCGATGGTGATAAATCAAATTTCTATTCTTTTTGCAAAAAATTATTAAAGCTAAAAAACAGCGGAAAACTAATCAGAATAATGCATTATGGCGATTCGCAAATTGAAGGCGACAGGATAACTTCTTTTCTAAGATATAAATTACAAAACAAATTCGGTGGCTCAGGTGTTGGGCTGATGCCGGCAATTCAGCCCTATGATTTTAGTTTTTCAATTAATCAAACAAATTCCGAAAATTGGGATAGATATACAATCTACGGCAGAATTGACACAAACGTTAAACATAAACGTTACGGAGCTCTTGCAGCTTTCTCAAGATTTGCTCCCATTCAAAATGATTCTGTTTTAAATGATGAAATTATTTATGAAAGCTGGATAAATTTCCAAAAATCAAGAATCTCATATTCTAACACCAAGAAATTTAAACAATGCAGAATATTTTACGGCTATAATAAAAAACCTGTTTTAGCAGAAATTTACAAAGGCGAAAATCTTTTAAAATCCCAAAATTTAATTGCCAACGAAAATTTTAATGTTTTTTCTTATACTTTTCCTGAATACTCCGAAGAAGTTTCAATAAAATTTAAAGGGAAAGACAGCCCCAACATTTATGGAGTTGCTCTCGACGACACAAAAGGAATTGCTGTTGACAACATTGCTTTACGCGGTTGTGCAGGAACAATTTTTAATAAAATGGACAGACCTCTGCTAAAACAAATGTATGATAATTTGAATGTTGATTTATTGATTCTTCAATTCGGCGGAAATGTTATGCCTTATATTGACGACGAAAAAGAATCCGAAAGTTATGGCAGGTGGTTTTATAGCCAGTTAGCAACCTTAAAAAGACTCCGCCCGGGTGTTTCGATAATTGTTATCGGTCCTTCGGATATGTCAATAAAAGTAAAAGATAAATTTGTTACTTATGAGCTTCTTGAAAGCGTTAGAGATGCCTTGAAAAATGCAACTTTTAAAGCCGGTTGTGCTTATTGGGATATGTATGAAGCTATGGGCGGAAAGAATTCTATGCCAAGTTGGGTAAACGCTGAACCCGCTTTAGCTGCAAAAGATTATACACATTTTTCTACTCAAGGGTCAAAAGTTGTTTCGAATATGTTTTATAATGCTTTTATTCTTGAATATCAGGAGTATTTGAATAAGAAAAAATAGGCTAAGGCTGAGGAGAAGGCTGAGGTTTGGATAAAAATAAACTTATTGAAAAATGATTTAAAACATTGCTTTGTGTTCCTCTTTCAAAAATATAGATTTGTGCAGAAAAGAATAAAAATATCAAATATATTTTGGCTGATAATAATTAGCTTAATAATCTCTATTCATGCATCCGCGCAGTCTAAATCCTATCCTTATGATATTGTTAAATACGATTTTATTGACTACGAAAAAAACAAATTACTTTTCTTTAATGATAGCTCAAATTTTGAATCATTCTATCAATCATTGGATGAAGTGATTTTTCAGGGAGAAGGAAAAATAAATATTCTTCATATTGGCGGTTCTCACATTCAGGCTGATGTTTTTTCAGGAAGAATTCGTAAACGTTTTCAAACATTTTCTCCCGGCATAAAAGGTGCTCGTGGTTTTGTTTTTCCCTACAGAGTTGCCAAAACAAATACTCCTTTAAACTATTGGGTTGACTATACGGGCGAATGGGAAGCATGCCGAAATGTTGAAAGAAATAAAAATTGTGTTTTAGGTTTGTCAGGAATATCAGTAACTACTCGCGACAGCATTTCAACAATTAAATTATATAAAAGAAAAAATATCAAGTATCTATTTTATGATTTCAATAAAATAAAGGTGTTTTATGACATCTGCGATTCTTCTTTTAAACTTGAAATAAACAATCCCAACTTAGTTATAAAAACCGAAATTCATCAAAATGAAGGCTACACAAATTATTATTTTAATAAATACATCGACACATTAGAACTTAAAATCACTAAAACCGACACACTGCAAACTCATTTTACTTTATACGGAATAATCCTTGAAAATGATGACCCGGGAATAATATATAATTCAATCGGAATTAACGGAGCAAGTGTGCCATCGTTTTTAAGATGCTCACTTTTACAGCAACATTTAAAAATTTTAAATCCTGACCTCGTAATACTTTCACTTGGAATTAACGATGCTTACGGCAGAAAATTTAGTCCCGATAATTTTATATTAAACTATGATTCGCTTATCAATAGAATTAGAAAAGCAAAACCAGATGTGCCAATAATTTTAACAACAAACAACGACAGCTATCTCTACCGAAGACATGTTAACAGAAATGGTGAAAAGGTCAGAAAAGCAATGTACTATCTGGCAAAAAAACATAATGCAGCAGTTTGGGATTTATACACCGTAATGGGTGGATTAAATTCAATTGTCATTTGGCAAAGACTGGAACTTGCAAAAAGAGATAAAATCCATTTCACAAGAGAAGGATATAATATTCTCGGAGATTTATTTTTTAATGCAATGCTGAGAGCATACGATGTTCATTTATCAAGGAGTCCGAAGACTGAAGTCGGAAGTCGGAAGTAATTTCTTCGGTCATTGAGCGGAGTCGAAATGGCGAAAACGAAAAATCCAGACGGACGAAGGAAAGCTTCGCAAGAAACGAGTAACGAGCAACGAGTAATAAATGGAAACACTCAAGAACATATTTTTATATTCACGGCAACACCCGCTGATTTTTACCCAGTTCTATTTTTGGGCTTTCTTTGCTATTGTTCTTTTTGGCTATACTTTTTTCTCTAAAAAAAGAGTTTCCCGAAGTACATATTTATTACTTGCCAGTTTATTTTTCTATTATAAATCAAGTGGATTTTTCTTTTTCATTCTTATTTTTTCAACCGTAACAGATTATTTTATTGGCAAATGGATTTATCGTTCCAAGTCTGTGGTAAAAGGTAAATTACTTGTCGCTTTGAGTGTTTTAATAAATCTCGGATTATTGGTTTATTTTAAATACGCATATTTTTTCACTGACACATTAAACCAAATCATTGACTCCGACCTGAACGTAATAAATTATCTTGCTCTTTGGACAAATGAATCAACAGGCACTCATTTTGAAGTTTCGCAGATTTTGCTTCCTGTTGGTATTTCATTTTTCACATTCCAAACAATCAGTTATTCTATTGACGTTTACAGGAAAAAACTGAAACCTGTCAATAATATTCTTGATTTCGGGTTCTATGTTTCCTTTTTCCCTCAATTGGTAGCAGGACCAATTGTTCGTGCAGCAGATTTTATTCCTCAACTTTATAAAAAATTCCAACTTACTAAATACGAGTTTGGACTCGCTGTTTTTTGGATACTCAGAGGCTTGATAAAAAAAATATTTATTGGCGACTACATAGCTTTGAATTTTGTTGACCGTGTTTTTTCAAATCCTATAACATATACAGGTTTTGAAAATCTTATGGCATTGATTGGATATTCCCTTCAGGTTTATGTTGACTTTTCAGGCTATACTGACATTGCAATAGGAGTTGCTCTTTTGATGGGATTCCGCTTGCCCAAGAATTTCAATTCACCCTATAAAGCTAAAAACGTGGGAGAATTCTGGAAACGCTGGCATATTTCCCTTTCGTCATGGCTTAAGGATTATCTTTATATTCCTATGGGAGGAAATCGCCAAGGAACAATTTTTTCTTATATCGCTTTAACTTTTGTTCTGTTTTTCATAATTTCTTTATCAGGATTGTTTTGGTTAACTTTTGTTTTTGCCGGTGCAATATTGATTTTATATATTCTTGCCAGAATTTTTCCTAATGTTAAAAAATATATAAACACCAACATCAACATAATGATAACAATGTTGATTGGAGGTCTTTGGCATGGTGCAAGCTGGCAGTTTGTTATCTGGGGCGGATTGAATGGAGTTGGAATTGTAGTTTATAAATTCTGGCGAAAAATCAGTCCATGGGAAAAGAAAACAAGCAGAATTTCAACAATCTGGAAAATTGCCATAACTTTTAGTTTTATAACTTTTACAAGAATTTTCTTCCGTTCCGAATCCATGGAAATTGCCAACGCATTAATGCACCAAATAAGACATAGTTTTGATTTTGCTCTTATCCCCGAAATTATCGTTTCTTACAAATATGTTTTTGGTATGATGCTGTTTGGATTTGTTACTCACTGGCTCTCTTATGACTTTAAGCAAAAATGGAAAAACAGATTTATAAATTCTCCTATGTGGGTGAAAGTAATTATCTCAGCCATTATTGTTTTTGTAATTTATCAATCTATTTCTTCTGAAATGCAGCCGTTTATTTATTTTCAGTTTTAAATAGAGAAAGTAGAAAAGAATTTTTAATTGCCGGTTTGTTAAAAGCAGGAGCAAAAGCATCAAACATAAAATATAAATTTCTATCTTTACTGCCATAATAAGTAAAAAAGTGTTTCAATATATTTCATTTTTTCTTGGTATAATAATCTTCTTTGTTTTTGTTTATGTTGCAATAGTTTCATTCACAGAAAAACAAAAAAGAGCTGCTTATGTTTCTTTGTTATGCAGTTTGATTCTTTCAGCTCCATTTATAATTTCCGCTTTTATTAACATTGAGATTATATCAATTTCGTTAATAGCAATCACAATTATAATATTATTACTTCTTATTATTCCTGTCGGAAAAAAGAAATTCCAGGATAGAGGTAAACCTAATTCAAAAATTGATGAAAGAAATATAGTTTTTTCCAGAAGATTGCTGAAAAAAGGAAGTGAAAGATTTGAAAAATATTATAAAGAAAATCCAGCTCACAGTAAAGCTGACGAAGAATTCAGAAGCAAACCCGGATTAATGTCTAAAGGTTCAACAAGTTTTAACAATGTTATTTTCAAATCGGCAGAAACATGTTTTGATTTTATAAGGTTGCTTCACAAAGGAACTGATGGAGAAATTTCTCCTGAAAAAGATATTGTTGATGCAGAAAAAATCACTAATTATATCAAGAACTGGGCAAAGCAATTAGGGGCAGTTAGTGTTGGAGTTACTGAATTAAAGGAACATCATTTTTACGGTCACCATGGAAGAGAACATAACTATGGTGAAAAAGTTGACAACAAACACAAATTCGCGATTGCTTTTACTGTAGAAATGGATAAAGACATGATGGCAACTGCACCAACAGCCCCAACTGTTTTAGAATCTGCTCATCAATATGTAAATGCCGGAATAATCGCTGTAACGATTTCTTCTTTTATCCGAAAACTTGGCTATCCTGCAAAAGCTCATATCGACGAAAGCTATGATGTGCTTTGCCCACCTATTGCCGAAGATGCCGGACTTGGAACAATAGGCAGAATGGGATTGCTAATAACTCCAGAATTAGGTCCAAGAGTTCGGCTATCGGTTGTTACAACTGATTTACCAGTTATTATTAACAAAGAGAAAAAGGATAATTCAGTTATTGAATTTTGTAAGAAATGTAAAAAATGTGCTGAAGTTTGTCCAACAGAGGCTATTCCTTTTGATGAGCAAAAAAATCATGATGGAGTAAAAAAATGGCAAATCGATCAGGATGCTTGTTTCAAATTCTGGTGCATCAATGGAACAGACTGCGGAAGATGTGTTTCGGTCTGCCCCTACTCACACCCAAACAACACATTTCATAACTTCATCAGATGGGGAATTAAAAATTCATCAATATTCCGAAGCTTTGCTTTGAAAATGGATGATTTGTTTTATGGTAAAAATCCGGCTCCTGCAAAGATATCTGAGTGGATGAAAGTTGACTAAAATCTTAGCACCAATAAAATAAAAAATAGCAAGAATTATTACTTATCTTTACATAATAATAAAACAAAGAAATTGAATGAAAAAATATACAACTGAATTTGAAGATTCATTGAACGAATTTGTTGAAAAATTAAAACGATATGTTTCAACAGAGACAGGAGATTGGACAATAAAGGGATTTATTGATATCTACAAAAACATTTATACTATTTCTTCTGACACAAAAATTGTTTCCAAAATATTAGAAATACATATTTTCCCTGAAATATTAAGATTTGCAGAAAAATCAGGTTATAAATTAATTCTTGCTGAACAACAAAACTGGTATCCTGACCTTACTTTTGTTCATAAGCAGAATGAAAAAATCAAATTTGCACTTGATTTGAAAACCACATTCAGAAGGAACAACAATTCAGCAGGTTTCACTCTTGGCAGTCACGGAGCATATTTCAAAGAACGAGATAAAGATAAAAACATTCAATTTCCTTACAACCAATATACTGGTCATTATTGTTTAGGTATTATTTACACTCGAATAGATTTTAATAAAGATTTAGCAGAAACTGAAATTTTTCAAGTAAATGAACTTGAAGCTGAGTATGGAAATGGAAACGACCCTGTAATAGAAAGAAAAGTAACTAAAATTGAGAACTTAAAGTCAATAACTTCTGTTATTAAGGATTTTGATTTTTTTGTTGCTCCAAAATGGAAAATAGCAAGTGATAAGCAAGGTTCTGGGAACACAGCAAATATTGGTTCTATTAAAGATATTGACGATTTGAAAAATGGTAACGGTGTTTTTAGTAAACTTGGAGAGAAGTGGTTTGATGAATACTGGATGAATTATGGAACTGCTACAATGTTAAAGGATGGCAAAACTATTAAAATTACTAACATTTGGGATTTTCTGGAATTTAAAGGACGAACTGATTTAGTAGATAAAGTAGTCGCTAAAGGAGCGAAAAGAAGGAAAAAGAAATGAAAATATTTGTACCACCAATAAAATCACAAGGGATAAAAACCAAACTTGTTGAATGGATTTCAACCAACATTCAAACTATTGAATATAGCAATTGGATTGAGCCATTTATGGGAACCGGTGTCGTTGCCTTTAATGTAAGACCTAAGAAAGCAATTTTATGTGACAGCAATCCTCATTTAATAAGATTTTACAATGCCATAAAAGACAAAGAAATAACGAGTGGAATGGTTCGCAAATACCTCATAGACGAAGGACAAAAACTTTTAAAATCAGATGGAGAATATTATTATGAAGTAAGAAAAAGGTTTAATGAAAAAAGTAATCCACTTGATTTTTTATTTTTAAGCCGTTCTTGTTTTAATGGAATGATGCGGTTTAATAGAAAAGGAGGATTTAATGTTCCTTTTTGTAAAAAACCTAATAGATTTGCTCAAGCACTTGTTACTAAAATTACTAATCAAGTTGAAAATATATCTCAGATTATTCATCAAGGCGAATATACATTCAAAAATCAGGATTTTCAAGATACCTTAAAAGAGATAAAACCGGAAGATTTAGTTTATTCTGACCCACCTTATATTGGAAGGCACGTTGATTACTTTGACTCTTGGTCAGAAGAAGAAGAAAAATTACTTAGGGACGGGCTAATAAATTCAAATGCTAAATTTATATTGTCAACCTGGTTAAGTAATAAATACAGAACAAACGATTACATATTTGATATTTGGAGAGATTGTAGTATAGCTACAAAAGAACATTTCTACCACGTTGGCGGCAAAGAAGCAAATAGAAATGCAGTTTATGAAGCCTTATTATCAAATAAAATATTGAAAGATAGTATTTCAAATTCTGAGATGAAATCTCGGATAAATCTAAACACTTCTCGTCTTACTACAAAAGAAAAAAAGCAAGAGATACCAGAACAGTTGTCATTAGTAATGGAAGAACAAAAACGGTTGACAAAACCTATACCTAATGCAGATTTTGTTGTGAATTGAGAAACAATAAATATGAAAAAATATATATTTTTATTTTTTATAGGAACTCTTTTTTCTCTTATGAGTTGTAAACATAAAGAGATAAGTGTTGAATTCTTAAATGAGGAATGTAAGGATTGTGGTAGATGTTGTAATCCGCAAAATTATGATGATTTTGTCATAGGTGATTTAATTATTGAACATGCAACATTATTTGATGACAACAATAAAAAAATTCAAGAAATTCCAGAAGGTATAAGTTATCTTAATCTTAAACCGGGTCAGTATAAAATCAAGTATTATTCTAAAGTTTTATTATCAAATGGGCAAGATTGTTATGAAATAAACGGTATGTTAAAGAAAAAAGTTATTCAAGCAAATCTTTATATGGGTATTAATAATAAAGCTATTTATAAAAATGAAGACTCTTGGGCAGGGATGCTATGGAGAGATGAAGAGGAATATATATTTATTATTGATGATAGAAGTATTGAATATACCATAAACTTAAGTAATGGAGCTTATAAAACTGAATATGGAGAATGGGTTGCTATGAGTCCGGCTGGCTTAAATTCATTTAGAATTAATAATTAAATTGTATTAAGCCACACGTATCAATGATGCATCTATAGGAAATAACCAAAACAAATGAAGAGATACATATCATACTTTGATTTTCTTGGATTTAAGAAATTTCTATTGAATAATGATTCTAATTTTATAAAAAAACGTATTAGTCATATTCTAAGAGATATTGAATTTGCAATTGGGCAAGGGGAAACCACAAGAACAAATTATGGTGTTGTAGCTAATATTAATAATTCTATAATTAACTGTTTAAACATATCAGATACAGTGATTTTTTGGACAAATGATAATTCATTTAAAAGTTTTAAAGAATTATTGAATGTATCGTTTGATTTTAACCGGAAAGGAACTTGTCATAATTTTCCCGTAAGAGGCTCCATAGTTTATGGAGAAATCGATTTTAAATTTAGGAATCATGAAACAGAAAAAGGTGGTTCATATAACTTTAATTCAATCTACGGAAAAGGACTTGTTAATGCTCATCTCAAAGCAGAAAATCTAAATTTGGCAAGTTGTGTTATTGACTATTCAGTAATTGAAAAAATTCAAGAATTCGGAATTATTGAAGATATTTTAGCGGATTATGCAATACAGTATAAAGTCCCATATAAAAAAGGAAAAGTAAATAATCCTGAATATTTGCTAAAATTCTATTACAATAAGACTATAAACCAAGTAGCATTTGAGAACATAAGCAAAGGAATTAAAGATGCTTTTATGAGTGACAATAAAGGAATGAATAAACGAGTTGAAATATTACTTAATAACACAATAAATTTTTTAGAAATTTCAAAAGAATAGAAATACTTGTATCAATAAACCCTATTACAGTATGATTGCATCCTGTTGTTAAAAGCAAAAAAAATACACTAAAACAAATTAAACAGAAAGAACAATTAATATTTATCCTTCTATGAAAAACATTTTAATTGCCATATTCACCCTTTTCACTCTATCAGCTTTTTCCGCAAAAGTTGATACAGTTTATGTTTTTAGCAATTCTATGCAAAAGGAAATTCCGGTAATTATTGTTTTTCCCGAGAGTTATTTTTCAGACACATCATCATTTCCATCAATTTATTTATTGCATGGTTACGGTGGTGATTATGGCTCATGGACAAGAAACGATTCAAATTTACTGGAGCTTTGCGACTATTATAAAATTGTTTTCATTTGTCCTGACGGGAACAAAAACAAATGGTATATCGACAATAAAAAAGACTCTTCATTTTATTGCACTTTTATTGGCCTTGAATTAATTGAATGGCAAAATAAAAATTTAAGAACAATTAAATCGGCAAATGGAAGAGCAATTTGCGGGTTAAGTATGGGAGGATTTGGAGCTTATAATATTGCACTAAACAATTCCGGCAAATTCGGTGCTGTCAGTAGCATCAGCGGAGTAATGAATCTGAAAGCATCAAAAATAAAACATAAAATTGCTATAAGATTCGGTACTGGAGAAAAAGATATTGAAACACTTGAGAAACTTTCAATTCTAAACAGAATAGAAGATTTTAACAAATCAGGTTCAGAGTTTATTTTCGACTGTGGAAAAGACGACCACTTAAATTTTGCAAACATTAGACTACATAAAAAGTTATCGGAAAACAAAATTTCTCATACTTATTTATCCCGACCAGGAAAGCATTGCTGGAAATATTTTTCTGATGCTTTTGAATATCAACTCGTGTTTTTTAATCAGTTTTTTAGGAAATAAAAGTTTCATGTATAAATGAAACTATTTCTATATTTTTGCGTTTCTTCATGTATAAGTGAAACTATTTTTATATCTTTGTGAAAAATTTCAATTAAATAATGAAAAAAATTAAGAAACAATACATATCTCGCGATAAATATATAGACAAAATCCGTCCTTTTATAAAAAAAGAAATAATAAAGGTTTTAACAGGTCAACGAAGAGTTGGAAAAAGCTATTTGCTTTATCAAATTATTGATTTAATAAATTCAATTGTACCGAAAGCAAAGATAATTTATATAAATATGGAGTTATATGATTTCTTTCATTTACGAAATGAGCATTCCTTAATAAATTATGTAAATGAACATCGAGATAATAACGAATACGTTTTTCTTCTTATTGACGAAGTTCAGGAAATTGAGAATTTTCAATACGCTTTGCGTTCATTATTAGCAGAAGGAAATACTGATATTTATTGTACGGGAAGTAATGCAAAAATGCTTTCGGGTGATTTGGCAACTTATTTAAGTGGCAGGTATATTGAAATAAAAGTATTTGGATTGACCTTTCCTGAGTTTCTTAAATTTCATAAATTAAAAAACGAAGAAGAATCTTTTAACAAATACATACAGTTTGGTGGCTTGCCATATCTTAAGCATTTAGAAATGAATTCTTCTGTTATTTATGAATATCTCAAAGACATTTATAGTACAATTCTATTGAAAGATGTTGTTGATAGGTATAAAATAAGAAACATTAATTTCTTAGAAAATCTTATCAGATTTCTTTCCGATAATTTGGGAAGTCTTGTTTCGGCAAAAAAAATCAGTGATTATTTGAAATCTCAAAATTTAAAAATTTCACCTCAAATTGTTTTAGATTATTTATCAATTTTAGAATCAACATATTTTTTGTATAAAGTAAGAAGGTCGGACTTGCAAGGCAAAAAAATATTTGAAATTGGAGATAAATATTATTTTGAAGATATTGGGATAAGAAACTCCATTGTTGGATATAAACCCAATGATATTAATAAATTACTCGAAAATATAGTCTATATACATTTGTTATCATCTGGTTATAAAATTACTGTTGGTCAATCTAACGGGAAAGAGATTGATTTTATTTGTGAAAAACAAGGTGAAAAAATTTATGTTCAAGTATGTTACCTTCTTTCTGATGAAAAAGTAATCAAACGTGAATTTGGAAATTTGCTAATGCTTGAAAACAACTATCCCAAATTTGTTGTTTCAATGGATAAAGTAATTAGTCAAAATACTTATAAAGGAATTGAACATATTAATATAATTAACTTTTTATGCAATAAATAATAATTAAAATCATGGAAAATTTCGACATATACAATCCAACAAAAGTCCACTTTGGCAAAGATGTTTGTAACGACCTAGGGAAAACAATTTCTAAATATGGAAAAAGAGTATTATTAGTTTATGGTAAAGGCTCAATTAAAAAGTTTGAGCTTTATCAAAAAGCAATTGAACAGTTAAACAGCATCGGTGCTGAGATATTCGAATATAGTGGCATTAAATCAAATCCAATAATCGAAGATGTTGATGGAGCAACTGAAGTAGGCAGGAAAAATAATATAGATGTAATTCTGGCAATTGGAGGTGGAAGTGTGATTGATTCTGCAAAGGTAATTTCTGTAGCCATTCCGGTTCAAAATCAGGCCTGGGATTTCTTCGAAGGAAAAGTCAAAGTTGAGTCAGCAATTCCAATTATTGCAGTTTTAACCCTTGCAGCAACAGGAACTGAAATGAATTGTTTTGCTGTTGTGCAAAATCATAAAACAGGGAACAAAGCTGCTTTTGGTCATCCGTTTGTTTATCCAAAACATTCATTTTTAGACCCCAAAAATACTTATTCAGTTCCAAAGGATTATACGGCTTATGGAGTTATGGATTTGGTTGCACATTCATTGGAAGCATATTTTGGAGAAGGTGAAGCAAGCCTAAGTGACAAATTTGTTTACTCAATAATAAAGGAAGCAATTGAATTTGGACCAGCTTTATTAAACAATCTAAATGATTATGAACTAAGAGCAAAAATAATGTATGCTTCAACTATTGCATTGAATGGAACTACTTCACATGGTAGAAATGGCGGAGACTGGGGTGTTCATCAAATTGGTCATATCTTTTCTTTACTTTATGACCTTCCACATGGTGCAACTTTATCAATTGCATATCCGGCATGGTTCAAACTAATGAAAACAAGAATGCCTGAAAGAATTCTTGAAATTGGTAAAGAGCTTTTCGGTGCAAAAGATGTAGATGAATCAATTTCAAGTTTCGAGAAATTCTTCAAAAAAATTGAATGCCCGACTAGATTGACTGAAGTCGATCTAAATAAAAATCATAAGAAAGAAATCCTTGATTCGATGATTCACAACAAAGTTAATGGGAGCAACCAAAAACTGAATATTGAAGATTATAATAAATTGATTGATTATATGTTTAGAATTTAGAAATTTAAAATAACGAATATGACTTTTAACGAAATAATAAATTACAGTTTAATAAGCCATGGCAAAATAGATATTTCTGTCTTTGATATATTAATAGTATTAATAGTCTTTTTTATTACCATATTGATTGTAAGGATAATTAAACGGATATTTAAAAGGCTAGTTAAAAAAGGAACTATTGACGGAGGTAGTTCTAATTCCATTTTCCAAATTATCAGATATATTTTATGGATAATTTCAATTGGATTAATGCTGGAAATTATAGGTTTTAAACTAACCATTCTAATTGCAGGTTCTGCAGCTCTACTTGTTGGTTTTGGGCTTGGCATTCAACAAATTTTCAATGATTTTGCATCGGGACTGATTTTACTTTTTGAAAGAAATTTAAAGGTCAATGATATTGTACAACTAGAAAATGATATAGTTGGAAAAGTGCTTGTCATAGGACTTAGAACCACCAAAATTAAAACTCGTGATAATATTGTAATGATTGTTCCAAATTCCAAGTTCACAAATGATAGTATTATCAATTGGAGTCATAGTGAAGACATTACCAGATTTGAAATTGAAATTGGTGTGGCATATGGTTCAGATGTTCCATTGGTAAAAAAAGTACTTCTTGAATGCGCATCCAAACATGAAAAAATCTTTGCTGAACCACCACCTTTCGTAAGATTTAATGACTTTGGAAATTCAGCCTTAGATTTTCAGCTTTTCTTCTGGACAAATAATTCTTTTGTTGTTGAAAATATAAAAAGCGATTTGCGTTATGATATTGATGATGAATTCCGAAAGAACAACATTCAAATTCCATTTCCACAAACTGACGTACATATTAAAAAGTAAGTGCCTAGAGTTTGGAGTGCCTAAAGGAGTACTTAGAGTTCGGAGTGCCTAGAGTTTGGAGTATTAAACAGGGATATTCATTAAACATTTATCAGTTTAGTTATCAACAGTATCTGTTAGTAAATTTCTAAGAAAAAACCCCAAAAATAGCCAAAAACATGCTAAATTCGGGGTAATATAAATTTCTTA
>Ga0075123_10000124_pt1 | contig 37418 bp, 29 predicted proteins | sample AntAceMetag02UKX_FD_69808 | JGI IMG/M metagenome (GOLD analysis project Ga0075123, IMG submission 69808) | Saline lake microbial communities from Ace Lake, Antarctica - Antarctic Ace Lake Metagenome 02UKX | ecosystem: Environmental > Aquatic > Non-marine Saline and Alkaline > Saline | place... | reverse complement strand
TAAAATATTTTCTTATTATTTTTTTTATATCATTACTTGTAATATTTCTTATCATTTCTGGATATTCAAAGAATTTTTTATAAGTAGAAAGAATCTCTTCGCTTCCCAAACCGGACGCAAGTGATTCCATATATTCAAATGTATAGCGATAAAAATAGATTAATTCCTTTTTATTATCTTCTAATTCTATATCGCTCAATCCATGCAGAAAAAACTGTTTAAGTTCTTCCAAAAATATTTTACTTATCTTCGTTAAATCAGCTTTTTGTTTAGGCATGATTACTATTACAGAGGCACCATCATTTATACCGCTTAGAGAATGTACGTGCACATTATCAATAAGTTTTTCCTGTGTAAATAGTCTTTTATACAATCTTGAATTCTTACCAATTGCAAATGCTTTGGTAGCTAATGAAAGCGCATAAGAATCAGGATCGGTCTCTGCAAGATCAGGAATAACAAAAGCAAGAATATTGCTCAATATATCTTTTGGTATATATTTGATCTTATGCTTTATTGGAAAGTGATTGCTCACCCTGACTCGATCTTTCAAATTTGAAGGGTTCCACTTCCCAAAGTACTTTTCAATCACGTTATCAAATTCATTTCCATTAATGTCACCCGATGCCACTAAGAAACAGTTATTGGGAACATAATATTTTTTATAAAAATTGCGAAGTGAACCGGGATCTGCTTTTTTTAAAGAGTGCAAATTTCCAATTATTGGTTTTTTGTACGGATTCTTTGTAAAGTAGTCAGCCGCAATATCTTCTATAAAAGAATCTTCAGGTTCGTTCTTAAATTGTTTCAGTTCTTCAATAACCACTTTTTTTTCTGAAACGAAATCTACATCAGAAAAATTTGCATTAATTGCAAGTTCAGATAGTATTTCAATTCCCTCTTCTATAAATTTAGAAGGAAGTGAGATATAAAAACAGGTAGAATCGAACTCTGTATATGCATTCAAAGATCCACCAAGATTTGTAACCTTATTCATTATTGCATTTTCAGCAAATGATTTTGTAGATTTAAATACAAGATGTTCTGTAAGGTGAGAAAATCCTGTTTCTAATCTATCTTCCCATGCTGAGCCAATTCGAATGTAAAGTTGAAGACATACCAGAGGATTTGAATTATCTCTGGCTGTGATAATTTTAAATTTATTTTTCAGGAGTCTTGAGGTAACTTTCATTTATTTCCTTTTATCTATTTCTACACATGCATAAGCATTGTGATTGTGGATTGATTCATAATTCTCTGATTGTACTTTGAACCAGTCAATTCGTTCTTCTTTTTGCAATTTTAATGTAACTTCTCTTACAATATCTTCAACAAATCTTGGGTTATCATAGGCTTTCTCGGTAACATATTTTTCATCAACTCTTTTAAGAAGTGAATATATTTCGCAACTAGCACAGCTTTCAACAAGTTCAATTATCTCTTCTAACCAGATGAATTCATTATAACTGATCATTACATTAACAATTGATCTCTGGCTATGAGCACCTTTTTCGCTTATCTCTTTTGAACACGGGCACAGAGTAGTGATTGGTACCTCAACTCCGAGCTGCATTTTGAACCCTTCATTTAATGAAGCTTGGAAAAAACAATCATAAGAAAGCAATGAGTTTGTTTTAGAAACAGGAGCTGTCTTCTTCATAAAATATGGGAATCTGATATTCACATAAGCATAATCAGCATTGAGTGCTTTTTTTATCTCAGCAAGAAATTCAGGTAATCTTTGAATAAAGTTATCTTTGTGAAAATGGTTTAGAATCTCAAGAAATCTGCTCATGTGCGTTCCACGATGTTGGTGAGGTAATTCTACAAATATATCAAGATCAGCAACTGTAGTTTGCAATTTATTCTCACGGTCATCAACAATTATTGGATATTTTACATTCTTTACACCAACTTTGTTTATTGTTATTTTTCTTTTATCTTCCAAACTTTGTATATCAATTTTATCTTTCATAATATTCCTTCATTCCAAGAGTTTCAAGTTTTTCTATCTCATTATCTATAATAACATATATTACAGCTTCAAGATCGTAAGTTTCTTCAGCAAATTCTATTGCTTGTTCTGGTTCTAACAAAAAAAGAGCAGTTGAATATGCATCTGCAATTAAAGCTGTTTCAGAGATAACTGTAACAGAAATAGCATTTCTTGAAGGATAACCTGTAAGCGGATCAATAATATGATGATAACGTTTACCATCTTTCATAAAGTATCTTTCATAATCACCTGATGTAACAACAGACCTGTTCCCCACATTAATAACATCTATTATCTCATTTGATTTGCTTCTGGGATGCTGGATTCCAATTTTAAAAGGTTTTTCTGTGCCGAAAATACGCATATCTCCTCCGGCATTAACAAAACCTGAAATCACATTCTGCTGATTTAGATACTCAACTACTTTATCAATAATTAAGCCTTTTGCCAGGCTTCCCAAATTGATCTTTATCCCATCCGGTTTATACAAATAATTGTTTTGGATCTTCAATTTTTTAAAATCTGTAACTTGAATTGCTTTTTCGATTTCTTCATTTGTGGGAATGACCTCATCATCAAAATCCCATATCTCTGATAAAGCACCAATTGTGATATCATAATGAGAATGTGTCTTTTGAAAGAGCTCTTTTGAAATGGATAGAATTTTAGCAAGATCTTCATCTATGTATAAACTGTCTATCACAGAATTATTAAAGTTCCAAATTTGGCTTCCATTTTTATAGAATGAGAATTTATTTTCATAATCTTCTATTAATTTGAGTGCATTATCCAAGATATCATTTGTCTCTTTATGTTTTGTTTCAATTTTTATATCAACTAATGTATTCATTACGAAAGCCGATCTTTGCGATGAATATGTTCGTGATAAATACCGGTATGCTGCAAAAGCAAAAACCATTATAAACAAAATTATATTAATTATATCTTTTCTTTTCATATATTTGTCACAAAATTTCGGGCAGTTAATTTGTCAATTCTTATGGTTTTAAGTTAATTATACTTTAAGTATACAAGTTTTCTTTTTGACAGGATCAACAGGATAGACAGGATAAATAATAAAGTAAAAATTAATAGCATGCACTTTTTTTCTCGTTCGCATCCGGCAGTTGCCGGATAGCGGACACAATCTAAGTTGATAAGTTTAACTTATCAACAAGAGTGTACTGTAGGGACGATTATCCCTAATCGTCCGTTAGTCCGGTCAATTCGGAGAATTGACCCGTAGATTTTCAAACAAGCTAACATTACTTATCGATCAATTCGGGGAATTGACCCTACATCAGTCATCCTGAGTTTGGCTTCAGCCAAGTATCGAAGGATTTACAGACGCAAGGCTAATTTAACAACAGGTGTACTTTATAGCTTTCTTGAACTACATAGCTTTGCGAAGTTGTTAGCGAAGCAACAGCATTTTTTTTGTCTTTTCAGTTTTATCGTTTACATTTAATCTATAGAAATAAACTCCTGAAGAAACTCTTTTACCATTATCATCTTTACTGTTCCAAACCATTTCGCTTCTGCCGGGACTCATATAACAATCTAACAATGTTTTTACTCTCTGCCCTTTAATGTTGTAGATCTCCAGTTTAACCTGACCGGATTCCGGTAGATCGAAAACTATCTTTGTTTCCGGATTAAAAGGATTTGGATAGTTAGTTAATTGATAATCTGTTACTGGAATTGGATCATTGAATACTCCAACAGAATCTGCTCCAAATTCATAGCAACCCATATCAATGATAGCAATTCCGTTATCATCACCGTCCCATACTCTTTGATTATGTAATAGATCCCAGGGTGGCAAGAATAAGCCGATTGTATCCGGTGTACCTGCATCTATACAAGGAGAAGCTGAAGTTAATTGATATGGATATTCTCCAACTCCTGCAAATTGCGGGTCATCTTCTATATTGCCTTCCAGCCAGTTAATGATGTTGGCATTATTCATGTTGTAAACACCATCTGTACCGTTCTTGATATTGCAGTGATCTAAATTAAGTTCATAAATATAACCATATTGTGTATTATCTTCCATATAAATTTCATAATCTGTATTATTATGCATAATTGTATTTCTTAATGTCAAATTACCAAATGCTTTTATAGTGTTAGCATTATTGTAATTATCGACTATAGTACTGTTGTTAATTTCTATATTACCATCTCCACCTACAACAATAACAAATTCATCATTACTACTATTTCCTGAAATAAGACAATTATTCACAGTTATACTATCGTTTTGACCATATTCTGTTGCTAAACGACTTACACAGGAAGCATTATCATAAGAAATACAATTTGAAATAATAGTATTTTCAACAATAAAATGATCATAAGCATTTAAATGTAAACCTGTTGATCCTGGATATATAGGATTATAAACTAAAGAATTATTACTAATAATACAATTCCTTAAAATACCAGTATTATCAAACAAAGCAAAACCTGCCACGATTTTTGCAGTATTATTCGTTACAATAATATTATCAAAAAGATTGTCTACATGCTCACTTACTATTATACTCCTAATATTTGAATTTCCATCTGTGGTTATATTGTTAACTTTTAAATATTCAATACTTCGAAAATTCATTATACACCATGCTTCAAAATCAAAATCATTTTGAATAGTAAAGTTTGATATTTCAGTAAAACCGGCTAAATTAAGCCCCAAAATTGTAATGTTCATATAGTTATTATTTAAAATAGTTGTTTCCATATCTTCACCAATTATAGAAACATATTCTTTACAACCAATGGGAAATATTTGTTGATTTATCTCATGTGAGTATGTACCAGCTGAGACGTTAATAGTATGGGGATCTTGTTCATTTGCTTGAATTTTGCGAACAGCCCATGATATATTTTTTAATGGCTCACCAGGAGTTAAGCCTGAATTATTATCATCTCCATCCACTGCTACATAAAGATCCTGTGACACTAGCTCCATCCAGTTATTTTGTATATCGAATGTATAAGAAGCATCCATTCTATACTCTGCAAAAAATCTATCCGGATTGAATACAGTGAAAGTATCGACAACAACATTGACATTTACCTCATATTGTGCACATAAATCTGCGCCCTTGCCGGCATTATTATTATAAATATTACACCGATTTTCAGGATCAAAAATGATTGTACTGTCGTAATCCCAAAATGCACCACCACCTAATCCCGCAGAATTTTCTGTAATCCTAAGACCGGAAAAAGTGAGATCTACTCTACATGTGTAAATTGCTCCACCTCTTGTTGCAATATTACTTTGGAAATTACAATTCATTATTGTTCCGTTCTCTATGTATATAGCATAGATTCCAGCACCTTCAAATGCATGTAAAAATGTACCATAACCATTTTGGATGGTAAAACCACGAATCGTTACATCAATATCTATATATTCCAAAATGATACAACTATTTTGACGTTGACCATCTATAATCGTAGAAGCAATATATTGTGGATCACCGGTGATCATCTCCAAGCTGGATAAAGTAATATTCTTAGCATCTATATTCAGGTTTTCATAATACGTTCCGGGATAAACGAGTACGGAATCGAAATCAGCAGATGCATCTATCCCTGCCTGTATAGTGGTGAAGTTACCTGTGCCGTCTTGTTTGATGTGCCAGGTAACGGAGTTTAGCAGCGAATTTACACAAATTAGCACGAACAAAAAAATATATTTATAATTCATTTAACCCCATCTGTCCCCCTTGACAGGGGGAAATTAGGACTTGCCCCGATACGAAGTTTGGGGCGAGAACTAATAAGCTAAAAACAAGTGAAAAAATAGTTTTAGTTTTCAAATAAATCTCCTTTTTTGCTTCGTCTTCCTGAGAAAATCTTCTTCGACATTCGACGAAGGAACTGAAGCAAAACGACATCTTTAATTGTATTATTTTCAAGAAACCCCTGTTCGGTTAAGCCGAACTTTCCCCCTTCTAAAGGGGGATTACATTTCCTCGAACTCACCCCAACCCCTCTCTTCATAGTAACCTTGTTAAGACAAGCGGTGTTTCGCTGTCCGCGAAGCCAACGCATAAAGAGAGGGGCTTTTAGGATGATTACATTTTATAAGCCTTTGAAAACTTATTTTTCCTTTTTTGTCATCCGTCAGTTGCCGGACACCGTCCTCAGCTTGACTGGAATTCTTTCTTCTTGTTGATAAGTTGGACTTATCAACTTGGGCTGCGTATGCAAGTTCAACTTGCATACAAGTGAAATATAATGAGCAATAACCTTCCGAAGGCAAAGACTTATTTTAAAAGTTACATAACCTTCGGAAGGATTACTTTCGCAAACATAAATACACAATGGCATCTTATGTTCCCTCTCTTTAAGTACGGGAAAGAGAGGAACAGCATGGTGAGTTATTTCAAAATCAACATTTTCTTCATTATTGTCTTATCTTTCGTTGATAATTTGTAGAAGTATACTCCTGATGAAATATTCTTTTCGTTATTGTCTTTGCCGTTCCAAACAACTTCATATGATCCTGTTTGTTGTTCACCCATTACCAGAGTTTTCACTAATTGTCCTTTGATGTTGTAAACTTTGAGTTCAATCATACCATCATTTAGAATTGAATATGCAATAGTAGTGGATGGATTGAACGGATTGGGATAATTCTGATTTAGAGATGTCTTGGCTACTTCAGGTACATTATTATCGTCTTCATTTAGAGAAATCAAATAATAACTATTTTGTGTTTGTGTGAAATCAAGTTTTCCCATTCTACCTGCATCATCAAGATTTTCTTTAATAGTGTATGAATCTATAAGTACATTCTCTGCTCTTGAACCATAAGAAAGTTGGAATTCTACTGAACCAGGATCCAATATTAGAGAATCGTTAAAAACATAAGCACGGATTTGAACCAGTGTGTCTTCAATTACTTCTGCACCTTTACATTCATTTTCAACAAAGATACCTATTTCTGTTGGATTATCCAGAGCTTCAAGATCGAGTTCAACATATACAGGAATGTAATCTGCTTCTTCCGTATAGGTAAAATCCTGGGAGGATGAGCGTGTTTCTATTGGAACTGTGCCGGCACCACCTTCTCCCCAGAAGAAACTTCCATTTTCTGTACAATTAACAATTACCAGATCACCATAATTTAAAGTAGGAACCCTTGGTATATTACCTATTCCCAGCCAACTATTATCAGCTAATTTTATATAAGTAAAAGTTCTTGTTGTTATCCTATTTATCTTATCAAGTACTTCTGCCAGAGCATCAAAGGGATTCATGCTCTCTTCCAGGAAATAACCGGTCCAATTCTCTCCACCTGCTACCAGGTTTATTATTTGTTCAGGGTACTCCAAGAAACCGGTAATTTCTAACGTTGCAGCTTCATTCATTTCTAATTTATAACCCTTTACACTTGTAAATTGCTGATCATCATGATGCCAATAAGTGTCAAAATAAATGTCATTAACACCACCCTGAGTTTCGACTAATTCAAGTGCGGCAGGAATAGGCGGTGACATTATGTCATAGAGTACATTAGCGGCAATATCTTCTTCTGCATATATATCATCCAGAACAGGGAAACATTTCCAGTTGATACCTTCGTTAGCATCAAATAATTCAACCGTATCAATTGTATGATTAATTGCTCGTATTGCCCCAATATCAGAAGGTGTACCATCTGGATCGAGTGGTAAGGCCGGATCACCTACATTAATACAAGGAGATTTTGCATCTGAAATCCAGAGGGGCTGGTAAGTTTGTTGATCAAGATTTGGATCAACATTTTCTGCTAAACAACCTGTTCCTGAAGTTACACCGATATAGTTGCCAGATGTATTATTACTTATACAGCAATAAGTAGCAGTTAAGGGTATTCCTCCATTAAATCTATGAATTCCATATCTATTGTTTGAAATTACATTATTCTCGATAATCGCAGAAGAAGAAGCTTTTATTTTAATTCCATAATGAGCAATATTATCAATTATAGTATTATTATAAATTAATGCATCAGTACAATCGATAAAAAGCGAAATTCCATAACTACCTGGGTACGGGATGTTACCATATATAAGGTTATCCTTAATTGTTATATCATCAACAAACTGACAATATATTCCAGTCCCATGATCATCAGGGTAAGGAAAATTACCTGAACCCTCTACGAGAGTGTTTTCTGTAATCGTATTTCCAGATAGATCAATCCTACCACTACCTGTACAATAAATTCCACCTCCATTATATGCACTATTACCGGATATTATATTATTTATAATTTTCGCAGCATTATTAAAATCACTATTTTCAATATAAATCCCACCCCCAAGTGACTTAGAATCTTCCCAATCTGTCCAATTCGCAACATTGTTTCTTATTGTATTACCTACGATAATTGCAGAACTCCCACAATATATACCTGCACCATGTAGTTCATGAAAACCTGGAATTGAGCAATTCTCAACTATATTGTTTCTGATTAACGGAGAACCATTTGTAATAACAATCCCCCTATAGGCTTTTTTGATAATGAGATTTTCTGCCACGTCATCAATAGTATATTGATAATTTGACCACCACGGAGCTTCAAACCAAAACGCATACCCACTTCCTTCGCAATCAATTATACATTCACCTACTCCTATTACTTTAATATGTCTCTCGTTGAAATTTGCACCCGTTGGTGACCAATTAATATTCTTATTCCTATTACCAGTATAGGTTCCTGGAAGAACTGTAACTGTACCACTATTACGAATAGACAAATAATCTACTGCATCCTGAATATATCGGAAAGCTGGTATACTTTCATTGTTGGAAACAACCACATTGGTTGAATTAGTAATTGGTTGTAACGTAACATCATCCAAAGTTAATGGTGTAGTAGTGTTATCAATCAGGACATTATTAATGGGAACCAGATAATAATCCCCATTACTACTATACAATTTGAATGTAACATCATAAGTATCAAATTCATCAGAACTGAATTCATATGAATAGAATCCAGTTTCATCCGGGTTTAGATATACATTATTTGTTCCATTACTTTGTGGATTGAATTTAACTTGTACACTGGTAATAACACCGGAACCTCCATTTAAGTATACATAACCGGATACAGTATTAGCTGATAAACTGCAAATTATTAATAAGGTAATTGCGAGTAAAATATATTTTTTCATATTTTTCTCCATTTGTTTATTTTTATTTTCATCTCAATTTTATTTGTCAATTTCTTTATTTCTCTACTTTAATTCTTCCCAGTCCTCTCCGATCGCTCAGAGAGGAGTTATCCGAATGAACTTATTCTTTACTATGTAGAATATGTTATTTGATTTATATACTTCACTTTCTAAAACTGCTAAATTGTTTTTTTCTGTAAAGAGTAAATTTGTTAAGTGTGTAAATTTCATTTTTTTAATAAACATGTTTTATTACTTTTTTTTGGATGTAATTATCCCTACTACTTATATATGTCGAAAATCCTGAAATTGTGACGAAGCCACTTAAAAAAAATATTTATGTTTTACGTTTGAATGATTTATAGTTGTTCTAACGTATTTATTTACAGATAGATAGCTTACAGAAAGAAATTACGGAACAATTGAATAAATTTTGTATTGTTTTTATTATTCAGAAAAATGTTAACTGTGTAGTTAAGAATAAATTACAATAATTCAATACTTTTCAAATGGATCTTCTTATTAAAATGTTCTGATAGATGTGTAATGAAAATTCTATTAAGTTGCTTAACAGTTGGTTTTGAAATTGTTATTTCCTCAATATAATTTCCGATATTTTTTAATTTTGAAATCAAATCAGCCGCATTTTCATTTATTTTGAATACTTGATCATTATTTACGGGATGATAACAATCCTCACAGATAAAACCATGTTTTTGTGGAAAGTAAGCAAAGAATTGTTTTCTTTGAGAACATTCTATACAATTTGAGATATTGAATTCAATTCCCATAACTTTGTAAAGTTTTAAAAGAAAACGCCAGAAGATAGCAATTCCGTTTTTATTAACTGTTCTTATAAATTGCAAATAAGTTTCGAGTAATTTATAAATCGCTTGAGAATCATCAATTGAAATTATGATCTGTCGGATCACTTCTACAGCAGCTTGCATGAGTATGCTGGTGGAAAGGTCTATATTAAAAAGGTGTGCATTAATGATTTGTGATGATTTATAAATGTACCATTCTGAACTTGGATTCTTATAAAGATCGAGTTCAAGTTCATTAAGGATTTCAAGCAACCCGGTATTTTTGCTCTTCTGCTTACGAATTCCTTTTGCCATTATAGAGATAACACCATACTGGGGAGTTAGCACATCGAGAATAATACTTGTTTCACGAAAATTGATCTTCTTGATTATTATCCCTTTAGTTTTTATATCTCTGCTCATGTTTTACCTTATTCTTAAATCGGACTACATCTAATTTTTGTGTATGTGCTCAACATTTCGTCTTCTCTCAGTATGACATACAGTGTTATTATCTTCTCCTTCCTCCTGAAAGAGTTCGGGATTTTGGGAATGCAAATTTCCGTAAAGGTTGAACACTTGCTCTTAACTCCATTGTAGTCTTATTCCCGTGAAATCAAGTCCATTTTACCAAGTATTACTCATTATTTTATTTGCTACAGGGTTTATTTTATTTAATCCTTTTATAACTAAATAGAGTATTATTATTGATGGAATAACAACCCAATATGCAATTTCATCCTCTCTAATTATCAGTTTGATAAATGAAACTTTCTCTGCATAATTTGTTATTAAAATTGCCAGTGAATTTTGTGCAAAGTGTGCAAGAATTGGAACATATAAACTATTAGTTTTAACTGCGAGATAACCAAGCCATATTCCAAGAAGAGTTACTGGTAGAAAACGGAATGGATCAAGGTGAAATGCACCAAATAAAACAGCTGTAAGAATGATTCCATACCAGAGTCCTTTCTTTCTTAAAGCATTTAGAATAAATCCTCTGAACATTACTTCCTCACAAATTCCGGGTAGAATTCCAACCACGAAGATTGTGAACCATAGACCATTTTCTTTAACGGTCACAAGATTCTGCAAAGCTTCTAAATATGCTTCTGAAACAGGAAAAATAAAGTTAATGAGTTGTCCCAGAATACCTGACAATAATAGAAGTGGAAGTGCTGCAAATAATACTAACAAGAAATTTAATGGATTTGTGTAATTCAGTCTAAATGTAGATTTAATGTCTGTTTTTGAAATTCGCATTATCAATAAAACTGGTAATAGAATTAATACTAATTGCGTTTTAATTAAGCCACTCATCATATTTTTTAACTGCCAACTACCACCGATATAATAAAGAGCAATTATCATTAGCACAAAATATAGCATGACAAATTGTAAGTTTAGAACATTTTTCTTGCTTTTACCCCAGAATTTCAGAGATTTCTCTTCTACTGTTCTAAACAAAACTTTTTCACTGTGAAATAATCTAATTGAAATATATACCGTGATAACATCAAGGACCATCGTGGATCCAATTATTATGATTAGATAATTTAATTGATAATTATTCAACATTATATCGCGCATCATCAAAGAAAAATTGACAATGGGAATGAGAGAAAATCCCAGGTTTAATTCAAATCCAGGCAGGAAACTGACCATTGACAGCATTATTGCTCCAAAGAGAAGTGGCATTTGATAACTTTGAGCTTCTTTAATATTCCTGGAATAAGTTGAAATTGAAAGTAAGATGGCTGAAAATAAAGTTATTAATGGAAGCATCAATAATAGAATAAGTGCAAAATTACCTAATGGTAATTGGAACTCACCCATACTTGTTCCCAACTGCATAAATATATGTCGGAAAGATAGATACATACTCAATAAATTCAAGAGAACAGTAATGATTGAAATTGTAATAATTGTAAGATATTTACCAATTACCAGTTCATCTCTTCTGGCGGCACTTACAAGAATTGTTTCAAGAGTTTTACGTTCTTTCTCCCCTGCAATTAGATCAGATGCAATTACAGAAGCTCCACTTATAGTAAGAATAATTAAAAGATAAGGTAGGAATTTCCCAACAATAAAACCAACCATTTGCTCAGGAGGTGCAATATTTTCCTTTTTGATCTCAACCGCATTTAGAATTTCCGTATTTATTTTGATCTTTTCTAATCTTTTGCTGATAAGAACTTCTTCAATTTCTTGAAAATTGTCTCTGACCTTGTTGTAAGCCATAGAGCTTTTCTCGGAAGTTTCATCATAGAAACATGTAATATTAAAAATCCTGTAACCAGATGAAGAGAGACTGTCTTCAATATTGATAAGTGCTTGAATGGATTTATCTTGGAGTAGTTCAAGATATGTACTTTCGTTATAAACAATTGCTTCGTCTATGATCTGGATATTTTCAATTTGAGAAAGTGATTCTTTTAATTCATTTGAAGATTCATCATGAACCATATCATTAAGATATATGACAATTCCCTGTTGTTCAAGTTTCATTTCCTGACGTGACATCATTGAAGAAAAACCAATCATTAGAAGTGGATATAGTATTATAGGAAGTATGAAGGAAGTAATTATGGTTCTTCTATCACGAACAAGATCAAGCATCTCTTTTTTATATATTATTATAATTTTTTTTAAATTCATACATCCTCTTCTGTAATACTATTTACATAATGAATGAAGATATCATCTAGATCGTGCAGACCTGTATCTGTTTTAAAATCTTCCCAGCTACCTTGAGCTAGGACTTTTCCTTGATGGATCATAATAATTTTATCTGCAATTCGTTCAGCTTCGCGCATAATATGAGTTGAGAAAAGAACACATTTTCCATCTTCTTTACATTTATGAATGAAGGAAATTATATTTTTTGCAGTTAGGATATCGAGTCCTGCTGTTGGTTCATCAAAAATCATTATTGGAGGGTCGTGAATAATTGAACGTGCAATAGATACTTTCTGCTTCATACCCGTTGAAAGAAAATCTATCTTTTTATCCAAAAATTCATGCATATCCAAAAGATCTGCCATTTCATTAATCCTTGTATTGATCTTGTTTTCTGGGACATCGTACAACCGTGCAAAATATGTAATTGTCTCGTGTGCAGTAAGTCTAGCATAAAGACCGGTATCTCCGGAAAGAAAACCAAGATTTGCTCTCACATTCTGGGGGTCACTTTTAAGGCTATAACCTTCGAGAGTTGCATTTCCACTAGTTGGTTGCAACACTGTAGAAAGCATTCTCATCGCGGTTGTTTTACCTGCTCCGTTCACTCCTAAAAGCACAACAATCTCACCTTTACCAGCAGTGAAGGTAAGATCATTAACAGCATACAGATCTTCCCCATTTTGTTGTTGAAATACTTTTGTCAGGTTATTTACAGTTATCATTTTACCTCATAAATTCATTATAAAAAGAAAATTAATAAATGCTATCATGATGAGCAAAGACGAACCATATAATTACAATCATTCGTCTATGCTCAGGATAACAAAATCTATACTTTCGGAATAAAATCTGTGCTATCGTCGATCAAGCGCACAAATTCAGAAAGTAATTTAACAGCTCCATTAAGATCTTTAAAAGAGATCACCTCGTTTGGAGTGTGCATGTATCTATTTGGAATGCTGATGAGCCCGGCAGCAACACCTGCTCTTGTTACTTGAATTGCATTTGCATCAGTTCCTGTTCCGCGTGGTGCTGCTTCTATCTGATATTTAACTTTAACATTATCGCCAGCTTTTTTAAGAAGTTCAAATACCTTTGGATTTATATTTGCACCAACCGAAATAGTTGGTCCTTTTTCTAATGCAACATCACCAAGTTGATTTTTGTTCATTCCCGGATAATCGGTTGCGTGAGTAACATCAATAGCAATTCCAACGTGAGGATCTATTCCAAAAGCACTTGTTCTTGCACCGCGAAGACCCACTTCTTCTTGAACAGAAGAAACAGAATAGACATTCGCAGAAATTTTTTCTCCTGCAAGTTCTTTTAGAAGACATCCAACAATGTATACCCCAGCTTTATTATCTGTAGCTTTTGTTGTAATTATGCTTCCAGAAAGAATTTCTAATCCGGGAGAATATGTAACATGATCACCAACACATACTTTTTTCTCAGCAGCTTTTTTATCTTTTGCTCCAATATCAATCCACAAATCAGACATTTTTGGTGTACTTTTTCTGTCTTCAGGACTCATCAAATGAATTGGTTTCCTACCAATAATACCTCGAACTACTTTTTTGTTGTGATAGATATTCACACGAAGCCCCGGAAGCAATGTTGCATCTACACCACCAATAGATGTAAACCTGATAAAACCTTTATCATCAATATAATTTACCATAAGGCCAACCTCATCAGCATGACCCGACACCATAAGACGGAGTTTTCCAGTTCCTTTTTTCAGGGCAATCACATTTCCATGAACATCGGTTGTAACTTCATCTGCATATTCTCTCACAAAATTTCTGTACACTTCTTGTGCGGGTTGTTCAAATCCTGATGGACTTGGTGCCATTACAAGATCTTTAAAGAATTTCTTTTCCATTTTTTTTCATCTCCTTTTAATATTATTTTAATTAGTTCTGTCCACTAAAGAAATAGTTGTCATGCTGAAGTATCTTCTACGTAAATCTTTGGAAGAATCTTTGCCCTGAACGAGATGTAAAGCTGAAAAACTGATCTTTAGTTCCTCCGAGAATAAATCTAAAAGAATCTTCGGGATGACAATGAATTTTAATAAGATAAAATTATTATCTAACAATTATTTGCTTTCCCTGTAGCAAAGGGGTTCACATTTTTTTTAACTTGTTTTACCGGTTTTTCCAGTGGAATCAGACAAAGAAATTTTAGTGTTGTTTCACCTGTGTTTTTATAATTATGTTTCATGTGTGAATCAACAAAGATTACATCCCCTGGTTTAAATGGCAATTCACCATCTTCTGTAACCAGTGATCCAGTTCCTTCAACAATGAAATTTTCATGTTCCCAACTATGGGAATGATAAGGAGTAAAACCACCAGGTTCAACTTCAAACATGCGCATTGCAAAATTTGGTGCTTTATCTTTTTCTGAAATAAGCCAGCGAATCTTCGCTTTTCTGGCTCCTTCCATTGTTACTTCTTCTAATAGTATATCAGAGTAATGTTTAACCTTCATGTTTCCTCCAGTGTATTTTTCCTCTTTCTATCTTACTTTAATCTGATTTTCATCTTGAATTTCAAGAGCAGTTTTCAAATCCTGTTTTGCTCTCTCAGATTCCGGCCAGATCTTTATTGATTTACGAAAATATATAATTGCTATATCCATCTCGCCTTTCATAGCATAAGCAAATCCTATATCATTATAAATATTTGCAAGATTTTTATCTTCACTAAGCACTTTTTGGAATCTCTCTGAGTAATAACGTTCCTGAAAATCTGGAGGGAAACCACTTGCTAGTATTTTATTTAAATTTTCTATGATTTCTGGGTCGCTATATTCATATAAGCTACTTTTCAGCATACTCAAATATGATGTTTTAATATCTAGTTTATTTTCAATTGCTTTTTTATAATAAACAATTGCATCATCCCATTTTTTTCTATTTAAATATATTTGCCCGATTTTACCATATGGATAAAATGCACTTGGAGCACTTTCTGCTGATTTTATATAATAATTTACTGCTTTTTCAATTTTCCCTGTTTTCTCATGAATTTCTGCTAAATTATAATATAATGCATATGGATTCCCCGGTTTATCTTTAAGGAGGTTTTTAAAAATTGAGATAGCTTTATTATACACTCCTATTTTAGAATAAGTAACACCCAATCCTATCTGTGCTCCTTCCATTTTTGGTTGAATCTCAAGAGCCTTCTTATATGATTGCACAGCTATTTTGTAATTTTCATTTTTTAAAGCTTCATAAGCTTTATTAATACTTTGTTGCGCTTCCATGCTTTTACCAGTTTCTGATAAATTTATAAGCCAAGCAGGTTTTATTATAGAAATATATCCAAAACTAATAAGAATGAACCAAATCAAAATTAATAAAAATCGTATGAACTTATCTTCAAGCTTATAATTTTTTTTCATTTCTCTAAAATACCTATATTTTAATTAATTATGAATAATGAACATTACATCATAACCTTTTTTGTTTAATAGGTTGAATTCTTTACACGCATCTGGAGTTTTTAGAACAATAACCTGTAGAGGAAGTTTTTTCTGTGAATTAAATATAAACTGGGTTTCTCTTTGTTCATCAATAAATCCCATTCCACCTTCCCCATTTTCACCACTTCCAATTAGAAGAATATCATTAGCATACTTAAAAATTCTATTAACTTTATCTTTCTGATTAAAATAGATTTTCTTATCTACCAATCTAAATGTACCATCTGGGAATATCATAATATCAAAATATGGAATTGGAATCCCTTTGTAAACAATCATTCCTTTTCTATTATATACAATATTTGAATTATGGTATTTAATAAAAAATATGGTTTGCAATAATAGGATAGTGACAATAAATGAAATGACTGTTAGACGAAATTTCTTTCTCTGTAAATTGTGAAATATAAAAAAGAAAACAACAAAGGACATAAAAGAGAATAAAATTGCTTCTCCCAGATATTCGTTATGAGAAAGTATTGAACTAATTAATAGCAGGAGATATGCAAAAATCATTTCCAGAAAAAGTAATGAAAGTGGATTTTTTATATAGTCGCTGATTTTTTTTTGCCTTAATCTCCATCCCTTTTTCATAATTTTTCCTTGTTCAACTACAAAAAAAATCACTATCATTCCAATTACAGAACCCCAAATATCTTTTGCAATATCACAAACATCAAATATTCTGTTTGAGATCAGAATTTGTATTGCTTCATCAAAAATAGAGATAAAACTAGCTGAAATGAAAGTGTATAAAATGATTCGTTTTGAAGAATATTTTTTTTGTTTAAGATACCTGTATATAATGTAAGAAAAAATAGCATAAGCAATATAATGCCAGTTATGCTGAAGTTCATAGAATTTATGATTAAAATAATAATCAGTTGAGTTTTGACCAAGAATCATCATAACAATAACTACAATTATTGAGTAGATTCGAAATATTGTTATTTTGTGACGAAGAATTATTATGAGTATTAATATAAAAATAGTAGCAATAGCAATGATAAATGGTATATTCATTCCTAAAAATGAAAAAGATAATTGTGATGTCATACCAATTACCTGTTGTAAATAATTTTGTACAATAAGAAAGGGAGTTGCAACCAGAAGCAAAGTATATAAAATCAAGTTAGTTGCAGGAGAATAAGAATTCTTTTTAATTTTTTTCATAAATTAATGGTTTCATCCATTATTGCGATGTTTGAATTCTCCATTTCTTAGGAAGAATGTCGTTTGCTTTATAACTTCATCATTATATTTAATTGTAAGATGTGTGTTGGGAACGATCAAGAAATCTTTCATTTCAGAGAGCTTTGTTTTATCAACAGCAACCCTACCATCATCTTCACCTGGTATGATCTTAGAAAAATATGGATTTGTGCTTTTATTTCCAGCAATTATCCCAACCTCCGGAATTATAGGTTTAAGTTTCGATAGAATATTAGAATTCGTTGCTAACTCCTGCCCCACATCACCAACGATAAGTTTATAGAATTTGCTCTCCTGAAAATAATCAGCAATTTCTGAACCATGATTTGGTGGACTCAGCATAACAATGCGGCTTCCGGTTGGAAGAGTGTGATTTTGTAAATAATATCTTACAATTAGTCCACCCATCGAATGAGTAACAAAGTGAATCTTTTTAAAACCGATCTTTTTATATTGCTCAATTACTTTCGATAACTCTTTATCAGATAAAGATTCAATAGTTTCTCCGGTTGAAGAATAACCAATATTTTTTGTTGTATATCCTTCATCTCTCAGTGCATTTTCTAATTTTAACATCGAAAGTTTAAAATCACCCAATCCATGTAATAAGATCACACTTTCGTTAAGGGATCTTGCAATTAAATTGTTTGAAAAAAAGCTTGAAGAAAATAAGAAAATAATTAGGATTATTTTATGCACTATTCAGTTACCGAATATCTTCTTTTAAAAGCATTACTCAAAGTGAGTGAGCTGGTATACTCGATGTCTCCGCCAAATGGCAAACCTGTAGAAAGTCTTGTTATCTTAATATTCTTAACTTCAAATTGTGATGCTAAAAAATTGATAGTACTCTCACCTTCAGCAGAAGGATTAAGGGCTAAAATTATTTCATTTATTTCACCTGAATTAATGATCCTTTCTAATTTTGGAAAATTAATTTCTTCCGGACCAATTCCGTCTAGAGGAGAAAGCAGTTCGTTCAAAACAAAATATCTACCTCTAAATTCATGTAGATTCTCTATTAAATAAGCATCTTGAGTATTTTCTACAACACAGATAACATTTTCCATTCTTGTAGAATCTTCACAAAACAAACAAGGATCTGTTTCAGAAAGCATATTACAGATTGAACAATGTTTGTAACTTTGTACTGCATCTTTTATGGATTCAGCCAGATTTATTGCATCTGCTTTTTCTTTGCTGATCAGATGTATTGCCAATCGCTGAGCTGTTTTTGAGCCAATTCCAGGTAGTTTCTTTAAATTGTTTACAAGATCTTCTAAAAAGCCATTAAACATTTTGTTTTACCTCTTATTTTAAAGATTATCTCAATAATATTAAAACATTCCTGGTATTTTAAGACCACCTGTAAGTTTACCCATTTCTTCTTCACTGGATTTTGCAATTTTTTCATGAGCTTCGTTAACAGCGGCAATTATTAAGTCTTCAAGCATTTCAATATCTTCAGGATCTACAACTTCTTTATCAATATTTAAAGAGATGAGTTGATTTCTACCATTCATCTGCGCCTTAACCATTCCACCTCCGGAAGTTCCTTCTACAATTTTATTTGCCAGTTCTTCCTGAGTTTTCATCATCTCATCCTGCATTTTCTTAGCCTGTTTCATAAGGTCTTTCATTCCTTTTTTTCCACCTGGGAACATATCTAATCCTCCATATTTTATTTTTTTAAAGGTTCTGTAAAATGAAATAATGTTATCTTTCTGAGGAGATCTTCGGGAATTCTCTCACGAAGAATCTCATTATAAGCGGAGATACTTCCAAAGAAGAACGTGCAATATCCGTCAGGATAACAAAAACACTCTATTATGCAGAACTCATTATTTTTTTCAAAAAAATTATTACAGCTACATTAAGTCAAATTATTATTCATGCAATTCTAAAGCCAGTTGATATATTCTATTCTTCTGCTCACCTGTTTCGTTTGTAACACTTTTTATGGCTGTTTTCTTTGTTTCACCTTTTTTTAATAATTTAATAAGTTTATCACTTAATTCACTGTCAGTGATTATGCTTTTTTGTGAGCCTTCTACAATGATCACAAACTCACCCTTTGCAATAATTTGCTCTGGGTTTTTAACAATATCCTTTAATGTTGTTCTATAATGGTTTTCGTAAATTTTAGAAATTTCGCGAACAATAGAAATTTTACGATCTCCCAAATAACCAAATAAATATTTTAGGGATTTGTGTAATTTATGAGGAGCTTCATAAAAAATTAAAGTATTTTCATTACTTTTAATATTTTCCAATAATATTTCTCGAGTTTTGTTTTTTTCTGGTAAGAAACCAATAAATTGAAATCTTTCACAATTCAACCCAGATGCAACTAAAGCTGGAATGAACGCTGTTGCACCAGGTAATACTTCTATTTTTATTCCACAATTTATAGTTTCCTTTATAATAATACTGGATGGATCAGATATCCCAGGAGTTCCAGCATCTGATATTATTGCTATATCTTCACCATTTTGCAATCTATCTAATAACTGATCTACTCGCTTACGTTCATTGAATTTATGATAACTTATCATTGGCGTATTAATATCATAATGTTTCAATAGTTTCTTGGAATTCCGAGTATCTTCTGCACCGATCAATGAGACTTTTTTTAGAATATCAATTGCTCTAAAAGTAATATCTGCTAAATTTCCTATCGGTGTTGGAACAATAAACAATATTCCTGTTTTACTCATTTATTTTCCTTTTTATAAAGAAAGGAAGCCCCGATAGTTGGGGCTTCCAAATTATAATAAGTTACAATTTATTAAATTTACTTCATCCATTCTGCAAAAGTATCTGGTGTACTTGGAACAACAATCTCCCCAGAAATAACTTTAGCTTTAAGTTCTTCAACTTCTTCTAATATCTCAGCAGGAACAAGTTTATAGGATGTAGGTGCAATTCCAACTCCACCTTCTTTTAAACCATAGCTAACAGTTGTTCCACCAGGGAATTCACCTTTAACTAAAAGTGCAGCTACATTGAAAATTGCATTATCAACTCTTTTCATAGCTGATGTGATCACATGCTCAGGAGCAAGTGAATTTTGGTCTCTATCAACACCAATAGCAAATTTATCTTGTTCTTTTGCAGCTTCAATAACACCATCACCAACACCACCAGCAGCATGATATACTATGTCTGCATCATTTTTATACATCTGATTTGCAATAGCTTTGCCTTTTGCAGCATCTGTAAAAGAATCAGCATATTGTGCAAAAATCTCTACATCAGGATTTGCTAATTTTACACCAGCTTTGAAACCATATTCAAACTTTTCAATAAGTGGGAATTTCATTCCACCAACAAAACCAACTTTGTTTGTTTTGGTCATTCTACCTGCAATGTAACCAACCAAGAATGATGGCTCTTGCTCTTTAAAAACAACACCAACTAAATTTGCTGGAGTTTCTTCACCATAAGCATAGTCAATTATAGCATAATTTTGTTCTGGATTCTCCAGAGCCTTTTCTTTAATGGTATCACCCATTTTAAAACCGATACCCCAAATCAAATTATTTCCGGCATCAAGCAATGTTTCCATGTTGGGTGCATAATCTGCATCCTGATTTGACTCAAGATAATCTACAGAAATAGCGAATTCTTTTTCAGCTTTTTTTAATCCTTCCCAAGCTGATTGATTAAATGATTGATCATTTACTCCACCAACATCGGTTACCATTGCAATCTTAATACCTGATTCTTTTTTTGCCTGCCCACAACTAACAACAGATATCACAAACAGTACAATAACAAAAATCGTAATAATTCGTTTTAACATTTGCATCTCCTTTCCTATTTTTTTAAGCTACCTTCCAGTAGTATTTTTTATTATTTCCAAAACACTTTTATGCTGCTTATAATGTCAAGTGATAAACATTAATTTTTCTGTTCTCTTTCATATGGAATACCATCAGCTGATGGTGCCGCAGACTTTCCTACAAAACCTATAAGAACAACAATTGTGATCACATATGGCAACATACTTATTAATTGAGAAGATATTTCAAAATCAAATTGTCCTAAGAATACTGCTAAACCCTGAGCACCACCAAAGAGAAGACATGCCAGCAAAGCTCCTTGTGGCTTCCATTTCCCAAATATCATTGCTGCTAGTGCAATGAATCCATGTCCAGATACTAAAGTAGGTCTAAAATTCGATACTATTGCCAGACTCATAGCTGCTCCTCCAAATCCGGAGAAAACACCTGACATAATTACAGCAAGATAACGAATCTTTATAACATTTATTCCCAAAGTATCAGCTGCCGTTGGATGTTCTCCTACTGATCTTAATCTCAAACCATATTTTGTTTTATACATAAAGAACCAGATCAAAAAGACCATGATAAATGCCAGATAAACTGTTGCATATTGATTATTAAAAATAATGTTCAAAAAGGATCCATCATGGAAAACTCCATTTAATGGTCTTGGCATTTTATTATCGAGAGCAATTGATTTTGTCATTGTGGCACCTTCAAACAACATCCGGCTTAGAAATAGAGCGATACCAGCCCCCAAGAAATTAATTGCTATTCCTGAAACAACCTGATTTGCACCAAATGTAACACAGGCAAAAGCATGAAGAAGTCCGAATAAACCACCGACAATTCCTGCACCGATAAAAGCAATCCATGGATCTCCAACAAAGTATCCAATTGCTGCACCGGCAAAAGCTCCGATAATCATCATTCCTTCCAAACCGATATTGATCACTCCTGAATTTTCTGAGAGGACACCGCCAAGAGATGTATAAATAAGGGGTGTTGAATACATTAAAGTTGTACCGATTATTAAGGCAATATTGCTCAATATTGTATCTATCATTTTGTACCCCCTTTTTTATTTTTTCTTGATAAGATAACTTTAATCAGTTTTGGTATTGAGATAAAAAAGACTATGGAACCTATCATAATACTAATAACTTCTGAAGGTGCTTTTACAGGAAACATCTGAATTTTTGTACCACCATACTTCAGAGCTCCAAATAATAATCCCGCTAATATACATCCTAGTGCATTACTGTTAGCAATAAGAGCAACGGCAATACCATCGAAACCATAACCTTCCATAGCTGCAATCAGTGTTACTTTGTGTGATACTCCAACAACTTGTAAGGCTCCAGCTAAACCTGCCAATGCTCCAGCGATGAACATTGATATTATTATATTTTTATTTACATTTATTCCACCATATTCAGCTGCAAATTTATTAAAACCAACTGCCCGTAATCTATAACCAAGAGCAGTTTTATTCAAAACAAACCAAACTAATATTGCCATTAGAATAGCAATAATAAAACCCCAGTTCATTGGTGTTCTTAAAAGATCTTTCCAGAATGGATGCTGCAATAACCATTCGCGACCAGCCTCAGATTGTTTCCAAGTTTTTAGGATCATCATATTTGCCGTAGGCTGGATGGAATATGAAGTTTCTCCTCCCGGTTTCTGAAATCCTTTGGTATAGATGAGAAAATTTTGGAAATATAGTGCTATCCAATTAAGCATAATTGTCGATATTACTTCATGTACACCAAATTTCGCTTTGAAATATCCGGCAATTCCGCCCCATACGCCTGCAGCAATAACTGCTGAAATTATTACTACTGGAATATGTATTAATAAAGGTAAATGCAAGAAATAACCTGTTGCTGTTGCAGCAACTGAGCCGATAATGAATTGTCCCTCAGCTCCAATATTAAATAAACCTGTTTTGAAGGCAAATGCTATTGAAAGCCCGGTTAGGATCAAAGGAGTTGCACGAATGATCGTATAAGAGATGTAACTAGGTTTTGAGAATATGCCTATCAGCATTATCCAATAAGCTTGAAATGGATTAAACCCTGCAGCAACAAGAAAAATTGCACCTACCACAAGTCCAAGAAAAATAGAAATCAAAGTAAATCCAATTGTTTTTTCGGTGGCAAAAATATAAATACTCTTTCTTAGTTCTTTAAATTTTATTTTCATTTGTTGCCTCCGCCTGCCATCATCAATCCTAATGTTTCAATCTTAGCATCTTTTGCATCCTCAATTCCAACTATCTTACCTTCATAAATAACAGCTATTCTATCTGAAACATTCATGATCTCATCCAATTCAAAAGAGATCAAGAAAACTGCTTTATCGTTATCGCGTTGTTCAATTAATGATTTATGAACAAATTCTATTGCTCCAACATCAAGACCTCTTGTTGGCTGAGCTGCAATAAGTAGATCCGGGTTATTTGATACTTCTCTTGCAATGATCACCTTCTGTTGATTACCACCGGAAAGAGTTCTTGCCATCTTTGCTTCATCCTTTGGACGAACATCAAATTTATTAATCAACTCCTTGGCATAAACTTTAATATTTTTGTATTGAAGAATTCCTTTTCTGGCAAATGGATTTTTATAATAATTCTCTAAAATTGTATTTTCCGAAATATCAAAATCTAAAACCAAACCCCGTTTCTGTCTATCTTCCGGAATATGTGAGATCTTTTTACTAATAACTTGGAAAGGTGTATTATTTGTTATGTCTTTACCGTTGATCATAATTTGACCTGATTCAACTTTTCTAAGACCTGTAATCGCTTCCAGTAATTCAGTTTGCCCGTTCCCATCAATTCCTGCTAATCCAAATATTTCACCTTTCTTAAGAGAAAGATTAAGTTTATCAACAGCAATAATACCTCTATTATCTTTAACAACAAGATCTTTGATTGAGAATATCTCATCACCAGCTTCTTTGTCTTCTTTGGCAACACTAAAACTTACTTCTCTTCCAACCATTTTAGAGGCTAATCCCGCTTCATCTGTTTCTGAAACCACAACAGTATCAATATGTTTTCCACGTCTTATAATCAAACAAAAATCTGCAGCCTCTGTTATTTCTTTAAGTTTATGGCTAATAAGAATAATTGATTTCCCTTCTTTTGTAAGATTTTTAATTATCTGGATAAGCTCAACGATCTCCTGTGGTGTAAGAACAGCTGTTGGTTCGTCAAGTATCAAAATTTCAGCTCCACGGTACAATGCTTTTAGTATTTCAACCCTTTGCTGCATTCCAACAGAAATATCCTCGACCTTAGCATTAGGATCTACATAAAGCCCGTAACGTTCAGATATTTCCTTAACATCCATGAGTGCTTTCTTCATATTAAGTACACTCATTTTAGACGTTGGTTCTCTACCTAAGATGATATTCTGTGCTACTGTAAAAGGTGTTATAAGCATAAAGTGCTGGTGAACCATCCCAATTCCATGATCTATGGCAATATTGGGATTTGTGATATTTACCTTTTTCCCATTTATCAATATTTCACCGGAAGTGGGACTATATAAACCATACAAAATATTCATCAAGGTGGATTTTCCTGCTCCGTTTTCACCCAGCAAAGCATGGACTTTTCCTTTGAAAATATCAAGATTGACCGAATCATTTGCTACAAAATCTCCAAATTTTTTGGTAATGTTTTTCATCTCAATCACTTTGGTAAGTGATCGTGTTGCATTTTCATATCCCATATTATATCCTCTTTTGTAATATGTTATTTATTCGTTTATATCAAGTGTAGTGTCAAGAATTATATAATTTGGAGCATGGAATAACAAATGGCTCAAGTAATCTTGAGCCATTAATTGCTATAAAAATAATCTATCTGTGCGTATTATAAATTTTTATATTGTTTCAAGATTTCCAGTACTTTATTTATATCAGCTTCAGTATGATCTGCATTAACCTGGAATCTAATCTCTTCATCACCTTTTGGAACAACCGGAAAATTCAAACCAGTTCCCAAAACACCATTTTTTGTAAGATAATCAACCAGTTTTGTAGTTTCTGCTGTATCACGTACCATTAATGGAACAACCGGGTGTGGTCCTTCAATTGTTTCAAAGCCTAAAGCAGTTAATCCATCCTCGAATTTTTTTGTCATAGCAGCAAGGTGTGCTAATCTTTTTATACCAAAATCGCTGTTCACAATTTCTAAAACTTTTAATGTAGCTACAGCTTCTGAGCATGTTATCGGATTAGAATAAATATACATTGGAGCAGATTCACGCAGATAATCTAATACAGTTTTAGAAGCTACTACATAACCACCATTAACACCAAAAGCCTTTCCTAAAGTTCCTATTAAAATATCAACTTTTGCTCCTGTGAATTCCTCAGTTCCTCTACCTGTTTTTCCAAAAGCGCCCACACCATGAGAGTCATCAGCAATAGTTATAACACCTTCCTCAAATTTATCATCGAATTTAGCACAAATCTCTGTAAGTTCATTGAGTAGTGCAAAATCTCCACGCATACTGAAAATTCCATCAGTTATAACCAGACAACGTTTTCCCATTCCAACAGCTTCATTCATTTTGGCTTCCAGATCAACCATATCATTGTGCTTATATATCATTTTGGCTGCAGGACGTGAAAGACGCATTGCCTGAATAATACAGTTATGGTTCAATGCATCAGATACTACAACTGTTTCTTTTGTTATGAGTGGATATATTACACCCAAACTTGTTACATATGCAGAGCTGAATATCATACCAGCTTCGCGTTCATGAAATTCTGCAAGCTTTTTCTCAAGTTCAATATGTGGAGTATGGGTTCCACTGATAAAACGAACAGCTCCAGGACCTACACCAAACTTTCGAGCAGCAGCTTCTTCAGCTTCGATAACTTCCGGATTCATCGACATTCCAAGATAGGAATTTGCATTCATCTTGATGAATTCCTGTTCTCCGTAACCAACCAAATTGTAGCGAGGACCAAATTCACCTTTTGCTTCTTTTATTTCACTAATAATCAGCTCTGCACCCTTATCTCTTCCTGTTGTACGTAATTCTTCCAAGTTTTTGTTCAGTGCAGCATTCAATCTTTCAAGTGCCATAATTTTTTCTCCTAATTTTATTTTTCTACTATTATTATTGCTGTAGCTATTTCTTTTAAATGCGATAATGAAACCTGAATATTTCCAAGTTCTTTATCTAATTTTATCTGCTTTGCTTTCCCATGTAGACAAACTACTGGTTTCCCTTTTTTATCATTCAATATCTCAATATCTTTAAATTGTATACCGTTACTCCAGCCGGTTCCAATAGCTTTTAGAAATGCTTCCTTAGCTGCGAAACGAACTGCATAACTTTCAGCATAATTCTTTTTAGATTCACAATATTTAATTTCTTTAGCTGTAAATATCTTTTCTTTGAATTTTATTGAATCATCAATCTGTTTCTTAATCCGTACGACTTCAATGTTATCGATACCAATTCCGAAGATCATCTACTGAACTTCCACATCTCCATGCCAATGAGAATCATCATCTGCATGAAAAATCACCCTGAAAATATCATTCACATTTTCAGGTGCAGCCCATTGGAGATAATGCTCACCAACAACTAAAGTTGAATTATCTAATAAAACTTCAATAATTTCGTTTTCGGAATTAATAATTATGATAGAAACTGTACTTTCTACTTCTAAGTTGAACTGAATTGAGCAACTAAGCTGACATGGATTTGGAAAAGCAGGACCAAAAGTAGTGCCAACAATACCATCACCAAAATGCCAATCACTTTCATCAATATTACCAATAAGTTCACCTTGCACATTAGTTTCTGTTATTCCATTAATATTAATAAGATCCTCTTCAAAAATGGGACAGCAAATATATGAAACTGTTATTTGTTTATCAGATCTTGAATCATCATCATAATAGGCTTTAGCTTTTATAGTATGCTCACCATATTGCCACTGGTTTGTACTGATAACTTTGCTAAAAGGTAATAAATGATCTTCGATAATCTCAACATTATCCACAAAAATCTTCACATAATTCACTTTTTCTTCATTATCTAAAGTTACAATGATCTCAATATCAGATTCCCAAACATATCCACTCGTTGAAGGTGTAATTTCTATAAAAACATCTCCTGCTTGATTAGGTCCAAATAGATCACATGAAACAGTAAATAACACCAAACTCAGCATTAATAATCCAAAAATCTTTTTCATAATCCCTCCTAGAATTATTTCAGTTTTTTACATAGTACATTTAACATATCTTCGGTCATTTTTGCCAGATTATAATCGTAATTCCAGCCCCATTCTCCTTTAGCAGCAGAATCATCCATATTATTTGGCCAGCTATCAGCAATAGCCTGACGCATTTCATCCACTTCATAATCCAGTTTAAATTCAGGAATATGCTTACGGATCGAAGCACCTAACATCTCGGGATCGAAGCTCATTGTTGAAATATTGAAAGCATTTCTATGAATAAGTTTAGCAGGATCTGCTTCCATAATGTCAACTGCTGCTTTCAAAGCATCCGGCATATACATCATATCAAGGAAAGTCCCAGCCTTTAGAAAACTTGTATATTGTTTCTTTTTTATTGCTTCATAATATATATCTACAGCATAATCAGTTGTTCCACCTCCAGGAAGAGTTTCATTAGAAATAATCCCTGGATACCTTACACCACGCGTATCTACATTAAATCTTTTAAAATAATAATCACAAAGCAACTCTCCAGCAACTTTGGTTACACCGTACATAGTGTTTGGTCGTTGAATTGTATCTTGGGGAGTATTGTTTACAGGGGTGGAATGACCAAAGGCACCAATAGAACTTGGAGTAAATACCGCACAATTATTTTCTCGAGCTACTTCTAAAACGTTGTACAAACCATTGATATTTACGTTCCAAGCTAAATTCGGTTTTGCTTCTGCGACTGCAGAAAGTATTGCTGCTAAATGATATATCGTATCAATATTGTATTTCTTAACTGTTTTTGCTAGTTGTTTTACATTTGTACAATCTACAATCTCGAAAGGACCCGATTCTAATAACTTTCTGCTGGGTTTTGTTCTATTTCCACCTGCTACTACATTGTCATTACCATAAAGTTCTCTTAATAGCATTGTTAATTCCGAACCGATCTGTCCGACTGAGCCTGTAACTAAGATTTTTTTCATAAATTCTCCACGTTATTTTTTTTGAAAAAATGTTTTTGAGCTTAATTTTGTCAATTAGAAATTATTGGAATAAAATAATTTTTTAGAAAAGTTCTAGTTCGTAGTTTTACTTTTATGAATTAATAATTGCCCATCCGTTTATAATTTCATTTTAAGTAACCAATAAATTCGTAAATTAAAAGAACAAGTTAAACATGCTAAGACAGTGTATACACTAAAAAGTTTCTCTCATTATCAATGATATTCCCAGATCATGAATAATGTATAACAAATTGCCATTCAGGAATATAAGAGCAATAATATACAGATAAAATACGTTAATTCATGGGAAAAGACATATGATATTATGAATATTCTTGACACGTAAATCATACAACAAGTAAATCTATCTTAATTATAAAATGGAGGAACAAATGAAGAATCAAAATCTATTACTTATTTTTTTAATTTTTTTACTTCCAATTAGTTTATTAGGCCAAACAGGTAAAATAGCTGGAAGGGTTACAAATGCAGAAACAGGAAAAGCAATTGAAGGTGTATCTGTTTTTTTAGAAGATTCCCAAACAGGAATCTATACTAAAGCAGATGGAACTTATATTTTGCAGAATGTACAAGTAGGAGAACATACTATAAATGTTCACCTAATGGGTTATGAATCCCAAAAAACTAATAAACTTGTTGAAGATGATATCACAGCAATCGTAAATTTCCAGATTAAGAGTAGTGCAATACAAATTGAAGGAATTAAAGTTTCAGCTAACAGAGCAGTCAAGCGGGAAACTCCCATCGCATTTACAGATATTGATCAAGAAGCTATCTCAGATAAATATACAACAGGTGATATGCCGCAAATGCTGGAAGATGTTCCTGGTTTATTTGCCAGCACAACAGGTATCGGAGATGCTGAAATAACAATGCGTGGATTTGAAGCAGATAAGATTCAGGTTTTAATTAACGGCATCCCAGTTAACGATCCTGAGAGTCAAAAAGTTTACTGGAGTAACTGGACGGGACTTTCTTCCAGTGTTAAATCGGTTCAGGTGCAAAAAGGAGCTGGTTCTTCACTTTATGGCTCTGGTGCGTTTGGTGGCTCCTTAAATATCGAAACAATGGGATCGACTCCAGATCCTGAAATCACAGTACGTTCTTCATATGGTCAATACAACACAGACGGAGATACTGCAGATGGAGAAGGTGAACTTGAAGATTATAATCCTTACAATTATAATGTCCTCTTACGCTACAACTCGGGAAACTTATTTGGTGGAAAATTTAATTATAATCTTATGTTAGAACGCAAACGTGGAGATTATTATTTGAATGGAACCAATTACGATGGTTATTCTTTTGGACTAGAAGCTCAGAACATTATTGGATCTCACACGGTAAATACTAGTTTTATCGGTGCTCCTCAAGAACATAATCAGGTTTATTTTAAATCAGACCCAGATCTCTTTGAAACTTTGGGTCGTTCTTATAGTAGAAATAACCACAGTTACCAAGAAAACTATTATTTCAAACCTCAATTCTCTGTTCGTGATGAATGGAAAATATCTGAAACTCAGGTTCTAATGACCAATGTATTTATAACTAAAGGTGATGGTGGAGGTAAATATCTGAGCCAGGATAAATTTGATATTAACACTGGGGATGTTTCTTTCAACGATGGCTTCCTAGATGAGACTGATCCTGGAGTGTGGGAAAACCAGGTTTTTGGTAAACATGCTCTTTATTTATATGAAGAATATGACATTATCGTGGATGGCTTCAATCCAAATGACAGCACCTATATCGAAGTCTTAAATATTTGGATACCTGCGATTACATACGAGAATTCTGAAGGTGTAGCAGTACCAATTAGCGGTAACGGTTCAGATTTCTTTGGTGATCCATCTCGCTATGAATATAGTTGGCGGAACAACAGAATTAGCGATCATTTCCAGGCAGGAATGAACACTTATTACCAACATGATCTGAACCAACAGCTTAAGATGGTTCTTGGTGGAGAACTAAGAAGCTGGCATGCCAATCATATTGGCAAAGTAGAAGCATTTAGGCATTATGATGATAATGGTGGTGTTGCAACTTATGATAAGATGCAAACATCTTACGATTACATAACAGATGTATTAAATTTGTCTAGTTTTGCTCGATTCCAATATAAACCTATTTCCAACCTCAACATAATGGCTGATGGACAATATGCTGTTTATACTTCTAGTATTGCAGAAAACAAGATCGAAATTTATGATCTTGGAACTGGTCAACCGACAGGTCATTATTTCTATTCTACTAAGGAAATGACTAATGTTGATTCAACTCTGAAATTCGATAATAATGATTACAAGAAAGTTTATTCTTTCTTCTCTCCCAAGTTTGGCGTTAATTATAATATAACTGAATATTTCAACATAATGGCAAATTATTCTTTGGCATACAAGGAACCAAGAACCAGCGAATGGTATAGCGGTTATGATGGACCGGATGGAAATCAATTGTATATGAAAAACATTGTGATGGGAAGTTGGGGTAATTATTACAATCAGAACGAAGAGCATTTCTATGGTGAGCTTAAACCTGAGCAGATCAATACCATTGAATTTGGTTTAGGTTATGACGGAGTGATTTTTGATGTAAATGCAAACTATTATATAAGTAAATACAAAGATAAGATCGAATCTGTATCTATTCCTGTTACTGAAGAATTTGCTACTTCAGATACTTCAATTGTAACTAATGAGTATGATGCAAGCCTTACCTTAAATGCTGGGCAGGCAACCCATCAAGGCTTGGAACTAAGCACAACAATGAAGTGGAATAACGTTGATGCTAATACTTCCGTAACACTATCTACTAATCGTTGGTCGGAGATGAATGTCGATGAGATCTTCGACATGGACGCTGATGATATGATCGGAAAGGTTGTACCTTTTTCACCTGAAACAATGTTGAACGGTTCAATCGGTTACACATTTGAAGATATGCCTCTGGAAGGTAAACTTAGAATTAGTTTTACCGCTAAATACTGGGATGGCTATTATGCCAATTATGAGAATGAATATGTAAGTAACTATGTTTGGGATCCAGGTGCTGAGGATTACGTTCCGGAGCAGGAATATTATCAAACAATTGGTGGAGATTACGTTATCGGAAGCCCGGACAATTATGAATACGTAGGAGCAGGGCTTGGTGATTTTAGTCTGAGAGATAAAATGGTATCATCAAAATTACCAGCATTTAATGAAATTGGTGTAAATTTTAAATATGCCTTCAAAGTTAATGGTTTGAATGCTTCTTTGAGATTTGATTTAAATAACATTTTAAATGAAGACGAAAACTACCTTTCAGCTCGGGTTGCCTCAGACTATAATCGAGGGTACTATGATGAAGACGGTGAATTTCAAGATGATCACCTAACTAGTAATAGGTATATGTATTTAACACCATCTCCACTTTTCAATATGTTCCTTACAATGGAAGTTAAGTTTTAAAAGACAAAAGAAAAGGGGAACTTACTGGTTCCCCTATTTTTTCTTTTCTTATTTTTTACTTGAGCAAAATCATTTTCTTCATTGATGTGAAGTCAGACGTTTATAATTTATAGAAATAAATTCCGCTGGAAACATTTTTGCCGTTATTATCATCTCCATTCCAGACAGCTTCATGGAAGCCGGCTTCACAGACACCGGATTCCAAGCTTTTAATAAGCTGACCATTTACGTTATAAATTTGCAAATTTACATCAACACTTTCTGCTAAACCAAAACGAATTGTTGTAGAAGGATTTAAAGGATTCGGGTAGTTGTTCTGCAAGCAATATTCATTGGGGATGTTAAGCAGGTTATTGTTTGTGTCTGTTGGTTCATCTACACTGAATCCTAAAATTTAAGATAATACATCATTTTAAGTGACATGTCAAAATATTAACCTATAATAATGAATATATGTAAATTTTTATAATTCTATTCATTCTGTTTCAGAAAATGGAATTATGATTATGAATTTAATAAAAAAAAAGGAGCTGAGAAATTTCTCAGCTCCTTTTAGTATATTAAGTGAACTACTTCTGCTCTTCCTTAATGGATTCTTCTATTAATACTTTCACATTATCAGCTTTAAAGATGGGGTAAAAATCTGTAACATAATCTTGGATTATGTTTTCTAAATTTTCATTTTTCTTGATGATAGTTTTACTGTATTTAATTGTAATAGTAATTTTATTGAATATTGCAGTAATTGATATAATTGGAACTTCACCAATAATATTACCTAGATACTGCGGAAGAGTTTTATCCAATTCAATAAGACCTTTGAAAAGTTGATATATCTTCAGCCCTAAATACCCAATACCAGATATTATCAGCAAAGTAACAAATTTTTTAAAAGTCTTTCTCATTATTTCCTTTCCGATCATAATCTTATTTAAGTAAGATCACCTTTTTAACGCTTGTATAATCACCACCGTCATTATTAATATCAGACTCAAAGAAATAAATACCACTTGAAACCTTGCTGTTATTGTTATCAGTACCATCCCAAATAATATGATGTTCACCACTTATAAGATTCTCATCAACAAGAGTTTTCACCATTTCACCTTTAATGTTGTAAACATTTAAAGTAACCTTGCTATCATTTTTCAAATTTAGATAAGCAGTTGTTTGTGGGTTGAATGGGTTTGGATAACAACCGATGAATTCTGAATTAATATTAACTGTGTTTTCATCGGAAGAAACTTCATCTATTAAATCATCAGGAGTTCTCGGATTGATTCCATATTCATCATAACTGTAATCAAGACATCCTCTAATAATTGCCCACTCCATACCTAAAACAATTATAATTTCAGGGGTTACAGAATTTAAATAGAAGAATCCATCATCAATTTGACACGGAATTGCTGAAATATCAGTTACATACCATTGACCAAAATTTATTTGCTCTTCTGTTACAACTACATCGTTTACTTCAACAAGACCACCTTCATAAGGTTCAGTAGTTGCTGCATCAGTAAGGTCAGCAGTTTGTACAACTATTGGTGCAGGAATAGTATTTCCAGAACTTAACAGAGTTACACTAATGAATGTATCATCATAGCCCGAGATTTCAGTCAAACCATTATACTCCCTTACTGTTCCTGTTATCTCAACTTCATCACCAACCACTAATGTTGTATCACCAGCCATAAATACATATACACCGCACCAAGGATCACCATCTGACATTTCAATAAAAAAGTTGTCTTTATAATGAGAAAATTCTACACCTGTAACAATACCAGTAACTGTAACTTCTTGATCTTCAAAGAGTGAAGGATATGTTCCATCTGGTCCAGGGACATCAGTATACTGAATGTCATAAATTGTTGTAGCAAATACTACAGATACTACAAATGTGAAAATCAAAATTCCAAAAATCTTTTTCATAATTTTCCTCCAATATTTTTTAGTTAATAAACTAATCAATTTGTTTGTTTATGTAATTATTATGTCAAGATTTTAATTGTTATATAAATGAAAAATGATAAAGACATGATTTATTAAACCACAAATCCCCTATCAAAATTTCATAAATACGAACCAATAATTACCTTAATACAAATAGCAATGCGTTAATATATTCAGGTAACCCAAACTTTATCGGAAAGAACATGTTCTCTATAAAAAATTCCAGAAAATATCTGTTTATTAAGGAATACATAACAAATATCAAGCAATATGATGGGTTAAATTATATCAATCTTCTTACTTTAGAAAATAATACCCAATATATTTACAATTTTGTTTATTTAGAGAGATTAGATAATAATTTTATGATCGGAGTAGTTGCTAAACCACATTAATTACTTTTTCTTATTTTGCTTCTTGTTCATCATCAATGAAAGAAAAGAAATATAATTCAATCATAAAAATATTTTTCTTGTATAATAACCCTTCATAAAATTTATAGTCACGTTAATTAATAAGATAGATTAATTATCTTTAATTGTACTTTTTTCAATTTGTATAACTTCAAATGGGGAAATGATATATAGAAAAAAGAGGAAATAAAATGGATATTAAAAAATTTAGAAATATCGGGATTAGTGCTCATATAGATTCCGGTAAAACAACTCTGGCAGAACGGATATTATATTATTGTAATAAAATATATAGAATTGGTGAAGTTCGGGGAAAAGATGGTGTGGGAGCAACTATGGATTCCATGGAGCTTGAAAAGGAACGAGGTATTACTATTGCCTCCGCTGCAACAAATGTAAGATGGGATGGTCATAACTTAAATGTTATTGATACCCCCGGGCACGTGGATTTTACGATAGAAGTAGAAAATGCACTTCGAGTTTTAGATGGTGCGATACTCGTTCTTTGTGGAGTTAGCGGAGTTCAATCTCAATCTTATACAGTAGATAGACAATTAAAGAGATATCGAGTTCCTCATATTGCCTTCATAAATAAATTGGATAGAGTGGGAGCTGATCCGGAAAAAGTGAAAGATCAATTGTGTGAAAAGCTGGATCATAATGCTGTTCTTATGCAGATTCCAATTGGACTGGAAGACAAGTTTGAAGGTATTATTGATCTTATTTCCCGCAAAGCAAGATATTTTACAGGACCCAAAGGTGAACAAGTTTTAGAAAAAGATATTCCAGCAGAATATGTAGATAAAGCTGAAGAAATGCGTGAAGAAATGATCGATGCTGTTTCTATGTTTAGTGATGAACTGGCAGAAGCTTTTTTGGAAGGGAATGAAACTGAAGAGATGATCATCAAAGCCGTGAGAAAAGCAACAATTACAATGGAGATGACACCAGTATTTATGGGATCTGCATTCAAGAATAAAGGTGTTCAATTACTTCTTGATGCAGTGGTTCGCTATCTCCCTGATCCAACAACAGGTATAAATATTGCTCGCGACAAAGATGATAATATGAAAGATATAAAATTGATTTCAGACCCTGATTTACCAGCTGTTGCTTTAGCATTCAAATTAGAAAATCAACAATATGGCCAGCTTACATACTTACGGATTTATCAAGGTACTATATCAAAAGGATCTGAACTAAGAAATGCAAGAACAGGAAACAAAGTAAAAGTAGGCCGACTTGTGAAAATGCACGCTAATAATATGGAAGATATCACAAGTGCAAAAGCTGGTGACATTGTAGCTCTATTTGGTGTTGACTGCGCTTTGGGTGACACTTTCAATGGTAGAAATATTAATTATACAATGCGTGAATCATATGTTCCAAAACCTATTATATCTTTGGCACTGGGAATAAAAGACAGTGCTGATCAAGATAAACTTTCTAAAGCTCTGTCCCGATTCACTAAAGAAGATCCCACCTTTAAAGCAAACGTGGATGAAGAAACCAATGAAACAATAATTAATGGTATGGGTGAATTGCATTTAAATGTGTATATCGAAAGGATGAGAAGAGAATATGGTGTGAATCTGGAAGTTCGTGCACCTCAAGTTTCATATCGAGAAACCATTACAAAAGCAATCGAATTTGATTATATTCATAAGAAACAATCTGGTGGTCGTGGTCAATTTGCACGTGTTAAAGGAATTCTTACTCATTCAGGAAAAGATGATAATTACTTCAAAGATAAGATAAGAGGTGGAAATATTCCCAGCCAGTTTATTCCCGGCTGTGAAAAAGGTTTTTTCTCTGCATTGGCAAAGGGAGATCTAGCTGGGTTTCCTGTGGTTGGTGTAAAAATGACTTTGGATGATGGTGATTTCCACGCTGTGGATTCATCGCAACTTGCTTTTGAAGTTGCTACAAGATCTGCCTTTAGAGAGAACTATCGCAAGGCTAAGCCAATTATACTCGAACCCGTGATGAAAGTTTCAGTGGAAACTCCTTCAGAATTTCGAGGAAATATAATGGCTATAATAAATCAGAATAGAGGACTTGTATCAGATACAGTGATAGATAACCAATTTACCAAGATTGATTCTGAAATGCCACTTTCTGAGACTTTTGGACTGGCAACACAGTTTAGATCAGTAACACAGGGTAAAGCAGATTTTACGATGGAATTTAGTGAATATAAAGCGGTACCAAAAATTATTGAAGAAGAGATTTTGAAGAAAAGAGAAAAATAGCAACTAGCTCTTAACTTTCTAATAGTTTCAAAAATAACCTTCGACCATTGATCGAAGGTTATTTTTATTTCTTAATAAATTCCTTACTTATTAACCAGCATCAGTTTAGCAAAGAGACCATGCAATTTTCCAATTAATTTGGCTAAATGTAGTGATAAAAGCAGAAGAAATGCTCCAACAAATGGTAGCAACGGAAAAAGCCATTTGATATTATAAGCATCTGTGTTGTTAATCTCCATTGATTGATGAAATATCAGTTTAAGAATTGGTGCAGCAATTAGCGATAATGAAACTGAGAATAAGGTTACAACAAGAGTGAAGTAGAAGATTCCCAATGGCATTTGCAATACCATATAAATCAATGATTTCCACGTTATTCCCGAAGAGATAAGAGCCTTGAATTTTCCCCACCATCCTTTGTCTTTTGCTACAAACATTGGTTTTCTTGGCATTCTTATTCCGAGCATAGCTTCCACAATTCTACCTTCTAAAAGAGCAATTCCTCGTACCGAAAGCAGGAAAATTCCTAAAAGGGGAAGACCAATAATGAGTATCAACAGGGACAACGTAACTGATAATCCTGTAACAGCCCAAGTAAAATAAATTATCCCGGTTAGCATTGAGATTACCATATAAAGTGAAGCACCCCATGCTCTAGGATCTGCAATAATAAGTAAGAACTTCTTCCACCATGGTCTGTTATCGATATTTTCTGATGGAGCAAGCATAGGTTTCAGATATGCATCCATCTTTTTATAATCTGCAATTATTTCAGGTGGATTTCCATAACTTTCAATTGCTTGAGAAAGTGCTTCTTCTTCTGTTATATTTTGTTCAGTATTTGTAATGTTCTCAATAGCAGTACGAATATGTTCTTCAGCATCTGATAGAACATCCTGTATCAATGCTTTATCATTCCCTTTCAATTCCTGTTT
>Ga0075123_10000123_pt1 | contig 37710 bp, 27 predicted proteins | sample AntAceMetag02UKX_FD_69808 | JGI IMG/M metagenome (GOLD analysis project Ga0075123, IMG submission 69808) | Saline lake microbial communities from Ace Lake, Antarctica - Antarctic Ace Lake Metagenome 02UKX | ecosystem: Environmental > Aquatic > Non-marine Saline and Alkaline > Saline | place... | reverse complement strand
ATAATCAATCATATTAAAATTTTTGAATAATTTAAGCTTTGTTAGAGCATTTTCATAATTTTTGTTTTGCAATGCTGTATTAATATTACTATAATAAATTTCGATATTTTTATCAAATTGATTTCTACTTAATTGTGTTTTTGATTTGTTACTTGATTTAGGAAAACTATCTATTACTCCAATTAATAATGATATTGATACAAAAATAATGAATACTATAAGACAACCGTTAGTTTTCTTTTTCTTTTTACCGCAATGAGGACAGAAATCAGCTTTTGAACTAATTTTATTTCCACATTCACTACAAATAATTAATGACATAAAAAATCTCTAATTCTTATATGTTTCAAATTAATGATATTGTATCTTCGATAATAAAATTTAAAAAATTCAAAGCAGAAATTGCATCAGATTTTGTTGCAGTTATGTCTCTTATATGCATATATCTATTTCTTAGCTCAACTAATTTTTTATATGGATTTCGTAGATTACCACTGATAAGATTAGATTTTATTAGTATTTCCCTAATAGTCTCCAAATTTATTTTTTCGAAATACTTAATAGCTTCTTTAGGTATATTTTCAAAATTATCATCTTTTTGTATAAAAAGGTTTTGAATTAATATATCTTTTGCAATTTTTTCAGCAGTAACACAACACATTGCTATACATGAATAAAAATAACCTTCGATATAAACTTGTCTTGCTTCTTTCAAAGATTCAGTATAAACTCCTATATCAACAACTATTGCTGGTAGATTTTTATACCGATCAATAATTTCAGCAATTTTGCCATTATAGTTAGATAATAATGTTTCTGAGATCTTTTTTTCATTTATACTGTCTTTTAGAAGATTAGGAATTGTATCTAAATATACTTTTTTTAATTTGTCTTGTTTAATTTTCAAATTACCTCCATTTTAATAATGTACATAATGTATGTGTCCCCGAAAAAGTTCGTGGATCCGTCGAAAGCCGGACACAGTACCCCCGATTTGGTAGTGTATACGACCTTTTCCCAACTTTCATTTTGCACCTTTATTTATGGATCATTTACTCACTTTAATATTGTAATACTCATTTCCTTATTATGTAAAATCCAATTAATATATTCATTGTATCTCTCATGTTTTAACAAGTACATTTTCACAATCAATAAAATTAAATCTTTGTCAAACTTTTTGTTGATTTTCCACTATTTGTACCTGTTATAAATTTCAGGATTCCCTTCCCTGATTATTAAATTATTTGACACGGTCTCACTCATATTTATAGAATGGTTTTATTATTATTGAGTATAAAATGAAAGAAATTGAAATTATCGTTTCAGGCAGAGTGCAGGGAGTATGCTATCGAGGCTTTGTTCTACACGGAGCGAATGAGCTTAACATAAAAGGGTATGCCAGGAATATGATTAATGGAGATGTGAAAATTGTCGCTGTTGGAGAGGAGAGTATTTTAAATTTTTTTATCAATATGCTCAGAGAAGGACCTCCAATGGCAAGAGTTAATGATATACAAACATCAGAGATAATTATTAGTGAAGAGTTCTCAAGCTTCAGCATTAAATATTAATCTGGGAAATTGAATGAAATGAAAATAGGAAAATGGATGTTGCGAATTACAATATGCTGTTTGATTATTGCGGTATTTTCTACTTTATTCGCACTGTCCAGCAATCCACTGTATGTTACACCTTCAGGTGACTATCATATTGTTAAAAAAGGGGAAACACTTCAATCCATCTCTGCACAGTATTCTCTTTCTATTGAGAAGATCAAATTGTTTAATAATATGACTTCAGACCGTGTATTTGTAGGACAGAAAATATTTCTTTATCCGCATCCGGTTAAAAATCAGGAATTTGTAACCCAACGTAAGATACCCAAAAAAGGTTATCATCTGGTTAAACCAAAAGAATCAATTCACCGTATTGCCAAAATGTACGGACTAAGCGTTTTTGATATCCTTGATTACAATAATTTAAGCACTTATAAACTTGAACCAGGTAGAAAGATCATGTTGATTGCAGGAAAAACAAAGCCGGTAGAAGCTTCCAAACCAACAGGAAAACAGGAAAAACCCAAAATCAGAAAAACAGGAAAGACAATTCCAACACATCCTACGATAACTAAACCAAAAACCAAATTGGCTTTACCTTTAAATGGAACAATTACATCAGAATTCGGATTGCGTAACGGTAGACCTCATAAGGGAATTGATATCGCAGCTGATAAAGGCAATTCTATCCATGCAGCTCTTAATGGAAAGGTTGTTTATTCCGGAACTCAACGTGGTTATGGGAATGTGATAATTCTTGAACATGATAATTATATAATGACCGTTTATGCACATAATGAAGCGAATTTGGTCAGGTTGGGTGAGACAGTAAGCAAGGGTCAACCAATTGCTACGGTGGGGCAAACAGGGACGGCGAGTGGTCCACATCTTCATTTTGAATACCGAATAAAAGGGAAAGCAATTAATCCACGTGAAGTACTTCCGGGATTATAGTTATTATAGGGAAATTATGACAGAAAAAAACAAATTATTGAAGATTGGGGAAGTTGCAAAGCAGCTGGGTGTCCATGATCAAACAATCAGAATGTATGAACGAAAAGGATTATTAAAACCAATCAGATCGGAGCATAACACCAGACTTTTTAATAGGAATGATGTTACAAAAATTACCACGATCATTACATTAACACTTGAACTTGGAATGAATCTTTCAGGCGTGAAGATAGTTTTTTCTTTAGCAAAAAAGCTAAATATGAACAATGATGAGCTTCTTGATTTTATTTATGATCATATTCGTGAATTTCATGTTTGAAAAAATTGTAGACAGGATAAACAGGATGGACATGATAATAGGAAAGATAAAGTGGAAGAAGAAGAGACATAATCCTGTTGATCATGTCTGTAAACAAAAAAGGAAAGTCTTATGAAGGATTTTAAATATGCTGACCTGACAGATAAAATTATTGGTGCATGTTATAAGATTTATAATACATTAGGTAGCGGATTTCTTGAATCTGTTTATGAAAATTGTTTAATCATCGAACTAAAGAAGTTAGGATTATATGTAGAAAATCAAAAATCCATTCAGGTGTTTTATAATGATCAGGAAGTTGGATATTTCATCGCAGATATTATTGTTGAAAATAAAATCATCTTAGAACTGAAAGCAATTAAAGAACTTGCAAAAATCCACGAAGTGCAACTTGTAAACTATCTTACTGCAACTGGTAAAGATGTTGGATTATTAATAAATTTTGGTAGTAAAGAAGTACAAGTAAAAAGAAAAGTAAGAGTTTTAAGCTAAGATAAAACAAAAGAGTTTACAGGATGAACTGGATAAAAATTGTAAAAAGGAAACAAAAGAAGAAGAGACATAATCCTGTTGATCTCGTTAATCCAGTCTGAAAATAATTGGACATAATTTACTGGATGAACTGGATAAAAATTGAAGGAATAGAGTGGAAAGAAAAGATATAATTTAATTAATCTTGTTAATCCCGTCAAAAGTAAAAGGAATAATTAATGGCAGAAAATGTATTTAACGACAAAGCTTTGCAGAATTATCTTAATCAGATTGCTGAGATAGAACCTCTAAGCAGAGAAGAAGAGCATGCTTTGGCTATCAAAGCTCAAAAAGGTGATAAGGCTGCTATCGAAAAACTTGTTACTTCCAACCTTAAATTTGTAGTTAAAATTGCAGCTAAATATCAAAATAGAGGGCTTACCCTTTCAGAACTAATCAGTGAAGGCAATATGGGTTTGATAAAAGCAATTGATAAATTTGATCCTAAGCTGCATAATAAACTTATTTCTTATTCTGTTTGGTGGATCAGGCAAAAAATACTTTTTGCTCTTGCAGAGAAAACTTCGCTTATCAGGATGCCGCTTGGAAAAGCAACACAGGCAAATAAGATCAAATATGCCAAAGATAAAGTTTTCAGTGAAACTGGACATAGGGCAACTATTGAAGAAATTTCTAAGATCACAAATCTTGATAAAAACGCAATAAAAAAAGTAAGTGGCCAAACAAAGAATACACTTTCTATTGATAATGCTAATTTTTCTAGAAATCATAGCAACATTGCACTTGGTGATTTGTTAACGGATAGAAGTCAAATTGACCCCAAAACTTTGTACTATCGCGAAAAAGTAGAAAAGAGTATTGATAAGTCTATAAATGCTCTTGGTTCTCGTGAAGCTTATATTGTAAAACAGTATTTTGGTTTGGAAGGTGGAAGATCAAAGAACTTTGCACAGATTGGTGAAGAACTCGGTTTATCACGTGAACGTGTAAGACAGATACAGAAAGCAACACTAAAAAAAATACTGGAAAATTCCTACGATAAAATTGAAAATGACTTTGATAATTTATTGAAATAGTTAATTAATATCTTGTTCCCAATTCCCCGGTTATCTCTCGTTTCCAAAGTCTCTTTGGGAATGTAGAAACTATACCTCTTCATTTTCTAAAATTATATTTTCTAAGTGTCTATTTTTAATTATTTTCACATCACCAATTATTCCAACGTTTCTTCCAAAATAAACATCACCTGTAACTTTTAGCGTCCTGCATTTTTTCAAAGACGGAATTCCATCTGCAAATCTTTTTTTAAACTCATTTATATCTTTATAGAATACTTCTTTTAATTCAATATGCGGTACTTTATCATACTCATTTACTAACTTCAATTTATAATCAGATGTAAGTTCATAAGCATCACTTAAAATTGCCAGCATATCATTTGTCGTTTTTACCGGCGCAAATCTATCACGATGGATTATAATTGCTCTGGAATTTTTAAATACACTTATTGCTGCTCCCATTGCGGATTCCACCTGATAAACTTTTTCTCCATCAACTTCTTTTTTATTCAATATCATTGTTAATGGAAGCAAATATCTGGTCTCATACAAGCGCTGTTTTAATGCTTTTAGATTTATCCAGAGGTTATTAGTATTGAAATAAGAATATCTATTAATATCTTGAAAAAGTTCAATTTCATCATCTGGACATTGTGCAGTTTCCCTGAGCATAAGCTGTCCTTTTTTTGTCTGGGCCAGATGTCCGCCTTTCTTATCCATTTCAGTTCGCTTACAAATTTCCATCATGAAAAGTAGTTTTTTTTCAGCAAAATGTGTTAGTATTTTTTCATCAATTACAGCACCAAGATTATCGGAATTGGAAATAAATACATACTCAAATCCTTGTGTTATTAGTTTTTCCAGGACACCAGAAATTGCCAGAGCAGTGTATATTTCACCATGCCCGGGAGGATTCCAATTGAGATCATTGTTTTCATTTCTTAGCGGAGAAAGATCACTTAATTTGATCTTGGGAAATTTATTTTGCAAAAAATCTAATGGGATATGAGGGAGAGGTAAATTACTATATTTTTCCAAATAGGAAAGTGAATCTTTCTGAGTATTAAAGCTGTGCATTAATATCAACGGAATATCTTTGCCGGTTTTTTTTCGTAAGTGTAATATTTGCTGAGACATAACATCCAGAAAATTATTTTCTCCTTTAATTTTAAGAAGGGTTTTTGCTTTCTCCAAATCCATGCTTGTGCCAAGTCCACCATTTAGTTTTATTACAGCAAGTTTTTCTAATGGAGAAGATATAGCAGATTCCAAGTTATTATAATCAATAAGATTTTCCTTTGCAGGAGGTTCTATCTCTGATTCTGAAAGTGTTCCGGTTGCACCTTCAAGAATTTTGTAATATGAATTGGAAAATGATTGTATCACCAGATCTTCCAAACCTTCACTTTCCATTATTTGAACAAATTCTGTTAAGTAACTTTTCATGTTTTTCTTATAAAATAGGTTATAAGTTAATTTTTTTAGCAATTGAGATATTATTCTTCTTATTTACTTCTCTATTGCGGTTGATAATCAATTCCCCCAGAAGACCAATCGAGAAGAATTGTAATCCAATTATCATTAAAAGAGTTCCCAGATACAGGAGTGGACGATTATATAATGCTATTCCAAATCCCAGCTTCATAATCGAGAGATAGACGGCAATAATGAAACCAACAATACCAAATCCAAAACCGATTCTTCCAAATAAATAGAGAGGACTGTGGATATATCCGGTTACAAGTTTTACGGTGAGTAAATCAAGGAATCCACGTAAATATCGTTCTGAACCGTACTTGGTTTTTCCAAATTCTCTTTTACGGTGATGAATTGGAATCTCAGCAATTTTAAATCCTAAAGAATAAGCTAAAGCTGGAATGTAACGATGCATTTCACCATAAATATCAAGTTCTTGTATGACCTCTTTTCGATATGCTTTAAACCCGCAATTGTAGTCATGCAATTTTAATTTAAATGTACTGGAAGTCACTTTATTATAAAGTTTAGAAGGCCAAGTTTTGGAGATCGGATCGTGGCGTTTTACTTTCCAGCCCGTAACCATATCATATCCTTCTTCCAATTTTTTAATAAATTGCGGAATTTCTTTTGGATCATCCTGAAGGTCTGCGTCCATCGTGAAAACAATATCTCCTTTTGCAATTTCAAATCCTACATTTAAACCTGCTGATTTACCAAAGTTCTTCCTGAGTTTTATTAGTTTAATATTTTTATCTTCCGCTGCTAATATTTGTAAAATTGTATGGCTGTCATCTGTACTACCATCATCAATAAAAATTATTTCATATTTATACTCTTTAATATTTTCTATGATTTCAGAATACAATTGTTTTAAACTATCTTGTTCGTTAAAAACAGGTATCACAAATGATAATTTCATTTTTTCATCCTCACATTTTTATCTATTGATTCGTTAAAAGAACATATTTACAAAACTCATTATTAACCCGGAAGCTATTGGGATTTTTATATTATCATCTAATGGAATTCTGGAAAATTCTGCAACTGTTGCAGTAAAAGCTCCTACTAAAGCAACAACTGGATTTAAGAAGAGAAGTCCAAAAACAAAACATCCGGCAAAGCAAGCTAAACTTCCTTCCAAACTTTTATTGGTATTCAGTATTTTTCTTTTACCAAGCGGGATACCTACAAGTGCAGCCAAAGTATCTCCAATTGCTAAAAAAGCAAGGGATACAACAGCAATTTCCTTTGAAAAAAAGCCAATACATAATACTGCTGAAATCATCAAATATGTTGCTCCCGTGAAATTATGGATTTCATGTTTTCGCAGTAAAAGACCAACTAAATTATAAAAGATACGCTTGAATGTTTTATGCTCAAGTCTTGCTATATCAATAACCAGCGCAATAACAGTTAGTGGAATAAGGATCAGGAACATCATTTTCCGATTTTGAAAAATGAAGTAATAAGAAAGGGGCAGCAATATCGAACTCACGTGAAATATTTTTCGAAATAATTCCTTCTTCTGTTTTTCTGTCATTTCAGTTTTATTTTACTCACAACAAATGATTTTGCAACATCCAGCATCAATTTAGGATCTCCTTTTACGGCTTCCGTAAATAGAGCTTTTAAGCTGAATTTATCTGAAGGTATTTTTTTACAGAAACCTACTAAATTATTAAATCTTTCATCTGTCATAAAGAGGAATTTTTCTTTCATTGAGTGCATAACTTTTTGTGTATTACCCAATATTTTATCCCATTCTTTGCGATATTTTTTCAAGAATTTTGCATCGAATCGTCCCTTTTTAACTGCTTCTGCAGCTACCTTCCCAGCAATACTTCCAGCTATCATTCCTTGTACAATTCCACCACCGGTTATCGGATTTACCTGTCGTGCTGCATCTCCAACTATCATAAAATTATCTTTAACAATTTCTTTTAAAGTAGCTGAAGTTGGAACTCCACCATACATGGTATAAGTAATTGTTGCATCGGGAAATTTCTTTGCCACGAACTCATCTAAGTATTCTTTGGGACCTTTTTTATGTGATAGATGCCCGGCAATTCCAATTCCGACATTTGCTGTATTATTAGATTTCGGAAAGATCCAGACATATCCACCAGGTGAAACTTCATTTCCAAAATAGAATTCACATGTATCTTTTTTAATATCAAGGCCAGCAAGTGTATACTGTACACAAGTATCAATATCCCTGAGAGCTACTGTTGTATTTATTCCTGCCCATCTTCCCACACGGGATTCTGTGCCGTCAGCAGCAATAACTATATCACATTTTACTTCTCGTGTTTTTCCCATATAACGATATTCTACACCTGTAATTTTATTGTTTTCTTTTATTAGATCAAGAGCATCTGCTTTTGTAATTAATCGTGCCCCATGTTTGGCAGCAAGCTCGCAAAGTGCAGTATCAAATATTCTTCTTTCCAGAACATAGCCAATTCCATTATTATGCATGAATGCACTTTCATTATTAGGAGAGGTAAGTTTTGCAATATCTATCTGCGATGCGATCCAGCGTTTATCAATATCAATAAATGGAACAATGCCGTTATGGGAAACACCTTCCGCACAGCGTACGGGGATTCCCGGTTCTCTATCGCGTTCCAACATAAGAACAGAAGCACCGTTCTCTGCCGCAAATCTGGCTGCAACGCTTCCCGCAGGTCCGGCTCCGATCACGACAATATCGTATCTATCTTTTACCATTATTCACCTTCCTCAATAGCTTTTGCAGGACACACCTTTAAACAATTCATACAATTTGTGCATATATCGTTATCGATCTTAACTTTGAACTCTGTTACGGTAATCGCATCAACGGGGCATACTGCAACACAGGTTCCGCAAATATCGCATAATTCGGGTATAACTTTCATAAAATATTTCTCCATTTATAAGATATAATTATTTTCTCGGTAATCAATAAATTTAAAAGATGAATCTGTAAAAGTGAAGACGACATTATAGGACACCCCTTGTTTTATCTTATTCTCTAATTTCTTAAATTGTATTCTTTGAATATCTCGCTTAGGAAGGTAATCTAAAAGAAGAAATTTTGGTTCAGGGTTTCCCTGCCCGAAGGGTTGCAACAGACTATACTCCATTTTTATATATTCATTAAATTTATCCAGTTCTCTACTGTTGATTACAGCATCAATATCAATTCTTTTGTTATCTTCGATAGCTATTTGATTTTTATCAACATATTCTTCAAATTTTTTAATAAATTTTTCTACTTCACTGCTTCTAACTTTAAATCCAGCAGCTTTTGCATGTCCACCATATTGTATAAGATATTCACGGCAATAAGTGAATGCATCAACCAGGTTAAAACCATTGGTTCCACGTGCTTCTCCAACTGCAATACCGTTTTTATTCTTGATGAAAACTACGGGAATTTTATATTTTTTTGTAATGAAAGAAGCTGAATAACCCAACAGCTCAAATGGTATTTGTTGATCAATATCTTTAAATATATAATAATTTCCCAGTGTTGGAGAAATTTTTGTTCGAATATAGTGACGAATATCATCGAGTTTAGCTTCTTGATTCTTTTGCAGGCTTTGCATTTCAGCAATGATAGCATCTTTTTCTTTATTGTGGGTTACTAACAATTTCATGCTTTTATGGTTACCATTTTTACCTCTACCGTTAGAGAGTAATTTGATAATGTAATGAATATTATTCATCCTCTGAGAATAGTTGATCCCTGGCTCCAGATAAGGATTTAATTTATAAAGGGTATTATTATCAAATGTGTTCCAAGTATCCAGTACTTCCTTTACAAATATTCTATTTACATCCAACAATGGAACTTTATCTGAAATAGTGCCAACCGCAACCCAAAATAGATAGTTTTTATCATCTGTTATTCCAGTTATTTCAGAAATTCTTTTTATTAGAAAATATACTACTCCAACACCTGCTATCATATCAAATGGAAATTTGCAATCGTTTTGCTTGGGATTAACAATCGCCATTGCTGGTGGCAAAAGACTCTCCAGAATAATATGATGATCTGTAACGATAACATCGCAACTATTTTTCATGATCTTTGTAATTGCTTTATTTTCAGAGACACCACCATCAACCGTAATCACTAAATTGAATTTTTCCTCTTTTACTTTATCAATAAAATTCTGTTGAATTCCATGATTGTCTATCAATCTATTGGGGATGTAATAAAAATGATTTTGAGAACCTAATTTCTCCAAAAAGTCATATAAGATATATGTAGAGGTTATACCATCAACATCGTCATGTCCATAAATAATTATTTTCTCTTTATGATGAATTGCTTCAATTATTCTGTCAGCAGCGATATCGATATCTTTGAGCAGGATAGGATCCGGCAAATCGGACATTGATGGGTAAATAAAGGAATTACTAATTCCCCTGTTCGCCTTTATCTGATCAAAGATAGAGTCTTTATCAGAATGTTTAAAACTCCACCTAAAGTTCATTTAGTTTCTACCTGTCTTTATCAGCTTTAGGAATTTCACGGTGTTCAATTCTTTTGTATCGTTTCTTGAAAATATCAAAACCGGTAATTCCTAATGAGAACATAACGGATTCGTCACTGAGTCCATGTTTGTCTACATCCCCACGAGTCGTATAATTAACTGCAAATTCAATTTTTTTATTGGGAGATTTTAGAGGAATTGAAAAGCCAAAAGTTAGAGCTTTTTCAATTATCTTTTCATTGTTTACATCGAATGGAAGCTCACGATAATATCCACCGATCCTTAATGGAATTTTCTCATACCATGAACCATAACCACTTAACGGATCGTATGCAAATCCCAAACCAAGCTTTAATGTATTCTTGTCGTAATTTTCTGTATCTTGCCATATTTGATAATATCCATCAAAAGAGGCTTTGTATTTTTCTAAAAATTTCCAGGTAATTCCACCTGATATTTGTACTGGAACCTCAAAATGAAAATCATCACTTAATGTATCAGCGTAGGGTGTATGAGCATATTTATAGGTTTCGCTTCCTTCCAATTTTACATAGGAAGAATAGACAATACCTAGAGAAACTTTACTGATCTTTTTAGAAAGTCCAACTGTAAATCCGGGGTTTTTGTAAATTTTCTCAATCTCGTATTTTGCATCTTCGTAATCATCATTTTCAAAATCACGATTCCAATACCTGATTCGATGACCAAGATAATAATTCATTGCAACCCCAATGTTTACAATAGAGCTTTTGTATGCATAAACCATATCAGCTTTATAAAGAGAAGTACTCAATCTGTTGATTTCGGAATATTGCAATGTATCTCCAAAACTTACAAAAGGATCACATTCAATTGTATTCTCAATATTCCCGGATGCAATTGAATTAAAGCTAAAGGAAAATCTGTGTTTTTTTATTGGAATAGTCATTGTGAAATACGGCATATAAATGCCATCATCACGAAACTCATTATTATCAGAATCTTTGTACCACATATACCCAAGTGAAGTTGCAGTTGAAAATAATACATTATTCGTTGTAGTTGCAATTGACGGGTTGTGTAAGTTTGGATTTATACGGAATATATCTGCAGATCCTGTTTCACCCATACCCAAGCCATAAACATCATTTCCGTAATATTCCAGCGGCATTCCATCAAATGAAAAAATTGAATTACCAGCTAATAAAGCTGTAGTTAATAAGAATATCATTATTATTTTGTATTTCATTTATAACTCCTGATTTATATACATTATTTAACTATAACAAAAAAATTAATATTCTTTTCTTTGTCAATTTTAAGTTGGAATCTGAAGTATGAATTCGGGTAGATAAACAAAGATTATTTAAAATAAAAAAATGTGTCATCCTGAGTGCTGCGAAGCAGTGTATCGAAGGATGATAAGTAATTATAAAATTTTATAACACTTCGATACGAAACTTCGTTTCTACTCAGTGTGACAATTATACAATCAGATATCGAATAAATCACTCAATTTGGTATGTAGTAGCACAAAATATTTGACAGGAAAATTGATTTTAAGAATTCTTTGGTCAAATTTATAAATGTAATTTTAATTATTTATTTAAAATTAGGCGGAATTATGAAATGTAAATACATTATTACTTTTGTTATTATTTCTATAATTTTTATTGGTGTATGTTGCTATGCTTTAAATTTAGTACTCAAAACTTCTTTTAGTGATAACTCAAATATTGATAGAGCCATACAGATTGGTGTTATTCTTGCAGCAATTTACGCTTCAATTATTGCTTTAATTACTGCAGCATCGGGATTGGACCCTAAACCAAAACAAATTAATAGTATAATCTCTGTTAAAGAAGCAGATGATGAAAAAATATATTACAAAAAAGATATGTCAGATGAGGTAAAAAATTATTTTAAAGCCTATCCTGACAAAATATTTTCATATAAATTTCATTTCGTAGTCAAGAATGAATCGGATTTTGACCTAAAAAAACCTACAATTACAATTAGGATTCCATCTAATAGAAAATGTCCTTATAATAAAAAAAACTCATCCCAGCTTACAGAAAGAGTGATAACTACAAATTTATATGGTTACCCAAAAGACTTAAAAAAGCTGGATAGTGTAGAACATATTATACTATCGAATAATCTTCTACCATTTTTGAATAAAGGTGAACAGATACCTTTTTGGGTTCGCATGATTATTAATAATCAATTCCCAGAACAGATTAGTGTAAAAGTGTCATTAAATTCAGAAAATGCCGAGGGACTTACAGAAGAAGTAGTAATTAATCCTAAAGAATTGATAAGTAACTCTAAATAGAATGCTTCCTCAGATAACAAGAGTGTTTCTGTTTAAGAATGGAGAAAACTATGAGAAATTTAATAGTTATTTTAATTGTATTTAGCTTGGTAATTCAAGTAATTGTAGCAGAGAATCCTGAGAGTAACAATAAAACTCCTGAGGTTGTAACCTATAATTTAATCAAAGAAAATAAGATTCCAATGATTAAGCGAAGCGTAGATATTAGAATTAACCGTCGTGTTTCAGAAGATGAACTTCGTGAAATCGCACTAATGATTAAAGCTAAAGATAAATCCCCATATGAGAGAACATTCATTTGCTATTATCTACCTAACTTGATTGTAGACGAAGGAGCTTGGGCAACAACGCATTTCAACCCAGAACTTGAGATAAAAATATTAGGTGCAACTGAAAATGAATTAGCAATTTTGGGTGAAGTATCAACATCAGATATTGAGAGAGAAATAATAGGTATATGGTTGGATGAAAATATTCCAGCAAGGCTCGTTTTATTTAGAAAAAACGGTAAATCATTTATAGAAACGACATACAAAGACAGCAGCGTTGGTACATACGAGATGATTGAAAAAAATACAAGTAGAGGACTTAGGTTTGATGATAAGAAAGGCTCTGCTTTCGGAGACCATTACCTTATAAACAAAAACGGAGAATTAGAACTTCGTGATGATGAAGGTTTAATTTACATAATCAACAAATCAGATTAAATTATAGATTTATAATGGAGGTGTTATGCGCAAAAAAGATTGCTGGGATAAACTAAAAATTTTCATTTCCATTATTTCTTCCATTTTAATACCAATTCTTATAGCTGTTTATGGTTCTTCTATTAATGCAACATTACAAAAAAATGAAATTGCCGTAAGAAATGTTGAAATTAGTGTAAAATATATCGATATAGCAACAGATATTTTAAGTGATAAGCCTACAGAAGATAATATAGTATTAAGATATTGGGCAATTGAAATACTTAAAGAATATTCTCCAATTGTAATCACTCCTGAAATTGAACAACAAATGAAAGAGAATTCAATTTTTAAGAACTACCTTACAGGGGATGATGATAATTTTTTAACAGATGATGCTGGCAATCGTCTTCAAGGAAATTGAATGTAAAACTGGATTTTAAACGGAAAAACTTATTATTATTTTTGTTCGTTTTGTTTGTTTTGTTCGTTGCTAATCCTACTCCGCCACTACTATCACACCGGTTCCAATTTTGTTTTTGTTATAATAATCCAATAACATAAAACCAAAGGCAATGGGGTAAAAGAGAATATAATAAATTGGAAGAAATATCGCTAACATCTTAGATTTTGAGATCAAAGATAGTGGAATCTTTAGTGCCAGTTTCCAATATATTTGTCCAAATTTTCCATAAGAATATTCAAATGATCTAATTTTAAAACCTGCTCTATCCAACTTGGAACAGATATCTTCTCTGCTGTAACCCGGACGAACATGTTCCGCTGTAAATTTGGCAGATTCATCTAAATTACTGGGTGATGAAATTATCAGTTTTCCACCTTGTGTTAGCACCTTTCTAAAATTCTGTAGAACTTGCACATCATCTTCAATGTGTTCCAGAATGTCGATTGCGATGATCAGATCAAAATTTTCTTTTGGAATGTAATCTACCAAATCTGCCTGTTGAATCGTGAATTTTTGCCAGCCAACTTTTTGTGCATAATTGGAAAATGAATCCATATAATCTGTCTTAATGTCAACAGCGTGAACTAATGCTTTTTTAAATTTGTTTAGAATAAAGTAGGAGTACTGCCCAAATCCGGCACCAGCATCATAAAAGCGCAATGGGTTAATTACCGGAAAATACTTTTTGATCTCTCTTTTTACATACCACTGACGCAATAATAACATATCTAAAAGTATATAAAACATCTTTCTGAAAACAGGAAATTTATCTATTGCTACTGCGAATTTATCTTTCACTTTATCATATTGCATTTACATAACACTCCTGCAAGCCCATAATCCACCTGCAATATTTATATCGGGTTTGGTAATTAAATATACCGGAAACTGAACAAGAAGTTGCTGCCGTATCAGACAATTATGAAATTCCTTCATTAAATCACTTTGATGAATAAATTTTGCATTACTAATTGTGGATGCTCCGGATAGAAAAATTCCACCGTAAGGTTGTATTGTCAATGCCATTACCTGAATAATTATTCCAACACATCTGTAATAAATATTGAGTGCTTCGATAGCATATTTATCACTTCCCTTTACTGCTGCTCTTGCAATTTCAGAAACATCTTTTTTGCTCCACTCAATCTTTTCTAATTGTAAAATTGCTTTGTAAGTTTTGCATAATCCTTTTCCTGAAACAAAATCTTCAAAATTTAAGAAATTTTTTTTAGGTTTTTCAGAAAGAATAATACTAATTATTTCGGAATGCCTTTTATCTAATGGTGGAATCTGAATGTGCTGTATTTCTGAGGATAACACATCTTTTACTTTTTCGCCGGAATGCGTGGTAAACTCTATAATACTTGCAGTTCCAAATCCTGTTCCAGGTGCGATTACAAGTTTGTTATTTATACGATTCTTGGCAGAAAAATCCGGCTTATACAGAATTTCACACTGATTAGATTTAATTTTATCTTTTTCTTCCATATCCAGAATACCATATCCTGCCAACTCCATGTCATTAACCATGATCGTCTTTTCTTTTGGGAATCCCCACGCGATCAGATCCTCCAAAATAATTGTCGGCATATTTTTCCAATTTGTGATATTTACTTTCCGATGATCTATTACTGCTCCAGCAAATCCAATTACACAACTAGTAGGAAAAATGCCGGAGTTAATATTATTCAATGAAGATTTAATGAAGTTTTTTAGTTCTTCTTTAGAACTTATTTTCTGCTTATATTCTTGAAAGGTGTAAACAATCTTTCCTTTCTCAATTATTTCTGCACGGAGGCGAGTATATGTTCCACCTACATCAACTGCCAAATTAAATTTTTTCATAATTTGCTAAATGCAATAATCAATTTTGTGAGTCAATAAAATAAATGATATAAAGAAAAATTGGTATGTTTATTTATAATCATAAAATAAATTAAATCAGATAAAATCATTTAATTCAGCTTCTTCCATCTGACACATTTCCCGGCAGGCAAATTGTTACCTGATTCTGATTTTATTGTGAGGTCAAATGTTTCTATTTTTCCTTTTTTCAAATTATGTAATTTTGTAAGTTCGTTTCGTAATTCAAGATGTCCAAAATTTTTGTCGTGACACGAAAGGATTATAAATTCTGGATCATTACTTAGAAGTTTATCGACTAATTTCATTAATTTTGGGAGATCTCTACCGATCTTCCACGTAGTTCCTTTTTTCCCGTGACCAAAAGCAGGTGGATCTAAAATTATACCATCATAAACAGAGCCACGCTTAACTTCACGAGATAGAAAAGAAATTATATCATCGATGATCCAGCGAATATTATTATTTTCTAAATTAGATAATCGGCAATTTTGTTTTGCCCAATTAATACTGCTGGAAGAAGCATCGATGTGAGTGAGGGTCGTTCCTTTTGTAGATGCAAAAAGAGTGGATGCTCCTGTATAGGCAAATCCATTTAAAATATTCAAAGGTCGATATGCTTGAAATATCACATCTCTCAGCCACTGCCAATTTGTAAATTGTTCAGGGAATATCCCTATTTGTTGATTGGGAGAGATCTTTAATTCAAATGTTAAATTATCGCATTCAAAATATGGTAAATTCTCTACTGAGAAAATAATCCATTTATCTTGCAATGGATCAAATTTAGCATGATATTGTTGCCAAATGTCATTTCCTAGTTTTCGTTTCCATGCAGCCTGCAAAGCAGGTCGGCGAATGATAACTTCTCCAACTTGCTCTAATTTCTCAAAATTCCCACAATCCAATAATGTGTAATTACATTTTACTAAATCTTTCATAAAATAATAATTTGATAATAATGAAAATCTGTAAAGCCAAAACTATTATTGATGTAATACGTGATAGAAAAAGCATTAAGATTAATTTTTTAGAATAATAAACATATATTGCGGAACAAATATTGCATTTTAGAGATTGAAGGATTGATTTAAATAAAACTCTTTGCTTTTCTTGACAAATATATTGAGTTTCTATTTTGTCAAACCCATGCAAACTGTATGTAATTTCTTTATATGCAGTTTGTTAGAAATATATGCAGTATGAAATTTGCACTTATTTCAAAAAAATAAAAAATTAATTATAGGAGTAATTATGAAAAAATTATTTTTGTTTATTGTAACTGTGCTGTGTTTTACATCACTTTTTGCAAATGCAGCAATACCATTTAATGAGGAATATTTTCTTCCCAACAGAATAATTGTGGGATTTAAATGGGATACAATTGGCAACAAAGAATGTATTTTGGATTATGAATTTAGCGATGGTATTATTAAAACAGGAATAACAAGTTTTGATCAACTGTCTGAACAATTTGAATTTGTAGAATTAGCACAGCGAATAGATTTTGTGAAAGATCTGGATTGGAACGAAGATGGACTCTATCCAAGATGTATTTACAATATCACTCTGGCAAGTAATGATAAAATCAATGAAGCATTGGAAGCACTTGCAGACGATCCAAATATAATCTATGCTGAATTTGAGCCTGTTTACAAATTTGAGTATGTTCCAAATGATGCATCTTATGATATGCAATGGTATCATCAGTTTATCCAAAGTGAACCTACATGGGATTATACAACAGGAAGCGAAGATGTTATTATCGGAATTGTAGACTCTGGAATTAAATGGAACCATTCTGATCTGCAGGATAATATCTGGATCAATGAACCTGAACTTAATTCAACGTCAGGCGGGAATGTCATGAACATAAATTGGACTGCTGGTACTGTTTCTGGTGGTAATGGAATAGATGATGATGGAAATGGTAAGATAGACGATTGTATTGGCTGGAATTTCTATGGTACCCAAAGTAATCAGTCATATCAAGGTTATGCAGATAATTCTCATGGTACTCATGTTGCAGGATGTGCAGGTGCAGTTGGAGACAACTATATTGGTGTTACAGGTCCAATGATGAACGTTAAACTGATCTCATCTCGCCACTCACCTAATAATTTTGCAACTAATAGTATTTGGTCTGGTGATCTTGGAATTAATTATTGTGCAAATTCAGGCGCAGACATTATTAATTGTAGTTTTGGTGGACCTGGTGGAAGTACAACTTATAATAATGCTATTAATAACGCCATGAGTCTTGGAGCTATTGTTGTTTGTGCTGCAGGAAATGATAATGAAGATATTGGCATATATGCTCATTATCCGGGTAATGCTACAAACGCAGTATGTGTTGCTGCTACCGGTCCTAACAATGATGTAAGAGCTGATTATTCTAATTATGGAACACCTGTTGATGTTTCTGCACCAGGTTCAGGTATATATTCTACGGTAATTGGCGGAAGTGGTTACGAAAATTATGATGGTACTTCTATGGCTTCTCCTGTAGCAGCCGGTGTTGCTGGTCTTATTAAATCTATTCATCCTGATTTAACTTCTGAAGAACTTAAAGCTAGATTGGAATTAACTTGTGATAATATTGATGCAGTTAATCCTACTTATATTGGTGATTTAGGAACAGGACGGGTGAATGCTTTTAAGGGAGCTATGTACGACTTGATTCCCAATATTACAATTTCAGCATTTATAGCTGCTGAACAAACTGGTGATGGTGATGGAGTACCTAATCCGGGTGAGATAGTAAATTTAATAATTAATCTGGAGAATGATGATTTCTGGCTTGATGCAGAAGATGTTACTGCTACTCTCAGTTGTGAGGTTGCCGAAATAACGATACTCAATGATGAATCTTTTTATTCTGATATTTCATCAGGATCTAATGGTTGGAATTCCAGTGATCCTTTTAGCTTTGAAACTCCGCCGGAACTTTCTAATTTCATAATTCCTTTCACCTTGACCGTTTCTGCTAATCAAAGTGCTGCTTGGCCTTATTTGGTGGAACTTGAGATGGTAGTTGAGTTAACGCTGGCTCAAGCTGGCTGGCCTCTGGTTCTGGAAAGTGTTTCAACATCAAGTGGTGCGATTGTAGATCTTGAAGATGATGGTTCAAAAGAAATAATATTTGGTGATTATATGGGCATGATTCATGTTATGCATGCAGATGGAACTCCCGTTGCTCCATTTCCTATTGATACTGGTGCTACAATTGGAGTCGCTGTTGCTGTTGGTTTAGTAGATTGTGATGAATATGAAGATATCGTAATTGGTAATGATGCTGGTCATGTAATTGCATATGATCATAACGGAAACATTATTTTTGATTATCTAGCGGGTGGGATTATAAAAAGTAATCCTATGATTGCCGATGTTGATGGAAATGGTTTAATGGAAGTGATAGTTTGTACGTACCCTATGGGTGCAGTTCATATTATTAATTCAGATGGAACTTCTTTCCCAAACTTCCCAGCTTCATTAGATAGTCCGGTACTGTCTTCTGCTGCTATTGGAGATTTGAATGATGATGGAAATCTTGAAATTCTGGTCATTACATTAACTGGTTCTTTGAATGCTATTTCTTCCAATACGGGTTCCAATCTTACCGGATGGCCCTACGCTCTGGGTTCAGGTTCAACTCAAGGACCGACACTATCAAATTTAGATTCCGATGTTTATCCTGAAGTTCTTATCGCTACGGTTTCAACTCCAGGCAATGTTGTTGTTATTGACAATGATGGTTCTTTAATGCTGGATATAGCAGTTGGTACTCAAGTTCGTACTGCAATTGTAACTGCAGACTTTAATAATAATGAAAACGCAGACATCTGTTTTATCGATTTTGACGGAAATGTGCATATTGTAGATCAAGCTGGAAATGATCTTCCAAACTTTCCTGTTAATATTGGTGAATCAGTTGATTCAACACCCGTTATTGTTGATATGGACGCAAATGGAACGCTCGATGTTGTATTTGGAGATAATGCTGGATATTTGCACTCAATAGATATTACTGGTAATGAAACCTATGCATTCCCAATAAATTTAGGGAGTTCCCTCAAAATAGCTCCTGCCGTAGGATATGCAGATAATGACGGAGATATTGAGATACTTATACCAAATCAAATATCTTACTATTTGATAGATTACAAAAATACAAGTGGAAATGTACAATGGGCTAATTTTAAACGTAATCCTCAAAGAACTGGTAATGCTCTTAATCCTACGTCAGGAAGCCAGCCAGAAGTTGCTCCTGTATTTACGAATACTCTTGGCCAAAATTATCCTAACCCATTCAACCCTGATACTAATATCAGTTTCAGTATTAAAGAAGATAGTTTTGTAAGTTTAAAAGTTTACAATACACGTGGTCAACTTGTCAAAACTCTGATTTCAGAGAATTTGTCTGAAGGTGTTCATTTTAGTTCTTGGAATGGAAGAGATAATAGCAATAAATCTGTTTCAAGTGGAATTTATTTCTATAAAATGAATTCAATAGATTATTCATCTGTAAAGAAAATGATTCTTTTAAAATAACGTAAAGCAAATATTAAATGTTGGTTTTGCGGCACGAAACAACATATATGCAAAAGGGGAAAGCATTAGCTTTCCCCTTTTGCTATAAAAAGCAAAAAAATGATGATAATATAACAAAAAGTATTTCCACTAATTTTAGTGTTCGTATTAAGCACTTAATGATATTTTAAGTAAAAATTATTTGACAGACACTAATATAATTACATAGATAAAATTGGAGTAAGTTAATGAGAAGAATCTTTTTTCTGTTTTTATCTTTGCTGACATGGGTCAATGCCGTTTCGTTAATAGTAGAAACTGCATCATTCACAGATTTTCTGTATGGTTCTACAGAAGATTGTGAATATGACAACTGGATATCTCATATTGTTGAAGGTATTGCGGAGGAAGGTTATAATTTATATTCTCCATGGGAAGTACAATCAGATAGTTTTGGAACTTTTGTACTACCGGATGATTTTATGCTTGCACAATGGCAAAATATAATAGATGCTTTTCTTTTACAAAATTATCTTGCAGTACAGGGTATGTTGGATAGTTACAATTTTCCATATCATGTTGTTGAATTCAATGACACTGATACAGGGAATACTTATTACATGTTGCGTGAAAACTTGAATCCAGGATATTATGACACAAATGGGACACCAGGAACTCATGATGATGAGATTGGTTCTTTTGATTATGGTTGGGGACTTTTCATTCATAATCCGCAATCAATAAATCCGGCAATTATTACAGTTCCACACCCGAATGATGATTTTATAACTCCGGTAATCGGCTATAAGTGCTTTAAAGATTGGAACGCAAAATTCTTGCTTATCTCTGGTGCAGGAAGAGAAGTTTTATGGACGGAACAAGGCAATTATTCCAATTCACGATCTTTATGCGATCCTTCTAGAAATGAAGATGTAGTTTTTAATATAGCTTATAAGTCATTTTGTGATAACGTAAGAGAAAATTTTAATAGACGAGAATTTTCTGCACAGATCCACAGTTATGATTGGAACAGGCATGATAATCATCCCGACTGTCAGGTCTCGGCAATGCACAATTGCCCGAATCTTCCCATCAGAGATCTCTCTGATCTGCATCTTGATATGATAAATGCATCGGAACACATTATGATTCCACAAAATACTATAGGTTCCAATACAGAGGTTTTGCTAAACGATTATTATTCGGTAAATTATTCTCTTTATGATTTCCTTTTCTACAACTGGGAAGGTGCCCCGTATCCGGTAAATGATAATGTAGACCTTCCGGGATATGGCGAAAATAAGCAAAGAATGTATACTTATCAAGATTGGAATGATTATGATATTTTTGATCCTTTCTTCCATATTGAAATGGACGAACTTCCGGGTAGCTATGTAGAATCAGAAGAAAACTATCATTGGTTTTACGGCTTTGATACAGAAACTAATATGTTCCAAATGGATATGCTATTTGATAAAACACTGTCTTATTATTCATATTGGGTAGATGCAATGACAGAGATCTTGCCGGAAACTTTAGAACTTGATGACGGACTTATACCAACCACTCCACAAAACTTTATTGCATCAAATGTTGATCATAATTCAATTAATCTTCAGTGGGAACCAATCTCTTCCTTCGATTTTTATACTTACGAAATTCTATTTGCAGATGAACCGATAACGCAAGTTAATCATGTAATTATTAATAGAGAAAATGTTAGTTATCTCGCCAGTCCTTTACAAAGTGCATACTCTATATTTTCACTTGATATCAATAATAATTATTATTTCCAGATACGAGCAATTGACAGTAATGGAAATTCTTCACCTTTCTCAGAAGAACTTGAAGTATTTACAGCACCTGCACAAATTGAGGATCTTACAGCAATTGGACTCGATACAAGAGCAAATATCACTTGGACAACAGGACAACAAAATGGGAATATGGGATTCAATGTCTATAGAAGGCAACACGGTGAAGAATTTATCCAGATAGATAGTTGGACAAATAATTTTTTATTATCTGGAACTCAAAACCCTGGAGAAGAATATTCATACTTTGATGAAAATTTAGAAAATGGAATAATTTATACATATCAGATATCATCAGAAAATGAGAGCGGTAATGTATTTCTGTATAACCAAGTGAAAAGCTGTTCTCCAAGTAAACACTTCAATATTTATGTTTCAAATTCCAATTCAACTATAATAGATTCTACAACATTTGCAAAAAACCAGTATGCTCATAACTGGCAAGATACCGGTTATGATATTTTAAAAAATATGGAACTGGCAGATGAATATATTTTCTCTGCTTTTTACGAACAGTATTGGTCTCCAGGCGGTGTTTACTTTCAACAAGAAATTCATAGTAATTATTCACCCTTGGAAAGCTATAAAATATGGAATCTGAGAGTAAAAACAAATCAAATTGATGAGCCAGTAGAAATATTTGTCAGCCCTAATTTCTTTGAAAATAATGGAAAACTATATCTGTTAAATATACAAACTGATCAGATCACAGATATGCTTAATGAAAATCTGATCTTCTTTGCTGAAGATACAATTTATTATGATTTCAGGTTATATTGGGGTGATCTGCATCCTATTGTTGACATTACCAATATGCAAAATCAGCTTCTTCAAGGTAGAGACGAGTTATTGATCGAATGGCAATCGAATGTTTATCAATTAATCGAATACTTTGATATCTCATTGCAGAATGAAGAAACCACTATTGTAATTGCTGATTCTGTGGGTCAAATGGAAGATCAATTTATTTGGGAAACTCCGGAAGATATTGAGATACACAATGCACATATTGTTATTGGTATTCACGCTACAGATGGGATAATTTATGAACATACTTCTACCGCATTTTTTGGAATTGTTCCTCTGATTTATATTATTGAATTCACCGAAGGCTGGCAGTTGATAACTAATCCGTGGAACAGTGATAATCCATACTATGTTTCAGACATATTTGGACCAAATTCTGATTTGCTTTTTCCTCTTCCAGACAATAATTTTGAAATTTCTGATATGTTTAATTTTGGAATTGGATACTGGTTGAATGCAGAAGCAGAAGGTTATTTTACCCACTCTAACGCAATCATAAAAGATAATTATTCTATTTCCCTGAATTCTGGTTGGAATCTTATACCAAATCCATACCTTTGTTCATATAACCCACGCAATTTTGGAATAACAAATTCTGGAAGCACCTTCCCATTTGGATATGCTGTGGAAGAAGAACTTATTGCTAATGTTGCTTATGTTTACAGAGAGGGGATATTTGTAGAAACAGATATTATCAATCCATACGAAGCATTTTATTTGTATGTAAATGAGGATGGTTATGATAATATGGAATGTATATTCTATCCCTATTATAGTGGATATTATGCTATCCCTGAAGTAGACTGGGAAATTGCGATTTCAGCAACTCAAACTGATAGTGATGGGTTTATTTTGGGTTGTAGCGAACATGCAACTGATAGTTTCGATAACGTTTACGATTTGCCAGAAGCACCCGTAAAACCTGTGGAAAACGGGATTAAAATGTATCTCCCTAAAAATTCTCATCTCGATTCTCTTTATCTTTATTCAGAATTAGATCGCGAGATAAAATCATCTTTGGAGACAGGATTACCTGAAAGTAAATTGTGGAATTTTGTTTTAGAAATTCAAATTTTAGATGCTGTAACATTTGAATTCGATATGTTAGATCTACCGGAAGGTTATTATGCTGATATACAGATCGATGGTAACAGTTGGAATCAGCTGACAAGCGGAAGCTATATTTATTCTATCATTCCATCTCAAATAGGAGCAATTTCCGGTTCAGTTCTTGTGAGCAATAATGTAGTCACATCAGATGATATAGTCTCTACCAGATATGATTTTATTAATTATCCAAATCCCTTTAATCCTTCCACCAATATTCACTTTAATGTTCCTGAAGAAGGTAGAGTAGAACTATCTATTTACAATATTAAAGGACAGAAAGTAAAAACTGTGTGTAAAGAGATTCTACCTGCTGGAAATCATGAATATATCTGGGAAGGGAAAAACAATTCTGATAATACCGTTGCTTCAGGTATATATTTTATCCGTCTGAACAACGGAGAAAAAACAAAGATCAGAAAAGTATTATTACTTAAATAGTATTTATTTTCTTTTTCTTCTTGATTAAACTACTTCAACAAAACCATCCTTTTAGTTTTCTCATAATTTTCTGTTTTAAGTTTATAGAAGTAAATTCCACTTGCAACTGATTTATTACTTTCATCGGTTCCGTTCCAAACAATAGAATGCTGACCAGCTGGAAGCTGATCACTGAACAGCTGTTTAACTTTTTGCCCTTTCAGGTTAAATATCTCTAGAGTAACCAGTGACGATGTTTGTGTTATTGAAAAAGAGATTGTTGTTTCAGGATTGAAAGGATTAGGATAATTTCCAATTAGCATATTGGTAGATAAAATTAAATCATCTTCCGTATTTGTATAATCCAATGTCATTGTTATTGGAATTATCAATTCATCTTGTGATGGATCGTTATGATAAATTACGATTTCAGCAGTATATTGTCCTACCTCAAATCCATCAGGATCAAAAGAAATGAATATATCTTCATAATCATTTGGCTGAATGATACAGGAATCTAGACTTATTTCCAGCCAACCTGCAAATTGAGATGAATCCATGATTGCCAGTTCACAGTTCAGATCGGATTCACCGATATTTGAAAGTATCATTATTCCTTCATGGATATGGTTAGAAGTGATGGTGATATCTATGGAAAATGGATTGCAATGAATTGCTGGAGGTAAAATACATTCCGTAGACAAAGGGATAAGTAACTCAGGTGTATCAGGGTCATTACTGAAAATTGTCAATTCACCAAAATACTGTCCAAGCTCATCAATTTCAAATTCAATTTCCAGAACTTGTTGTTCTGAATTAGCTAACTCGAATTCTGTAGAACCAAGATAATTAAATCCTTCACCTGCGATATTAATATCAGTTATCCAAAGTGTATCCAATCCTGAATTTGAGATTACTAATTGATGTGTATATGTATAATCTGGATAAGTAATCCCAAAATCTAGTTCAAATTCTGAAGCAATAATATTTGGTAATGTACTATCAATTAGAAAGTTGAGATATTGTCCCATTACGTATGCTTTAGTATTACCAATAGAGCCATCTGCCATCGCACCAAAAAAAGAGGAAGATGCTATTGTTCTATAAAGTCTGGGATTATAATAGATACCCCGTACAGCATCATCCTGTGATTGAGCAAAAGCAGTACCAGAATCAGCTTCAAGTTCATCAAGACCGAAATCAGCATTTGAACCGTAAAGATAATTTAATGAATAACCAGGGAAAATTTCTGTACTATCAGCAATAATTGTTTGAATTTCAGAATATAAAGGAGATGGAATAGAATTTTCACCCAATCCAAAATAAGGACGCAACAAAGCATGATCACCTGTGCCCAAAATAGCACTTTCAAGGTAAACTGCTTTACCAGCTTCTAAAAAATCTATAATTTTTTGTATGTCTTCAGGTCCGACCGGATCTGGAGGAGTCCATCCTCAACCAGCGCACCAAATGCCGGCAGTAGCAAATATAATATCATATCCAGAAAGGTCATCTGCCAGTAAAGTATCAACCTCTGAAGTAAAGCCATTTGCAGATAATGCAGTTTGTATTCCTGCCTCTAAACCTACATATATCCATGGGTCCTCGGGATTGGCTATCTCTGATCCACCATCCCTATCCCAAATAAGTATATTCTGAGCAGGAAGTGCAATTATGTATAAAACAAATATCAGAAAAAATATTTTTATTCTCATTTCCAACCTCATAAACCAATTTATTTTTTATTATGCAATAAATATACCAAAAACCGTCTGTAATTGACGAATGATTAACAAGAAAATTAGTTCTTTTTTAATAAAAATAACTTAATAAGTTTTCCTTACTTCATTAAAATCATTTTTCTTGAAGCAGTATAATTTGCAGTTTTCATTTTATAGAAATAAATCCCGGATGAAACTGACTTACCTCTATCATCTTTCCCATTCCAAACGATCTGATGATTTTTTGCAGGTAATAGGCCATTGATAAGCGTTTTCACTTTTTGACCTCTTAAATTAAATATCTCAATTTTCACATTGCCTGCTTCTTTAAGGGAAAAAGAAATAGTAGTTGTTGGGTTAAATGGATTTGGAAAATTAGAATTAAGTTTGTTCATGATCGGAATTATTGTATTATCGTTGCTATCAGTTGTATTTGAATAATGAATATCATCAATGTACCAGCCTTCACCAGTGATAAGATTTGCACTACCGAACACAAATCTGATCTTTGCAGTTCCGGAATAATCAGATAGATCTAATATAACTTGTTCCCAGTCAAATTCACCTGCAAATACTTCAGTGCCTTCTTCGAAAGGGGATGCGGGATTATTCATTGTCACGCTGGGATAACCACCTAAAGGTTCTATCTGCTCCCATTCTCCACCATTTACAGAGATTTCGATAAGTCCACCATCCCAGGTAATTGGGCCATTTGAACCAACATCCATCCAATGATAAAAAGTAACTTGTGCTCCGGGGAAAACATCAATCTCCGGCATAACCAGGGCAGCGTAAATTAGATTGGAATAATATATTGTACCGGTTCCACCACATTTCATTGAATAATTTCCATCTATGGTATTATTGCGGAAATCATCCAAATGCCATTCATCAATAAAACCATTTGAAAGTACCATGTGTTCCCAGCCTGTTGCTCCATTTTCAAAATCGAAGGCATAAAATCCAATTGGCAACCGTAAAATGGATTGAAATGTAAACTCACTACTATCAATTACATATACATCTATGTCTGCAAAATATTCTACAGGACTGTTTTCATCAACATCAATGATGAATGGTACTGTTGTAGTCTCTATAGAATCAGGAGCAATTGAAGCTATTAGATCAAATCCGCTAACAGACACATAAGGGTCTGATGTATATATTAAATTTTGGGTATCATAAGCAAAACCATTTCCAATATTATGAAAACTTAAAAAAATCTCACCATGCTCTCCAGGATCGAGTATTTGATCGCTTCCATCTAATACATTAAGATTATAATCCCAGTATTCTATAACTGGAGCATTACAGTTAAGTTCAAATCCACTTATCCAGCTTACACCATTCGAAGTGACTTCAATCTCAAATTCAATTGTACTATTATCTTCTATTAAAGAAAGTAATTCGATTGTGAACGCATCAGTGTAAGTTATATTTGATGAAGCCGGAATTTGTGGTCCATTCATAGTATCATTAATTATTATAATTTTATCTGAATCTGTTGTAAGAATTGCTGTAACGGTATTTCCTGTTGGCTGCATTCCAATATTCTGTAAAGTAAGATCTATCTGAAGAGTATCAAGAGACTGATATGAATCTTCTGCATGAACTCCAAGCTCAACATAATCTACATCATAACAGATAACATACATATCCGGAGAAATTATCGCTACTTCCGCAGAATAACGATAATGATTTTGTTTTGTAACTGTAACCTTCATTATATTATTTGGAATCTGCTGTGGTATATCAATTTCTAATGGTGCCCCAGTTCCCAATACAGATGCTATTACTTCTCCATTCACAGTAAGACCTATCAATGCCCCTTCATCAGCAGCAACGGTAAATGATTCCAAGCCTGCCATTAATTCATCAGCATGACTTACAGTAAGTTGTTGCGGCATTTCCGAATGAACAGTAGAAAATGCACATCCATGATGGTGAAAAAGATTATAAGTAACTTCTTTATTATTAGAGTTATATGGCCATGAGGATTGTTGTAGGAAATATTTGCCGGCTGCATTTGCAAATGCAGGTCTTATCCAATCTGATTCCGAAGGAGCACTACCAAATTGAGGGAGAAAATTTTTCCACATGTTATCGTACATTCCCCACACAAATGTATCATTTACGAAAGAATAGGAAACTTCTGAAGCTGCAATAAGCCCAAGAGCACCTTGTTCATGTCTGTGAAAAAGTTCTGCAAAAGAGTTTTGTGGAGCATTGTATTTTCCAGTTAGGCAGTTAATAGAAAACACAAAAACCAGATCATCATTATTTAAACCACTTAAATTTCCAGTATCATAATCTGGTTCACCCCAACCTGTAACGCCACCATGGTCTCTATGTTGAAGCATGAATGCACCACTATTGATCGCATTATTTATATCAATGGCATTTCCACCTGACCAACCACCCAATTCGGAAGGTAAAGCTGGAATGTAGTTTAGTCCATTTGGACCAAAAACATTTAATACAGTATATGTATTTGTAGCTGTTGACCATGGATCAACGTCAGGATTCCCAGCATATATAGCATTTATCCGAACTTGATCTTTTCCCAATTCATTATGCCAGAATCCACCAACGGTTTCCGAACATATTTGGAACCAGCGTTCTGTTTGCCAGCCAAGTGCTGTAACAGGATGATCATAAAAATTCTGATTTATGGATGGATTCCTTTCATAATCGAGAACTTTACCTATCATAGTAGAAAGTTGATCTTCGTCCTGTACAGTCATTCTTGCCAGTACAACATCCGGCATATCATTATTATTTACATCTGCATAAATATTATCAGAGACACAGTAATTATTCCAAATAGGTGAAACGATAGAGCTCCCGGTTGTTCCATAATCACCTAAAAGCAAAACAGCTGAAGGAGGGACATCCCAATTATTATAGGCATCATTTATGTAACCTTCTATTGCGGTTACGGTATTGCCTCCAATTTCAGTTGTTGTAACAACACCTGTTCGAATACCTTGTTCATTTCTGAAAATGCTTAGAGAGTCTGCCCATTGTGTAAAAATTGGATCATCAGGGGAGATGATAATGTAGTCATAATCTTCTGTTCTGTTATTGGAAATTGTTTGCTGAGAAGCTGGTAAAGAACCATAATTCAGGAACACATCACTTAATATACTGTCCCACCAAATGTTTCGTAATCTATCTTCACCAAATTTTTCTGAACCACCCTTAAAGCTAATTCTAATTCTGATATCTTTATAAATTACAAGTTCTTTTGTAACAGGGTTATATTGGAATGGAGTTATGCCAAGGATGGCTGCATCTACTCCACGAATTTTTGTAATTTCAGATAATTGAATGGGGGTTTCCGGATAAAAAGAATCAATTGCATAAACTTCTTTATTTTTGGAATATTCTAAAGATCCGGTCTCTGTATCAAGTGGAATTCTAAATGCCGGTGCAATATTAATATCTTTGATAATTTCTTTCCTTGAAGAAAGAATTTCCAATTCAACCCCAGCACCCATTGGTATAGCAAAGTATCTTCCAAAACCAGGAAGATCAGGCATGCCTTCATCGTTAGGTAAAAAGCTTCCTGCAAGAATCGGTTTGATCATCTTATTGCCATTAACTTCAATTTCTTCTAAACCAATTTCATGTACTGAGTATTCAATAATTAACTCTGTTTTAGAAGCATTGATCAGATTCAATCCTTCCTTGTTCCAGTTATCTGTGAAATTTATAACAGTGGAATTCAGAAAGCTAAAAATACTAATGACTGTAAAAAAACTAATTATTTTTTTCATATTTACCTCAATTTAATTAAATAAGTACTTGATTATTTTTAGGAAAAGAGCGTCAATAAATTTTGATATCAAATATAACAACAAGATTTATAGTCTGGTTATTTATATCTTTGGTTTAATGTCTTCTCTTTTTGTGTGATTTATCACTTCCGGATTTTTTATCATAATTCTTGTGGGGAGTTCCGGAACGGAAGTTCCTCTTTGGGCTGGATTTCTCTTTCCCTTTTGCTTCTACAATTAATGGTTTTTTATTTCTGCCTTTTCCACGGAATACTTCGATGATATGTTCTGCTTCTTCAAAAGGAACATTAGCAAAAGAGAAATTATCATAAATTTCGACATTGCGAATAAGGTGAGAATCAACCATTGCTTCTTCCTGAATTAACTTAACCAGTTTAGGCGGGTCTATTTTGTCTTTACGTCCCAAGGCTATGAACAAACGTGTAATTCCTTCTTGATCAGGAGAATTATCAGGATGTCTCCTGGAAGTAGTTTTATGTTTTTTGCCAGGTTCGTGGATCTCAGTGTATTTTTCAGGTGAGAATTCATCTTTATAGGCATGAGTTAAAAGTGCAGCTATTACCTGATCTGCCGGATATTGTGCCAAAAGTTCATTTGACACATGCATATTTTCATCAAATTTACCTGCAACAATTATTTCATTGATCTTTTCAACTATTCTTTTACGCTTAAGTTTGATAAGCTGCTTAACTTTTGGAAGTGATTCTTTACGAATTTCAGATTTGGAAATCCGCTGGATATTCATTAATTTACGGTATTCAGATGGTGTGATAAAAGTAATTGCTGTTCCCTGTTTTCCAGCTCTTCCAGTTCTTCCAATACGGTGTATATAACTTTCTGGATCTTGCGGAAGTGAATAGTTTAAAACGTGTGTTAGATTATTAATGTCAATTCCTCTGGCGGCAACATCGGTAGCTACCAGAATAGTTACACGTTTCTTCTTAAATTGGCTTAAGATGCGTTCCCGCTGAGCCTGAGAGATATCACCATGTAACGATGCTACATCATAACCACGATCAATTAAAGCATTAGCCAAATGATCTGTTTTAAGTTTTGTACGGCAAAAAACCAGAGCATAAAATTCTTTTTCCACATCGATAATTCGGCAGAGTGCTTCAAACTTATCAGAAGTTCGTACTTCAAAGTAGATCTGATCGGTTAAATTTACTGTTAGTTGCTCCGATTGAACTTTTATTAATTCGTATTCACCCATAAATTTCTCTGCCAACTGCACGATTCTTTGAGGCATTGTAGCGGAAAACAATAAAACTCTTTTTTCTTCCGGTGTTTTAGAAAGAATAAGTTCAATGTCTTCTATAAATCCCATATTCAGCATTTCATCTGCTTCATCTAAAACCATAAATTGAAGGTCATCAAGTTTTAATGTTCCACGGTTCAAATGATCTATCAGCCGACCTGGGGTTCCTACTACAATTTCTACACCTTTTTTAAGTCTGCGGAATTGCTGATCGTAAGATTGTCCTCCGTAAACAGGCAGAATCCCAATACTTCTACCTCCGCGGTAAGAATTCATTTCCTCGGCAACCTGTACTGCAAGTTCGCGAGTGGGAGCTAAAACTAATGCCTGCACTTTTCCTGTGTTTTCTGTTATGTTATCCATTATCGGCAGACCAAAAGCAGCAGTTTTTCCAGTTCCGGTTTGTGCTTGTCCTACAATATCTTTCTCGTTTTTCAGTAGTAACGGTATCGTTAATTTCTGAATGGGGGAAGGTTCTTCAAATCCTTTTTTACTGATTGCCAACAGCGACTTTTCCGATAATCCCAAATTTTCGAATTTTTCTAAATTACTCATATATTTCCTTATACTTTTTAATATTCGCAACAATCAGAAAAATAAGAAATGTTTCTGAAAATTACGTAAACCAAGAATTATGAGTGGGTTATATTAGCAAGGTTTTTGTTTTTTAGTCACGAATGAACATAGATAAAAATTGATAAAGTATCAAAACAATTATCTTCTTGTTCGTTTTTCTTAATACGATAATCAGTATAAAGTACAGAAGTGTTGGATATAAAAAACAATAGCTATAAACCAATCGAATTTATACTCAACTTTTGTATTTTCAGGATTGATAAGCAATGTAACAGTTATGAGTTTTTAAATATTAAATACTCCTTGCTTAAATTCAAAAGGATGATAAAAATGTGTATTATAAATCAGGAGGCGAAATGAAAAAATTGTTTTTACTTTCATTATTGGTGTTACATATGTTATGTTTAGGTCAGAATTGGAGCTGGAATGTAGGCAATGGAGGTAATCCTTCCAGGAATTGTCAGGCCGAAAATGTTTTGTCTCCTCTCACCGAAAACGATGTGTTATGGGAAGGTAGCGCGGTTTTCTCTTACTGGCCCCATCAACCCTTTACAGAAGAGAATATAGTTGTTACCGACCGTACATTCAATATGAGTAATACACTGCACGGTACATGGATAGTGGCTTATGATATTTTGACCGGTGACACATTGTGGATTGTTGATCTACCTGTGGATTTTCCAAGCTCAGACTGGAGGAATCGTGTTTGCGGAACAAATGATGGTGTGATTTATGCAACTAGATCTGGGAATACGAATGCCTCATATTTGCATGCTCTGGATATAAGTGATGGTTCAATAATCTGGACTTCTACAACTTTGGTTGATATGTCATCCACTGAATGTGTTAATTTTGCGGAAAATGGTGATCTTATCGTAGGAAATTTTTATAATATTTGCCGGATAAATGCTCAGGATGGCTCGTTGATCTGGGAAGAAACTCGCAACAGTCCCACTTCTGGTGGTAGTGAAGTTGCAGTGTTTGGTAATAATGTTTATAGCTGGGCAGCTGGTGGACCTAGAATTGTAGTTCACGATATTGATACAGGAGCTTTTCTATATGAAAGTGAAGGAATAGGTGGTGGATTTGTTCAGCAATTGGGTTGTCTGGTTGGACCAGATGGAATAGTATATGCACCGAGAACCCAAAATAATGCAATCTCAGATTCACTGGTTGCATTTACCGATACTGGCAGCTCATTAGAACGAATGTGGCAAATAAGTTTAGGATATGTTCCTTTTGCTACTTTTGGAGTGGATCTGGAGGGAAATATTTATTCCTACACACCGGATTACAGAATTATTCACATCGATTCTCATAGTGGAGAAACATTGTCTCAAACTAGTAGTATAGCTCAAGAAATTCCAGTTACTAGATCTTATTTTATGGGCGGGACTCTATCTATTCCGCGCGGAGAAAATACTGTTAGGATTTCTTATGTTGATCAAAATAGCAGAGAACTAACTATTTTGGATACATCTATTGTGATAGGGAATTCTGCGAATGGCACTGTGTCACCTCAAGCAGCAGTTGATGCTGAAGGATATTTATATGTTTCCAATTATCAGAATACAGTTTACTGTTTTGAAAGTAATCTGGATATTATCTGGCAGGACACTTTTGACCGCCCGGATGGACCAGCAATTTCTATGGATGGGCATTTGATAATATGTGCTGACAATTATGAAATGAAAGTTTATGAAGGACGTGGAAATGCAGTTGTTAATGGTTCAATTTTTGGGAATGTGACCCTGACAGGAGGAACAGGTAATGTTGAAGAAGTACAAGTAATTGCAGGTATTTACTTTACAAATCCTTCTTCTTCTGGTTTCTACACAATTGAGCTTCCCCCAGGTATTTATGATATAACAGCAGACTTAGAAGGTTATCAGTCACAAACAGTCGAGAATGTTACTATATATAGCGGTCAAGCGACCGGTGAGATTAATTTTGATCTGGATCTACTTTCGGGAAATGACCAAAATCTAGAATTGATAGATATTCCATTATCTAATTATCCTAATCCTTTTAATCCTATCACAACAATAAATTTTTCCATCTCGGAAAGATTAGAGAACATTGAGTTAACTGTTTATAATTTGAAAGGACAGAAAGTAAAACAACTTATAAATGACCAGCTTCCAGTTGGACAGCATTCTGTTATTTGGAATGGAACGGATGAAAATGAAAAGCAAATTAGCTCAGGAATATATTTTTACAGGCTTAAAACAAATTATGGGAATATTCAAAAAAGAATGTTGCTAATAAAGTAATTGATTAAAAAAATATTATACAAACAAGTATATTCGTCACATAGCTTCTACTGTGTGACGTTTTTTTTATAATGGTAAACTCAAACTACAAAGAAAAAATTGGGAATATTAATAGAAAAAGTTATAATATTATGATTAAGAAAAATTTGGGGTAAAAATGAAATTCACATTAATAATAATGTTAATGATACTTAGCCTAAGCCTATTTGCTAGTCAGAGATATGTTGTGGGTGAAGTATTTACTATAGATTACGGATGTTGAGGAACAGACAACTTTGCACGGAGTGCATTGAATATGTTAAATGAATCAGCAGAATATCTAATACCCTTGAGCTGGAGTATGTATCTTCACGAGATGTCTCCGGGTGTTCAAGAGAGATACGATTTCTATCAAGCTTCAATATATCCAACAGTTCATTTTGGTGGAACAAATATATTCGAAGGTTGGGATTGTAATATAGCAAATCTACAAGAAGCTTATGACGGCATAGTAACATTGGAAAGTCCCTTCACTATTAATCTTGAGTTTAACCGAATTAGAAATGAACACTTTGAAATAACAGCAAAAATAACGTTAACAGAGAATATCATAAACAACAATAACAAAGTTTTTTTTGTGATTACTAACTGGGTAGATTTCAGCGAAGAAAACCCCTGGTATTTTCTTGTTGTAGCCAAATCGGAGGAAGAGGATGTTACAATTATTAATTTGGAAGAAACTGCCATTTATACCTCTGAATTAAATGTAGAAATGCAACCTGATTGGAATTTGAACGATCTCTATGCTATTGCAATTATCCAAAGTTGGGATAATTATGAAATATTACAGTCTGCGCAAGTAAGATTATTCCCAGCAAATGTTAATAATCCTACTGTTCCTGCAGAAATTTCATTACATCAAAATTATCCAAATCCGTTTAATCCAAGTACAAATATTTCGTTTGAATTAAATACCAGAAGTTCTAAAGATATTGAATTGTTAATTTATAATACGAAAGGTCAGAAAGTTAAGCAGTTTATCAGGAATCAGTTATCAACTGGTCAGCATTCAATTATTTGGGATGGAAATGATGAAAATGAAAAACAGGTAGCATCCGGCATTTATTTATATGTATTGAAATCAGGTACTCACACTTTTTCAAAGAAGATGATATTTTTAAAATAATTTAATCCTTATTAGTTTGGATTGGGTTAATAAAAGTCAATTTAATTGAGTTATGGAGATATTCAAACTGTTTTTAATTTTATAAATTATTTACAACAGAATATAATTTATCCTGTCTTATTTTTTCTATTTTCTTAAAGATTTTCTTAAATTGATCAAGAAAACTGCACCATTTGGTTTATTATCTTCAATGAAAATTGATCCACTCAAACGTTCGATTGTTTTTCTTACAATGTATAATCCCATTCCTGTGTTACCAGATTTACCATAAAAGAATCCTTTATCAAATATTCTATTTTTGTATTTATCTGGAATACCCACGCCATTATCTGCAAATCTTATTTCACACATCTTATCATTAGAAGATATTATTATGTCAATTTGTGTAGAATTACCATGTTTTATAGAGTTAGTTATCAAATTCATGAATACGGAATTCAATGCATCATCAGCAAAAACTTTGCATTTACCCTCAATATTGAATTTGATATTTGGAAACTCAACAATTAGTTCATCGATTAATTTAGTTATTCCTACTTCTTTCAAGGCTGCATTTGAAGCTATAAACTCTTCATATTTTTTATAATTCTCGATGTTTCTTATACTCTTCATCACTCTTTTTTCTATTTCATCGAGTATTGTTACATCTGATGACCTTCTGAAAATATTTACTGCACTTTTAATCACAATGAAATCATTAGCTATATCATGTCGGATAACTTGATTTAATAATTTTAACCGTTCACGACCGATTCTCAGTTCTTCTTGTGCTTTCTTTTGTCCGGTAATGTCCATAAGAGAGACCAATACTTTAGAATATTTTTTTTCATATCCAGGGACTACATTCCATTTAATAGCTATATTGATTAGTCTTCCATTTAATGTTTTATTAATACACTCACCAGTGTAACGAGTTTTATTTTGAGCAATTATACATAATTGTTCTATAAATGCAGGTAGAGAATCTTCTATGAAAATTGAACTTAAATTCGATATCAATTCCTTTTTGTCATTAGCATTAAAGAGTGCGATTGTCCTTTCATTTACATCTAAAATTTGAACCATCTGTGAACATTTTCTAGTTTCATTAAGATTATTTTCAAAATATTCTTTAATGTTCTTGATTCCCCTTTGCTTGAGAGAGGTCAGATATTTATATACTTCTGAAAAATCTTCTTCCCATATAGATGTTGGAGATTGGTTAAAAAGATATTTATATCTTTCTTCACTTTCCTGGATTTCCAACTCGGCTTTTTTGCGCTCAATTGAGATACTAATCTGGCTAGAAATAAATTCTAACATTTTAAGATCCGATTTATCAAATGCAAATTCATCAGTATAGCTCTGAACAGCCAGTACGCCAGTAATTTTTCTCTCTACTTTAAGAGGTACTCCCAGCCAAACTTCCGCATCAACTCCTATCCTCTCAATTTTACTCGATTTCATTAATCTATTTTTTAATTTTTTATTAGCTAACAATGGTTTTTTAGTTATTCTTACATAGTTGGTTAATGTTTTCTCTGCCGGGAAAGTAATCGTCTTATCTTTGGTATCAGTAAGAAAAGGCAAAGAAAAAGTGTTTGTCTCTTTATCATAAAAAGCAATAAAGAAATTAGTTGTGTCAATAATTTTTCCAAGTTCTTTATGTATTAGTTCAATCAGTTTTTCAAGACTATCTGCTGCAGGAATCGCAGTTGAAATATTAAAAATTATTTCTTGAATTTTTTCATTATGTTTTCGTTCGGTAATATCAGTAATTAAACCTTCCAAATGGATCAATTTGCCATTCTCATTATAGATACCGCGACCTCTTTCCCAAACCCACTTAATTTCTCCCGATGCAGTTTTAATCTCGTACTCGGTTTCCACAAGATCATGATTTTTTAAATTTTTCTGCCATAACTCCCATATACCGTCTTGGTATTTAGGCAGGATCAAATCATTAAACGATAGTTTGCTATTCTCTATTAATTCCTCAGGTTTATATCCTGTAAGTTTTAAACAACCTGCACTAACAAAGTTCATTGTCCAGTTCTTATCATTTTCACAATTATAAACCATTCCCTCTAAATTCAGAAGTAGTGTGTAATACTTTAAGTTTTGCATTGATAGAGCTTCTTCTGCTCGCTTACGTTCAGTAATATCATGGGCAATCAAAAGAATACTATTCTTGGTTTTTGGAGTAATTCTGCCTTCAAACCAAATTGTTTTTTTATTTATGATCAGAGGATATTCTATTGTAATATTTTTATTTTCTTTCAAACACTTACGAAAAGACTTAAGGAACATGTCAGCTTTCTTTTTCGGAAATATTTCATGAAGTTTTTTCCCTATAATGTCAGCATAGGGTTTATATAAAAGTTCCGGTGAAGTTGGAGCAATATCAATATATCTGCCATCAAAATCAATTTCCATTACGATATCGGTCATAGCGTTAAAAATTGTTCGCAAATTATTTTCACTTTTCCGCAATGCCGTTGTTGCATGCTTACGCTCGGTCATATCATGGGCAATCAAAAGAATACTATTCTTGGTTTTTGGAGTAATTCTGCCTTCAAACCA
>Ga0075123_10000121_pt1 | contig 37804 bp, 26 predicted proteins | sample AntAceMetag02UKX_FD_69808 | JGI IMG/M metagenome (GOLD analysis project Ga0075123, IMG submission 69808) | Saline lake microbial communities from Ace Lake, Antarctica - Antarctic Ace Lake Metagenome 02UKX | ecosystem: Environmental > Aquatic > Non-marine Saline and Alkaline > Saline | place... | reverse complement strand
GGTCCTGCGAAGGGGATGGCGAAGGTTGTTCGCGGTGGCGGACTTGACAACAATGAGGCTAAGTATGCGCGTTCGGCGAGCCGATTGGGAATGGCGCCTTCTTTGGCGCCTTATCCGGGTTCAGGTAATAACGCGGGCAAGCATCCAATCGGTTTTCGTATCGTTCAGGTTCGTCCCGAACTGGAGAGTCCCGGTGGGTCGCGGTTCGGCCCTTACAATGCTCCGTTTGCGCAGCAGGCAGTGAAGAAGGTGAGTAAGTTGGTTAAGCAGGCTCCTGATAAGAAGAAGCCTTATTTCAGGAAGCGTTATTTGCTTCCTACACCGCCTGATAATACCAGCAGAGAAGGTATCGACGCGGCGGGGCTACACCCTGCTTTCAGGAAACACAATCACAGTCCGGGGCTCGAGGTTTGTCCTAACGGTGACGTTCTTATGATTATCTACACTTCTTACCGTGAGTATGAGCCGGGTGTTTCTCTTATGGCTACGCGTCTTCGTTTCGGCGCCGACCAGTGGGACATGCCTTCCTATATGTTCGATTTTCCGGGTGTGAACGATCACTGTCCTATGCTCTGGACCGAAAAGGGGACGATGCACTTTATCTGGGGTAACCCTCGATTCAGTACTGGTGAGGCGTTTCCATTTCAGTGGATGTCATCGAAAGACAGCGGGGCGACGTGGAGTGAGGTTAAGTTTCCGAACTTCATAGGTGAAATCGGTCCGCATTCGAAACAGCCAATCAATACGGTTTTCCGCGGCAAGGACGGGACAATTTATATATCGAGCGACGGTAGTGGGGGGGAATCGGTAATCTGGTCGAGCAAAGATGACTGGAAGACGTGGCGCGATCCTTTGGGCAGGAGCGCGGGTCGTCATACGGCTTTTGTTCCTTTGAAGGACGGCAGCATTCTCGGTCTGGGCGGCAAGAACACAGATATCGACGGATTTATGCCGCAGGCAATTTCCAAAGACGGCGGGAAGACGTGGGTCAAGAGCAAGACGGTTTTTCCGGCGCAGGGCTCGAACCAGCGACCGACGATTATCCGTCTTGCGAGCGGTCGGCTTTTGTTCGCGGCGGACTTTCAGCATATCAGCGGCAAGCAGCCGGAAGGTATTACGGAAAAAGGCTCTTATGTCGCGCTATCGGATGACGACGGGAAGACGTGGGGACGGATCAAGAAGTTAGTGGGTACTCAGCAACACGAGAATCCCAAGGCGCATAAGGGCGCCGACACTCTTGGTTATTCGGTTGGGCGTCAGGCACCGAACGGGGTCATTCATCTGATCAGTACGATGAACCGGCCTTGTCTTCACTTTGCGTTCAATGAAGCGTGGATTCTTTCGGACGATCCGAACGATCCGAATACCGACGAAGAACTGATGCATCCGCTGATCGAGACGGTATCCAATGTCAAGAACTACGAGGAGAAGTATCTCAGCGGCGAGACGAAGGCGACATGGAGCGGCGGCGTCGGTGACAACGGGCGGTTCCTTCTGCAGGGGCGGGAGACGTGGTATTACAAGAACGGACGCAAGCAGTGGCAAGTTGAGTACAGGCTCGGACGTAAGGTCGGCACTGAAACGCACTGGAATATCAAAGGTGTAAAGGACTGGGCGTGGAAGCATTTGGACAACGGCTACAGCTTTTGGACACAATGGTGGCCCAACGGTCGCAAGAAGTCTCTTTCAGTTTGGAAGGACAATAAGTGCCAGGGTACGGCGACTTGTTGGGACAGGTCGGAAAAGATTGTCAGTCAGAAGCGGTTTGAGGACGGTGTGCCGGTTAATTAGCGGTTTAATGCAGGATAATTCAAGGGTCCCCAAAAGCCTTAAAGAGGCGGCGGGGACCTTTTTTTTGGAGAAGTCAGGGGTCAGAAGTCAGACAAGGTTGAATTTTCGGGTGGATTTGATATTGTAGTATAAAATGGGTTCAGGAGCGTCCTGGGCAGGCATCATTTATGGGAAATCGCAGTTAACAAGGTATTAGTCAATCAATCGATCAATTTCCTTTGAGGGGATGAAAATGACTCGGAATTTTCTCGTTAGCGTAATCATCGCAAGTGTGGCAATCGGGCCTGGCCCCAAGGGCGCATCGGCTACAGAGATTCCTGACGGGCAGAGCTATACAAACTCATTGGGGATGACGTTTGTTCGGATTGAGGCGGGGAGATTCGAGATGGGGTTCAAAGGGAAGCCTTTGCGGGAAGAACTGCTGACTAAGAAAGGTACGTTTGTTGATGGTGACTTCGACGAACGGCCGAGACACAGGGTCACGATTAGCAAGCGTTTTTATATGGGTGTTTGTGAGGTGACTAACGCCCAGTACGAGCAGTTCGATCCCGGTCACGGGAGGCAGCGCGGGCGCGGGGGGGTTTCGATTGGTGACGACGAGGCGGTTGTTGTTGTGAGTTGGAATGAGGCGGTTGCGTTTTGCAAGTGGTTGTCTGAAAAGGAAGGACTGCCCTACCGGCTGCCTACGGAAGCGGAATGGGAGTATGCGTGTCGGGCGGGAACTAAGACAGCGTTTAATACTGGGGAGGTGCTTTCGGCGGGCATTGCCAAGGGACCCGGGTCGCGGCTCACAGTAGGGGTGACGGAAGCGAATGCGTGGGGGCTTTTTGATATGCACGGCAATGTCGAGGAGTGGTGCCAGGACTGGTATGGGCCTTATGAAAGCGGGGATCAGGTTGATCCTGTGGGGCGAGCGGACGGGCATTTTAAGGTGACACGAGGGGGGAGTCATTCTACGGAGGATTATTATCTGCGAAGTTGTAATCGGTTGGGTTCGATGGCGGAGGACAAGCAGTGGATGATCGGGTTTCGGGTGGTTGCCGGTGAGATGCTGGAGACAGAGCCTTTGCCGGCGGTGGAGCCGCCAGCTTGCCAACAGAATGTGCGTCAAACTGTTGCGGCGGCTGTTGGGCCTGCCCCTAGGGCCCCTGGCGGGGATCCGGATAAGCCTTACTTTAGGGGGCCGAGGCAGGTTGTTAAGATTGCCGATGGTGCGCGTGGGCCTTTGTTTGCTCAGCACAATCATTTTATGGCGGTGACGGATTGTCCTAACGGGGATTTGATGGCTGCGTGGTTTTCGTGTAACGAGGAGATGGGGCGGGAGTTGAGTATCGCGGCGAGCAGGTTGCGGTATGGTTCGGATGAGTGGGATGAGGCGTCGCTTTTCTGGGACTGCCCGGATCGGAACGATCATACGCAGATACTCTGGCACGACGGGGAGGGGACGATATATCATATGAACGGGTTGGGCTTGAAATTCAGGCGGTTGGCTGTGTTGCAGCGAAAGTCGAGGGACAACGGAGCGACGTGGTCGAAGGCGCGGTTGATACTGCCGCATCATGATGTGGGTACGGGCAAGGTGGTGGAATCGCTTTTTCGGGCAGCGGACGGCAAGTTGATTCTGCCGATGGACGGGCGGGGGTCGCTGATACAGATTAGCGAGGACGACGGGCAGACGTGGTATGATTCGGGTGGGAATATTCGGGGGACTCACGCGGGTGTCACGCAGTTGTCGGACGGGCGTTTGATGGCTTTTGGTCGACATGGTGCGATTGACGGGAAGATGCCGATCAGCGAGTCTTCGGATATGGGCAAGACGTGGAGTTACCGTGCGAGTCCCTTTCCTTCTATTCATACGGGTCGGCGTGTGGGAGTGCTTATGCTGAAGGAGGGGCCTGGCCCCAGGGGCGCGTTATTTATGGCGGCGTTTTGCACTAATATGATGATCACTGATGTCACGGGGAATGAGCGTCCTATTACTGGGCTTTATGCGGCGATTTCGACCGACGATGGGAAGACGTGGCCCTGGCGGCGTTTGATAAGTGACGACGGGCCTGGGCGATATGTGGGGACAATGGACGGCGATCCTATTTTGATGAGTGCTTCGCAGAGCGAGCCGGTTGGTTATCTGACGGTTTGTCAGAGCGCAGACGGGATAGTGCATTTACTTTCGAGCTGGAACCACTACGCGTTTAATCTGAAATGGCTGATGACGGCTCCGCCTGCGGCGCCTCCTCCTCCACCGCCACCGGCGAGCAGGGAACTACCGGTGAAACGAAGTCTGCCGAATGTTTACAGGCCCCTGGGGCCAGGGGCGAAAGGATTGCCATCTCAGGACGAATGGAAATGGAATTATAACGGGAGGGGCTTTGAGTCGGACGTGGTTAGTGTCACTGGGGAGGGACTTTTGAGGATGAAGACTAACGAACAGCAGCAGTTCTGGCTGCGGACGGAGGAGGCGGATGTGTTCGGGGCGGTCGATCCGAAGAAGGGATTCGCGGCGGAGATTAAGACGCAGGTGATTGGGCGCACGGCTGAGCAGAGGGGCGTGGACCTGGAGCTTTATGACGGCGCGGGCAGTCGGTACGCGGTGACGATTACGGATACGGGCGTTTACTGGTATGAGGGGGTTGTGCAGAGTTCGTCGTTTTTGCCGTTCAAGCAGTATGTTGCGTTGGCGGAAGGACTTGATAATACGGACGGTATACACACTTATCGTGTTGCTGTTCGAGAGGATCGCGTGGCGCAGGTTTACCGGGACGGTGAGCTTTTGGGGACAGAACCTTTAATATACCGGACTCCTCGTTATCCTTATATTTATTTCGGTATGGGTCAGGGGGCGGAAGGTCTGGTGGAGTATGTTTCTTATGATTTGAGCGGGCCGAGCCGGCCTTGAGACTTGAATGTCATGTGCCATTATCAGGAGGATGAGATGGTTATGTCTAATATGAGCAGAAGATTTGCGATTGCTTTTGTGATGTCACTGGCGGCAAGTTTATCCGGCGGCGAGATGCCGGTGGGGAAAGAGTTCACGAATTCGATTGGGATGAAGTTTGTTCGGATCAAGGGGGGGACATTTGAGATGGGCAGCGGGGAGAGAGCGCTGCCGAAGGAACTAACCGATGCGAAAGAGCGTGGGGGCAAGAAGGTTTATATCCCTAACGAGAGCGGTGATTACGATGAGGGGCCGGTGCATAAGGTTAGGATAAGCAAGGCTTTTTATATGGGTGCTTGCGAGGTTACGAATCGCCAGTATGAGCAGTTCGACCGGCTGCATGAGAATTTGCGGGGCAAGGTCGGATTTTCCATCGACAGTGACGAGGCTGTTGTGTTTGTGGACTGGTATGAGTCAAAGGCATTTTGTGAGTGGCTTTCTAAAAAAGAAGGACTACCCTACCGTTTGCCGACGGAGGCTGAGTGGGAGTATGCGTGTCGGGCGGGGACGGAGACACTTTTTCATACAGGTGACACATTACCGGAGGTGTATCTTAAGAATCCTTCGAATAGCTGGTATCCCGATCCGGATTGGGGGCGCGGCAGGGAAGAGGTTGTGCCGTTGCACGTGGGGAAGACGCCTGCGAATCGGTGGGGACTTTATGATATGCACGGTAATGTTGAGGAGTGGTGCGAGGACTGGTATGGTCCTTATGAAGGGACAGCTCAGAGTGATCCGGTGGGCCGGGTCGATGGTGACTTTAAGGTTACACGCGGGGGAAGTCATGCGACTTTTGCGTATTATCTTCGTTCGGCGAATCGTATGGGGACGGTACCGAGGGATAAGAGTTGGCTGATCGGTTTTCGGGTTGTGTTGGGTGAGATCCCGGAGACAACCCCCCTGCCGATGCCGGAGCCAGAGCTTTATCGAAGGGACGTGAGGCAGGAGGTTCCGCCGGATATCGCTAAGGGTCCCGATCCGAGCAAACCATACTTTCGCGGGCCGATTAATTATGTGAAGATTTTTGAGGGTTCCAAGGGGCCGTTGTTTTCGGAACATAATCACTGCTCGGCGGTGGTTGAATGTCCCAATGGTGATTTGTTGGCGACGTGGTTTACTACGCAGACGGAGAGTGGCCGTGAGATGGCTTTGGCGGCGAGCAGGTTGCCTTATGGGCAGAGCGAATGGCAGGCGGCATCGTTGTTTTGGGATACGCCGGACCGTGACGACCCGGCGCAGGCGCTTTGGTCTGACGGGCCTGGCCCCAGGGGCGAGAATACAATTTATCATTTCGCGAGTATATCTGTTGCGGCTACGTGGGGGTCGTTGGCGGTTGCGATGCGGACTTCCAATGATAACGGGGTGACATGGACGAAGGCGCGGATGATTCTGCCGGAGCACAGGCGGCGTCACCAGGTGATTGAGTCGGTGTTTCGCACTACTGCGGGGGATATTGTGTTGGCGTGCGATGCGAAGCCGAGCGGGGACGGTGGGACGGCTCTGCATATCAGCAGGGACAACGGGTTGACGTGGGCCGATGCGGGGGGGACGATTGCTGGTATTCATGCGGGCGTAGCCCAGCTCGATAACGGGCGGTTGATTGCGTTCGGGCGCGGGGACGAGATTCTCGATAAAATGCCGAAAAGCGTGTCGTCGGATATGGGGAGGAACTGGGATTACAGTGCGAGTATTTTTCCCGGGATTGGCGGGGGACAGCGGTTAGTGCTTTTGAAATTGGAGGAGGGGCCGTTGCTGTTGGTTTCGCTTGCAACCAAAGAGGTTGTTAAGGTGACGGATGCTTCTGGGAACAAGCGAGAGGTTAAGGGGCTTTTTGCGGCGCTTTCTTATGACGGTGGGGAGAGCTGGCCGAAGGTGAGGCTTGTGAGTGATGATGGGCCGGGGAGGAAGGTTAAGACGACTAATGGGAAGGAGTTTACGCTTAGTTGGGAGAATGGCGAGCCGAAAGGGTATTATTCTATTTGCCAGGGGCGGAACGGTTTGGTACATATTACGAGCAGTTGGAATCATTACAGTTTTAATTTGAAATGGCTTGAGACGGCGCCGCCGTCGAAGCCTATCGGGGAATAAACGAATCCCCAAGGGATAAATTTAAGAAGGAGTGAACGACCATGAAGAGAATTGTTATAGTGATGTTAGCGTTGCTTTCAACCGCAGCTTTCGGGAAATCGGTTTCTAAGTCGGCTGTGAATTCGCTTGGTATGAAGATGATTCGCATCGAGGCGGGAACATTTGTTATGGGAGTAGACAGCACCCCCCTGCCGGAGGAGTTGGGCGCGATTAGTATGGAAGGCAGGAAAGGCAAAGCACATAAGCGGGAGCGGTTTCGTTATGGCGATTATGACGAAAGTCCCCGGCGGAAGGTTAGGATCAGTAAGGCTTTTTATATGTCTGAAACGGAAGTGACAATGGCTCAATACCAGAAGTTTCGGCCTGAGTTTCCGGGTTTCAGGGCGCAACTGGATCATCATCCTTATGTTTCGGCAGTTAGCTGGTATGACGCGGTTGCTTTTTGCAAGTGGTTGAGCGAGAAGGAGGGTAAGCCTTATCGACTTCCTACGGAGGCTGAGTGGGAGTACGCATGCAGGGCGGGGACGGTGACGCCTTTTTCTTCCGGATTCGAGCAGCCGACGCATGAGACGGCCAATGCGTGGGGACTGAAGAATATGCACACGGGTGTGCTGGAATGGTGTCTTGACTGGCACGGTTTGTATCCTGAGAGGGACGAGAAGGATCCTGTGGGGCCTGCGAACGGTTGGATGAAGGTTGTTCGCGGGGGCGGATTTGACACGTTAGATGAAGAGACTATGAGTTTTTATTTCGGGCGCGATTACGGGGTGTGGGCTTACGGAGAAAGCCCTTATTATGCTCGGTCGGCGAATCGTGCGGGTATGGCTCCTTCTTTTTCGCCGCCTCCTGCAGAGTATCAGGCGTCTCAGATGGCGGGAATTAATCCTCCGATGCAGCCGGGAGTGAAATTGACTTCGCCTTACCGGGCGAAGGGTCGGGTTGCGGGTTGGCATTATGTTGGTTTTCGGGTTGTGCAGGGTGAGATGCCGGGGAGCGAACCGGCGGCGTTCGAGAGGCCGTTTTTTCAGCGATGCGTGAAGCAAAAGGCGGTGAAAGTGACGCAGGGACCGGATTTGGAGAAGCCTTATTATCGCACGCGGAAGGTGTTTCCTGTTATGACTACCGAGGAGATGTGGAAGGTCGGTTGGAAGATAGGTTTGCCGCCGGGATTGGGTACGAATCAGCATACGTCGGGGATAATCGCCCTGCCAAACGGGGACCTTTTGGCGACATATTATAACGGTTTTGCCGAGAGTGATCCCGATCTTACTATTACGGTGGTGCGGCTGCGGTACGGCTCGAATCACTGGGACATACCGGGCGCTTGGCCCGACTTTCAGGACGAGAACGATGCGAGCCCGTTTATAATGAACGATAATGGGATGCTGTGGTTGGGCTGGGGATGTTTTCACGGGACCGGGGCGTATCCGTTCCAGTGGACGACTTCGGTGGATAACGGCGCGACGTGGAGCGAGATCAAGTTTCCTTTTTTCGAGGGACATCCGGGCGGGTACGGCAGGAGACAGCCTATCAATGCTCATTTCAGGGGGCCGGACAATACGCTGTATATAGGGTTCGACAGTTGGGGGCCGACATCGGGGCTTTGGGCGAGCAGGAACGACGGCAAGACGTGGTTCGATCCGGGGGGGCGGATATTGGGTCTGCACGGGACTTTTGTGCTGCTCGATGACGGTCGGATTTTGAGCTACGGGACTCGTAACCGAAGTATCGACGGTTTTTGTCCGGAGAATATTTCGCGGGACTGGGGCAAAACGTGGGAGGTGAGCAGATCTCCAATGCCGGCGCAGGGCGGCGGGGATAATCCTATAATGATCAAGTTGGCGAGCGGTCGGCTTTTGTATGTGAGTAATTTCGGGCGGTCGCGCGACGAGCGCGTCACCGGGTTTACGGGGCCGGGCGCTTATGTAGGGCTAAGCAATGACGATGGTAAGAGCTGGCGAATCAGGAAGCTCGTTGCCGGTTATACCTATGATGAAAACGGCAAGGCGGTGAAGATGGGCAGCGCCGGCTACGCGGGTGCGTGTCAGAGCGCTAATGGTATGATTCATGTGATTACTACGCGCACTCGGCCGCACATGCATATCGAATTGAATGAGGAGTGGATTTTGCAGCAGGACAGCGATCCTAATGCAGGGCTTGGGGCAGAGACTGTTGCGATGTCAGGCGGGACGGTTAAGGATTACAGTGAGAGTTATACGAACGGGAATGTGAAGGTGACATGGAGCGCGGGCGTCGGGACGGACGGTCGGTATTTGCTTGACGGGAAACAGACGTTCTACTACGCGAACGGGCAGAAGCAATGGGAGGCGGATTTCATGGCCGGTCAGAAGATCGGTACGGAAACTTACTGGTCGGCTAATGGAACAGAGAAGTGGAACCGGAGATACGGCGACGGCGGAAGCGAGGTGTTCACGGTGTTTGACGAGATGGGCAGGAGGAAAGCTCAATCGGAGTGGCAGAACAAAAAGCTTATAAGCCACAGGTTGGGCAGGCGATAACTCGCAGAGGCGGTTATTTGCCGGCGGGCGTTTTGTGGTTTTGCGATTGGGGCTGCTTTTTGGCGGCGAGCAGTTTCTGACGGAGTTTGTCAAGGGCTTCGTGCGAGACGCGGTCATCCTCGTTCATCGATTCGGCTTTTTTCAGCGCGTCAATGGCGTTGTCAGGATTGTCATGGCCAAGGCTACTTAGTAAGCTCGCGTACGCAAACCAGCAAGGCGCACATTGGTGGTGTTGGAGCAACAATGTGAAGTTGCTCTCGGCTTCATCGAGTTTGCCTACGTGGACCAGGGCATCTGCAAGCCGCCGCCTATGCTGGTATGGGACATTTTCATTTAGTGAACATGCCTTGCGTGCCGCGTCGGCGGTAGCCAGATATTTGCGTGTCTTCTCAAGGACGGTCGACAGATCGAACCAGCGATCGGCGTCGTCCGGTATTTTCTGGACAAGTCGTTTCGCGTAGATTTCAGCTTTGTTCGGGTCGCGGTCTTTCAGAAGGGCGACGAGTTTTGCCATCACAAATCCATTATCACCGACAAGCTCGATTGCCTTTTCAAATTCAACGACGGCTTGCTCTTTACGTTTGTGTCTTGAGAGGAAGTTGGCGTACCTGGCTTGCGCGATAAAGCTCTCAGGAGCCAGCCTGAGAACCTCTTTGTGGTTTGATTCGGCCAGTTGTATTGCCTGCATATCATCGCCTGAGTCGGCAAAAAAAGCTAAGAGCAGATGAGCGTTCACTGACTGCGGGCGCAAGCGAACCAATTCCTTCGCGGCGGCGAGGCTGAGCGAAGCATCGCGAGCAACTAAAGCTTCAATGCAGTCTATTATTTTGTTAAAAGCCTCTTCGGCGTTAGCTTTTCTCTTGCTCCCGGCTTCATGGAGCTGTTCGCCCATTTCGATATTGTTCTGCTGGAGAAGTGAATGTATTGAATTTACGCCGCAGCCCATTAAATAATCAAAGACTATCTGCTCACTGAGTTTGCGCTGTTGGTTTCGTCCAAACACGCCGACTACCCTGTTGGAATCCGAAAGGATCATTGGCGAACCGCTCCATCCGGGTCTGACAAATCTGCCGGGCCCAAGTACGACAGCCTCCTTGCCGTCCTTATCATTTACTTTGATAAGCGGCAACCTTTCCATGAACACTTCTCTGGAGAGCTTATGCTTCGAACCTTCCGTTTCTGGTGGCGGATACGCCGGTATGACAATTTCGGCGGTCGAGGACAATTCGTTCATAGTGGCAAGTTGTAAGCTCGGATGATGGTCCCAGGGGCCGCGCAGAATTGCGACATCGGCCTCATTGTCAACTGCTACAATCTCCGCTTCAAAAATGTCACCATAATAACGGCTGATAACCAGTGGTCTGACGAGGATTGCCTTATTGCTGTCTTTGATTATGTCTTCAATACAATGTGCGGCGGTTAGAACAAGCGAACCGTTGTCAATCACAAATCCAACTCGCAATCCGCGGTAGGAATATCCCCTCTGGTCCACTCCAATATATGGCAACTGGACGATGGCAAGGTGGTCAAAATGTGTTGCTGCATCGGTTGCGGGCAGGAGTTTACGTGCGAGGCGAGCCTGGATAAGGGCTTTGGCCTGACCGGGCGTCTGCCCATATTTGTCCGGGATGGACTCATCAGCACCATATTTGTCAAGCATAGCGACCATTTTTTTATGGCCCGCTACTGTGGCCGCATACATCGCAGTCATGCCCGTACCTGAATCCGGCTCATTGACGTTGGCTCCGGCGGCAAGAAGGATTTTCACAACACTGACTCGGTTGCAATTGACGGCCATGTGAAGGGGCGTGTTTGGGACGCCCTCAGATTTGTGATTTACGTTCGCACCATGCTTTATGAGAGCCTTGACGGCAGCTTTATGGCCTTGCTGAACGGCATGAAACAGCGGGGTTATTGCGGCGAAGGTGGTGACTGGTCCGTCGACGGCTGCGCCGGCAGCAATCAACTGATCGATAATACCGACATGGTTATGCCAGGCCGCATGAGCCAAAGGAGAAGAATTTTCATTCGTGCGTGCCTCGATATCTGCGCCGCGCGCTATCAGCAGCTTGGCCACCTTTTCTCTGCCGAGGGAAGCGGCAAGGTGCAGAAGTGTATTGCCCTTGTCGTCTGTGACATTCGGATCTGCTCCGGCATCAAGCAAGCGCTTGATCCTTTTTACATTTCCCCGCCTGACAGCTCTTTGCAGAGGCCTCTCGTCACTGTCGTCACTGCCCCTGAGTGAATCAACAAGCCGCCCGATAAAAGACGAAAGGCCCAAACAGGTGTTTGCGGTGTTGTAGACGCATATTCCTATTGCCAAGCCAAGAATGATTGCAAGTAGAGAACTGCGCCACTTATGCTTCATCTCTTTCGCTCCACAAGAACGGATATCGTTATGTACTTTCGCTTTGGCGCTTCAACGAGTACTGCTGCACCGATCAGTATTAGGAAGATACCACAATCTGCAGCAAATTGCACATGTCTGAAGTATCGTTTTACAGATTTAGACGCCAGTGCTCAGACTCGGCCGACGATAGTGGCGTTTGCAATAAGAAGTTAACTTTCGGTTTGGCTTTCGGCGAGACTTGTTTAATCCCGGATTTCCCAGGTAACAGGTGACAATTAGAGAGGATTTTGATAGTATAGAGCTTATGGATGCTGTTCAAATGGAACTAATTGATACACTGACAGGCAAAAAACACCTACGTTTATCCGGGAAATCTCAGGTTACATTGAATCAGGAGCGTTTTGTGAATCGGGATGTGCAGGTGGTTGTTGTTTTATTAGCGGCGGCGATTATGTGTTACCCGGCTGCGGGCGAAAATGTGAAGCAGGCGGAGGTGGGGGCGGGACGGCCTCAAGTGATCTACTTTGACGGAGGCAGTCTTCAAAAGGCGATCGACGATGCGCCGGCTCACTCGACGGTAATTTGCAATGCGAACCGGCGTATGATTTTTGAGAGGCCGGTGGTTATCAATAAGGCTTTGACGCTGAGCGGTATCAACGCGGCTCTTGCGAAGGGGGTGGGTAAGACGTCTCTGCTGGTGGTGGAGGCAAATGGGGTTACGATTCGTGATTTTGCACTGTATGGGAATGTGGACAGCGTGAAGCAGAGGGATCGAGCGCCCTTAATGGTGATTGTCGCCGGTGATTTTACGGTTGAGAAGGGGCTGTTCGTCAATAGTACGAAGGACGGCGTCACTATCAACGGAGGGGAAAAAGGTGATACAGTCGGTGGTGTTATCAGGGACGTTGTGGGGCGGGGAAACGGGCGTGACGTGATATCAATTTCGGGCGGTAAGGGAGGTCCGCGGGTCAGGAATGTGTTAGTCGAAAACGTTCGTTGCTACAGGAGTCGGGGCAAGGGCGGGGTGGAAGTCAGCGACGGGACTGACAATATTACGGTTCGCAAGGTATACGCCGAAGACAGTACATACGCGGTCGATGTACAGGATCACGGCAGGCGCGGGCAGGTCAACAGCAACATTCTTATCGAAGACGTTTACGCCTTGAACTGCAAGCACGCTGTCAGGACCGACAACAGCGACAAGGGACATTCGAACCTGACTGTTCGTGACGTGACGGCTCGGCTATGCCGGGAGCCGGTGAAAATATCGAATACGAGACATGTCATACTCGAAAATGTCCGTGTGATCGAACACAAACGCGCTGTCGAGGCTATCGGGATTTTTAATTGCGACGGAGTGTCTGTGGGGGATGTGACTGTTGTGGACAGCATTTGTGACGATGCGGTGATACTTTTGGAGAACTGTAATAGTGTATCCGTCAACGGGTTGACTTTGAGGGGCCAAATCAGCGAAGCGGCCAGCGGGGTTAAGTATATCATTACGTCGGGCGAGAGTTTTTCAGATCTGCGAATAAGCAATGTGGCGGCTCCGAGAGTGAAGAAGGCGGGGATTATGCTGGCAAAAACGGAGAAGGGTGGGACGCTCAGCGATTATTTTATCTGCGGGAACCTGGCCGTGTGGTAGATAATATAAAGGGGGAAAGATCGTTTATCCGCAATAACATGTCTCTTGGCGCCGAGCAGTCTGAAACAGACAGACGAGGAAATTCACAATAGTCAGGGCCACTTTCAATAAGAGAACGCAGGTTTTTGCTTTGCTTAGGGCGGAGTCCGGTCGGAAGGGGGATTTTGGGATTTTATGGGGGGCAGGAGGATTTTCTTGCATTGGGAGGTGTTGCGTGTTAGAATTGTTTCCAGCCGAATTCGGAGACTCAGCTTGATTTGCAGCGAGGCGACTGTAGCGTTCAAGAGATTTGATCAGAGGCAATATCGTGTTTCTTTCGAAAGGGTGCGAGATGAGGGCATTAAATCAAGGCTTGTCAATTGCGGTAGTTGTCTGGTTTTTGGGTTCGACTTGCTGTCTATGGGCGATGGAGGGGAGCGGGACGGAGTTCGATCCTTATATTATTACGAACGTCGATGAGCTTGCGGCGATCCAGGACGATCTGGGGGCGTGGTATGAATTGGGCTGTGACATCGACGCCTCGGAGACGGAGACCTGGAACGGGGGTGAAGGGTTTTTTCCTATCGGGGACAACACGGAACCGTTCACGGGCGTTTTCGACGGTCGGAGACACACGATAACAGGGCTGTATATTGACAGGCCCAGCACCGTCGATCAGGGGATGTTTGGGAGATTCGAGGGAGCGGTGGTTAGTAATGTGAACCTGGTTGACGCGTATGTCCGTTGTAGCCGGGGGGGGACGTTGGCGAAGAATGCCTACGGCGGTTCGGTTATTACGGGCTGCTCGGCGACGGGGCAATTGATAATCGCGGCAGGTTCGAGCGATGCGAAGTCGGGGGGGCTTATCGGCAGTGTCGGCGGGGGCAGTCGTGTTGATCAGTGCTTTTCAGGAGTAGACGTTGAGGCCGACCGGCGAAGGCAGGTTGGCAGCCTGATAGGTTATCTTCGGGGAGTTGAACAGCCAGCGTATCTGACGAACTCTTATTCTTACGGTACGGTGACAGGGAGCGGTTGGAAACAGGGTAATCTTTTGGGCGATGCGGATGGTTCGAATGTTGATCGGTGTTACTCGGCAGGTTACGGTAAGGCGCTTATCGGTTTTAATTACAGAAGTCCGGTTATTACCAACTGCTATTGGGACAAGGACAAAGGGGCTTCTTCCAGCAGTCGCGGGGGGACACCAAAAACTACCGATGAGATGATGCGGGAGTCGACTTTTGTGGATTGGGATTTTATCGATGTGTGGGATATTGTTGAGGATGAGAGCTATCCTTTCCTGCGAGTGTTTACTGCACCGGCTGAAGTTTCGGTTGACATTAAGCCTGATGGTTGTCGGAATCCTTTGAACGCCAAGAGTAAGGGTGTGCTACCGGTGGCGATTCTTGGCACGGCGGAGTTTGATGTGAACAGTATCGACATAGTTTCGGTTCGGTTGGCAGGGGTGGCGCCAATACGGAGTAGTTTTGAAGATGTTGGGACGCCGGTTGTTGACGGTAACGAGTGCGCGTGCAATTTGCCGGAGGAGGATGGGTATGCGGACCTTACGCTCAAATTCAAGACGCAGAGCATTGTGCAGGAACTTGTGAATATTTACGGTGACATTGAGAAAAATCAGGAGTTTGTGCTGGCCCTTGCGGGAACTTTGATTGACGGGACTGAGATTGAGGGGAGCGACTGTGTGGTTATTGTGGGTAAAGTGCCGGATTCGATGGCGGCGAAGCCTTCGGATATTAACGGTGACGGTATAATCAATATTCTTGACCTGAGTAGTATCGGTAAGTACTGGCTGGAATCTACGGTTTTGTATTAAGTCAGTGTTGGGGCAAGTGGGATTTTTTGGGTGGTGACCTGCGGAGAAACCGCAGGCTAAATATGAGCTTCTCGCGGTGACTTTTTACAATTCCACCGTGACAGGACGATCGTGTATGTTTTGTTGGGATTTGTGCAGGTCAGCATTTTGTTTTTTCGAGATTGACGGTTAGCGGTTTCGATGCTTATAATTGGGGCGGTTTTTTTTGGAAAGGATTGCTTATGGATTTTGGTGAGAATGATAACGTTGGCGGGTTTGGCGGGCAGAAGCATGGCGGAACACCATATCAACAGCCTTCACATATACCTCCGATGCAGCCTGCGGGGCCTATAGGCGGGCCTGTGGGAGTAGGCAAGCGTAAGAAAGGGAGAGGGTGGCGGATATTCTGGGGGATTTTTATTTCGCTTTCTGTATTAGCGAATTTTGTTCTTTTTATGATGCTGATTTTTATGAGTATGGCGGTTACGTTCGGGGTCAGTTCGAGCGGTATATTTACCGAGGATGTTATCCAGGAGGGGCCTCGGGGCAGTAAGATTGTTGTGATTAACGTGATGGGTGTGCTCGCGGCGGAGAGGGCTCAGGATGTTTATCAGCAGTTGAAAGCGGCGCGGGAGGACAGTAAGGTCAAGGGGCTTATTGTTCGTGTGAATTCGCCTGGCGGGACGATTTCGGCCAGTGACCAGATTTATAACGAAATATTGAAGTTTCGCAGGAAAGAGGGTAAGCCTGTTGTTGCTTTTATGCAGGGTGTGGCGGCATCGGGGGGGTATTATGCTTCGGTTGCGTGCGACAAGATTGTCGCCGAGCCTACTACGATTACCGGTTCGATCGGGGTAATCATGGGGCACTTTGTTCTTGAGAAGCTGCTCGAAGAGAAGTTAGGCATTGAGCCGGTGATTCTCAAGTCTGGGCCGTTTAAGGATGTTCCGAGTTCTTTCAGGGAAATGAAGCCGGAAGAAGAACAGTACCTGCGGGAGAGGCTTATTGATCCTGCGTACGAAAGGTTTGTGAAGGTTATCGATGACGGGCGGGACTCGCTTACACTGACCGAGGTTAAAGAGCTTGCGAACGGGAGTATTTATGGTGCGCCGCAAGCGCGTGACGCAAAACTGATAGATACCATCGGGTATCTGGATGATGCGATAGACGAGCTTAAGTCGCTGGCAAATCTTGAGAAGGCGCTGGTGGTGGAGTATCGCAAGCCTTTTTCGTTAGGGACTTTTCTTGGTGCGCAGAGCCGGAGCATTTTGAAGCTGGACCGGACGATGCTGTATGAACTGACGACGCCTCAGTTGCTATACCTTTGGACGGGAAGGCAATAGGCGAGACGTTTGCGAGAGTCAGAACCTGCGGTGAAACAGCAGGCTAAATATGCTAACGCCGAGCAGGCACGCAAAAAGGCATACCAATAAAGCTGAAATAAAACTTAGCCTGTCCTGCAGGAAAAACCGGTCCAGCGAACGCCTACTTAAAGTTGAAAGCATAAAGCTTTGCATCACGAAGCTCGAATTTCACCCGAACCGCTCTGCCGGCAACGCTCTTGAGCAACGCATCATCTTTGAAACGAACCGTCTTACGAATCGAGTCACCCTTAACAGCTTTACAATCACCCAATCCCAAACCCGGTATCTCCTTGCCGGCCGTATCAAGAACTGCAACCTTCACAGAGCCTTTTGCCGCTACGTTCAGCACAAGTTGTTTACCCTCGAAGACTAATGGCCGCGTAACAACCGTACCCGTCTTGTCATCGGCATCAACTGAAACAAAACCGTCAAGCCTCTGAGTAAGACGTGCATACGTACGCTTCTTATCGCCGCCGTGCGCTCCGCCGTAATCGAAATATTGCCATATCTCATCACCCCTGCGAATCAGCCCATACAGAGAAAGAACCTCTTCTGAATCGACCGGCGTATGATACCATGTATCGTCTGCGTAAAACTTCCAGTTTCTTCCGTTGCGGCTGACACCCAGGTCAACCTTCCGACGCTGGTGGTCCTTGTTATATCGCCACACAAAAGCAACATAAGTATCATCGGCCCACGGATACTTTATCGCACGTGTTCGATATACCTGGCCGTTCTTATTGGGCCCCATCACTACCGGTGCCTCACCAGTCACCGCCGGCACAGTCCAATATTCATAGTAGGGCTTATCCAGCTTCTTGAAAGGCCACGTCTTGTGTATTTCACTCGTCTCAAATATACACGCACGACGTCCTCCGCCACCATATTTCTCGGTCTTGAAACTGGCATCTCGCTTGATGTAGTCGATGTACAAACCACGCTGGTCGTCCCAGTAAGTCTCGGCTCCACCGCCGCTGACCAGGGGAAGCATACAGGTTTCATTACGACGCCAGTGAATACCGTCCGGTGACATATAAAGGTATATGCCTCGATTGCCTACCCATCCGGTCATTTTGTACTTCTCTTCTGCTGCTATATTGGGATTCAGGTCCTTGAAGAAAGTCGAGTACATCGGTTCTCCGGCAAATACATAATCGTTATTCGTCGAGCCCTCGAAATCCGCAACGCCAAGATTCGGTATAATGAAATTAATTCCGTCTTCCGAAATCCGCAGACGAGTAAGACCGGGACCGCGTCCGTATCCGTCCGGAATGTACATGTAAACCTTACCGTCTACATCTACAACAGTTGCACGCCAGTCAGAATCATCCGGACTAAAGTTCAAGACCTGGCGATTCGTAGGAGGATTACAGACAAGCCGAACGTTTTCCATCTTTTCGATAATTGCGTCGTCGATAAAGACATGCTTGCGAGCTCCAAGCTTAACCGTTCCCCTGGAAGCATTTTTTCCGAACAGAAGTGGTGGACCATTTGCAACCGCCGACTTTGGTGCATGCGCTCCATAATTTCGCGAGTGAGTACCCACAATCCTGAAATTCTTCGAATAGCGAACTACATCTGACAGACGAATCTCATCAATCATACCGCTGATACGATTGCCTCCCTGCCTGTCATGACCTGCCGTGATATTGAATCGATGCCGGCGCCGCCAATCAAAACTCTTCTCTTTCGAAAAACCGCTGCTGTCATCGCGGCCAACTTCTGAAACGGGCCGCACTTTGATCGCAGTCAATGTAACCTTCCCCTGTTTCCTGCCGTCGACATAATGACGCACCGCCGACCCGGAAGCACTCCTTGTAAAGGCAATATGATGCCACTTGCCATTTCCCATCGCCCGACTATTCGTCGCACAGACCGCCTTGAAACCCCCATAAGCATCCGTAATCTCAAAGCTTCTCGCGCCGGCGGAACAGCTAATCGTCAAGCCCGCATCGTAAGCATACCCAACATCAAGAACGACTATTTTGCTACTCGGTACTGCATCAAGCTTCAGCCAGAATTCGCAGGTCCACTCACTATCAGAAAGCACACTCAACAACTTTGTCGGCATCAAGGCAGGTCCCCACAAGCCGCTCGGAATCCCATCCTTCTCACGCATTTGACGCCCGCCAACATCACCCATTTTGCCTGCATAACTCACCGCGTGCTCACTTGCGTTCAGAACTTTTAGAGCATTGCCGAACCTGCCCTCTACCAGCCTGCCGCCGTCCTGCAAGCGAAGGTCGCACCTGTTAGTGCTCGCGTCCGTCAACGTCGTGTGAGGATAATTACCTTCATCGAAAAGCCACATAGCAACAGTATGTTCGTCGGCAAAGGTGGGAAAGAGGTTGGCCGCACCTGCAAAACCGGCAACCCCCAGGACCAGCGTAAAGACCAATAACAACACCCTATACAAGCCATCTTTCTTCGTATGCATAAGAACGCTCCTTTCCAAAAAAATATCGAGGCCGCTTTGTTGAAAATTTCGATAATGACACGGCCAATTTTATGATAATATCAGTATTTTCTTTCAACCGCAACCTCCGAAATTTTAGTGGCCTTGCGACTGTAAAAAGTTAAGAAGATCGTACAACCACAATACAACCAAAACAGAAAATAAATGACCGTGTGACAATAAGATGTTTGTACTTGCAAATCACTATGGTTGGGGTGCCCCCAAAAGATTTTGGCAACAGAGACTTTATCATTTGACTTTGAACTCTTCATAGATGTCCTATTACCGCCTGTGTGCCTCTGAAGGATCAGATTAGTTGACGGGGACGACTCGCGTGCCCCGGCCGTTGATTGGGATTGTGTAGACGCTGCTGTTGTGTTCGACCTGGATGGTTGTGGGGCCTCTGGAGAAATTGCTTACCACGATGAAGCCGTCTACTTCGACTGCGCTCATGTCGCTTTTTCGCCATGCTTCGTGATCGCAGTATCTGACTTTGAGGCGGAAGCCATGGGCGTCGAATCGCCTGGTCTGTTCGACATCGGCGTTGGGCAGGATGACAGTGACAGCCGTTGTTTCCGGCTTAGGGCTGTCGTTGAGAAAGAGCAGCTTGTTGCGGACATCCTGAATCTGTCGGAATCCACCGGTCTGTGACAGTGCAAAGCCAAGTTTATTGTCCACATTTACCCAGTTTCTACCGCGTTTAACGTTTCTGGATTTGTTTCCGTATATCCAGGCGGGCTCCTCGACGAGGGAAATCATTGTTCCATGTATAGAAGAGGTATCGCCCTGGAAACGCTCCATGTAAACGGTTTTGCCGCCAGGCAGTGCCGTAAACGAGAAGTCCTGCGTGGCTTTACCGCGTTTGAGCTTGCCTGTCACATTCAGGGCGCCTGCTTCGATTTTATACCTCAGGCTATAGCACTTAAGCGGGTCTTTGGCGATGGTCTCTTCGAGGCTTACACTTCCGATGCCTCTTCTGGACGGTTTTCCGATATCTGCCGGCAGGCCGGTTGCAATGCCGATAAGGCTGTGCGGGTACGGGTTGATTATTGAATCGAGGGCAAACGGAACCGTCTGGCCGATCATCACTGGTCCCCATGCGAAGGAGCTAATGCTGGATTTTGTTCGCATCATTGCGAATCGGCCGTCTTCGAAGATTCGCGGCCCGAGCAGCTTTTCCCACAGTTTGCCGATCGGTTCGGCCCTCTCGACAGGCGGCCAGAGCTTTGTGAACATAAGGGCCTTGGCGATCTGAACGCCGGCGTGTGGTTCGGGTCTTGGGTAAAGAACAAATTCGCCTGGTGCGAAAATTCTGCCGTCAGGATTTCGCTTCTGCATGCGCTCAAGAGTCTCGAGTGCGACAGCAGCCAGCGATGCCGCCTGAGTGTCGCGCATCAGCCGCTCCACCTGAACGTGGATAGGCCAGGTGGTATCAAGACGATGAAGGTTCCAGTCTGTGGCGTTGGGGTAAAAGAACGCACCGTCGGGCATCGTGAAAAACTTCAGGTTTTCGTAAACAGGTTTGACGTTGAATGTAACAGCCTGAGGTATGGGTTGGCCCAACAAACGGTATACCAGCGCGTTAGCCATGTTTAGACCGATAGTGCACATATAGTCGGGGTGGACAATTCCGTGGTTCTCCAACGTGAAATCACTGTGGACGTTTGCGCCCTTGACCCATTCGCGCAAAGCTCGTCCGTCAATAACGGCGTCACTTGTGCGGTCCTCACGTGTTGCCATGGCGCTTATCATGTATTCGAGTCCGCGGTGGCGCCACTTGCTGCTGTTGTGATGGTCGGGAAGAATCTCGGACATCAGTATAAGAATCACGGAGTCCCATGCGTTTTCTTCGGCCTTAGTGTCGGCGTACTCAGCGTATGGCGGGTCGATTTCGAGGAAGCGGTCGGCTTCGAATATACCCATTGCAAGCACGGCGTCGCGCAGCTCGGGCTCGAGTTCGTCCCACATGAGCCACCCTGCAAAGACCGCCTGCCAGGTCCACATTGCCGACTGCCATCTGTCACCCCATGGCTTGCCTGTTTCGGTTACTTGTGTGCCGGTCATGTGTGTCTCTGTGAGCCTGGTGAGTAGTTCGATGGCGGCGGCGCGGACCTTATCTGGAGCCTCACAATCGGTGAATCTCAGGCATACCGCGCAACTAAAGGCGATTCCGGTTCTCTCACGAATCGGGATTTCCTGCTCGTTGGCGATTTCTCTCGGTGGCATAACGCTGAGTAAGTAGCGGACCTGATTATTAAGGAGTCTTTCGGCTCGCCGCTGAGGTTCCATTGCCGTCAGTCTGCACGGGCGCACCATCCTGGACCATGAGTGAGTCAGGTTTTCCTCCACGGTTCTTCGCGCGCGGTTTATGGTGATTGAGTTGTCACAGTTCGCGGCAGTGATATCTCGTACAACGGTGTTATCAGATGCACGTGTGCAGCCGCCGACAAGAATAACAACAGTTGTAAGGACCATAGCAAAGGATACTGCGGCCGATAGTACCAATCCTCTTACGGAGTCCTCAGTATCCATCGCGTTTTCTTTTGTAAACCAAAACTTGTATGTTCGAGCCATATATTGCGTCCATAAACTGATTGACTTGTTACCCAAAAACTGGTCCACCCTTTGTGAGAGTGTCTTGCATAGTTAGCTATTCATTGTATTATAGTATTACAATTCGCAGTGGCTATGATTATTTTTGGATCGAAAGAGTCGGTACAATTTGGAAAGGTTCGATACATGGAGAAAAGATTCTCAGTAAGAAGAGGGTTAAAACCGACATGGTCTTTCCTTTCTTTTATGCGGCAGATTACCGGCAGGATCATTATTGTACTGCTAATGCTTTCGAATGCGGCACAAACGGTTCACGGCGATTCGGAGGATCAAAGCCTCTTCGCGAGCGGATATATCTCCGCTCCTTCGTCGGCGATGAACGGTAAAGAGCCCAAAGCAAAATGGATATGGGATCGCGGGGAAGCGAATCCGAGAAATTATTACCTGTACGTAAGAAAGACTTTTACATTAAATAACGCGGTGTCCAGCGCCTCGGCTTTTATTTCAGCCCATAGCTTTGCAGATTTATATATAAACGGGAAGCTGGTCGATCGTGTCCCAGTAAACTCAGACCCCCAGTACCAGATATACGATCATTTTGACTTGACGTCATATTTTGTCAAGGGCGAGAACACGATCGCGGCTCTTGTACACAATATAGGCGTGGGTATGCATCATCGGCTTAATGCGCGGGGAGGATTTTTCTTTCAGGGCCAGGTCAAAGATACGGCTGGTTCGGTCATTGAATTAAACAGCGACAAAAGCTGGCGAGTTCAAACTGCCCGGGCGTGGGATCCGAAGGCGGATTTGCGACATCAAGTCCATCTGATCGGATTTAGAGAAAAATATGATGCGAGGTTAGCTCTACCTCGGTGGAAAACTTTTTCTTTTGATGATTCGAAATGGCAGGATGCTACTGAAATTGGTTTGCCTCCTGTTGACCCGTGGAATAATATCGTAGTTGTAAACAGACCCTTTCTTTTCCGGAAGACAATCAAACCGGTTAATTCATGGCAGAGCAAGGGATATTATGTCTATGATTTCGGCAAGGTGACTACCGGCCATCCGCGATTTACGATAAACGCCAAAGAAGCAGGGATTGAACTGGTTTTGGGGACGTCGGAAAGGCTGGATTCGGACAAATTAGCGACAATGACTCATGGAGGACTGGACTACACCGACACCTACATTACCAAAAAGGGCAGGCAAACATGGCAGACGGTGACATGGCGGGGATTCAGATATTTCGCGGTTAAGAAAGATCCCCGAATTACGATTGAAACTATCGATGCCGAATTTCGATCTTATCCGGTAAAATATAAAGGGTCCTTTTCCTGCTCGGATGATGAACTAACCCGATACTGGGAAATTGGCAGATGGACTGTTCAGATCTGTGCCCATGATACGTGGATGGATACGCCATGGCGTGAACAAACCCAGTATATTGCCGGAGACACCCGCTACGATATGCGTTATGCGCATTATGCCTTCGGGCCCGAGGTAGAGTTTCTTGCCAAGTATAATATCTTAAGCGGTGCTTTCTCTCAACGTTGGAAGAACGACGGTTCAATCCGCACGCGGTATCCTACGGACTGGCATCTTGCACAAGGCTCTTCGACATACATACCCGATTATGAGCTCGAATGGATACTGATGCTTCGAGAGTATTATTTGTATTACGGCCACGACAGCGTAGTTCAGCAGGTTTATCCGAATATGAAAAGGCTGCTGGAATATTTTGATAGTTATGTTAACCGAGAACATGGTTTACTTTTGAGGCCGCCCGAGAGAGTCGTGCTGGATCATCCAGATACATTTCCGATGAATGTCAAGGGGCATAATACGGCAATGAACTGTTTGTATTACGGAGCACTTAATTCTGCTGCATGGATCGCCCGAAACATTATGCACGATAATTCTCAGGCTGACCAGTGGGAGCAAAGAGCAATATCCATAAAGGCTGCTACCAACAAATTATTATTCTCTGAGAATGACGGCGTCTTCAAAGATGGACTTGAAAACTCCCTTCTTACACAACAGACACAGGTCTATGCGTTAAAATACGGTTTGGTTCCTGAAGATAAGAAGTCAGGAGTAGTTGAATTCATTAAGAGTAAAGGCCGATCATGTGAGAAATCCTTTTCATACTGGCTGCTTCACACGATGTTCTCGCAGGGACAGGGCCAGTGGGCTCTTGACTACATACGCACTTATTGGGGCGCTGAAACAAGAGAGAAAGATTTTAACGGGGCCTGGCATGAAGGATGGAAAAGTGAGTGGGGCTCTTCATCGCACGCATGGTGTTCAGGGCCGACAGCTTTATTACCGGAAAAGGTTCTGGGTGTTGAGCCGATTACGCCGGGCTGGAAAGTATTCAGAATTAAACCATGTTTGTATGATCTTGAATGGGCACAAGGTGTGGTTTCCACAGTTGCAGGTAATATTACGGTCAAACTGAAAAGGATCGAAAAGGGCAAGGTAAGGACCGGTGTGCAGATAGAAGCTGTGATACCTGAAAAAACTTCAGCAAAGATATATGTCCCTGTCCGTCAGTCTGGAAAATTTGCTATTTATGCCAATGACAATAAGATTTGGGAGGATGGAAGCTTTGTTGGTCGCAATGACAAAATCACATATGATTCAAAATTGAACGACTCGATCGTATTTAACATACAACCGGGAACATACATAATCTATGTTGTTGATGATGATTAGAGAAGGAAATAGCAGCCCTTTAGCAGTCCTCTTGCAGCCATTGCCGCAGAAGGCCAGCGGCTTTTTGAACATAGTTGGGTATTGCCTGTTCGATTGGCGGGCTCAAGGTTTCGCCAAATTCTTCCGGTTGTTCTATCTCCAGGGCAAGGATTCGTATTTCTTTCGGTAAAACAATTGAGAGTCGATCGGCCAACTCAATTACATCCGGCAGGCTCATGAAATGAGGTGAGGGGCCGAGACCATTTTCGAAATCGTCCTTTGTGACATCAAGGATTGTCCCCGGTTGATGATCACCCGTGACAATCGTGTCCAGCAGCAAGGCGCGGTCGTAGCCGGACATAATATCCAGAAGCGCCAGACCAGTTTCGATTGTATTTACAAAATCGACTTGTTGACCGAAGCGACCTTTGAGAATTCGCGCTGCGATAAGTGCGGCGGCATCATCACACATGATGTCATTGCCCAAAGCAAGTAGTAATATGGAAGATGGCATGGCCGGTATGCTCCAGGTTTTCCGATAGCATGAGAAATGTCGGTCCTGCGACAACAGACAACTTTGAAGCAGCGTTCTCCACTCTACCGCCGGACTTCTTTGACGACTTTGCCCGAGCTGTCATGTATTCTTGCAACCAGGGGCATCTGGCCCGGCAGGCTGTGAGTGGCACAAGCCATACACGGATCATAGGCACGAAAGGCCATCTCGACCATGTTCAACAGTCCATCATCGACCTTGCCTTTCTTTATCATGCCTTTAGCCGCCTTTTCAACCGACATTGCTATGGGAGCAGAATTGAAATTCGTCGCTACTATTAGATTTACCTTTGTAAGAATGCCCTTCTCATCGGTGCAATAGTGATGTATGAGCGTTCCTCGTGGGGCCTCCACAATTCCGAAGCCTTCGGTCGGCGTTTGCGTAGGTTCGAGACGAATATTGGGGTCGGTGATTTCCTTATCATCGAGCAACTCTTTCATCCGCTCGGCCGCATACAAGGCCTCGACGAGTCTGGCCCAGTGAAAGGCAAGGGTCATGTGTGCAGGTTTTCCGCCCAGCACCTCATACATCTTTTCGTAAGCGGCCTGAGCCAGCGGTGTGGCCATGCCGTCGGCGACATTGCAGCGGGCCAGAGGCGCGGCCCTGACTATGCCGCTGTCCGGGCCGTCCACAAAACCTTTCCAGCCGACCTTCTTTAGGTAAGGAAAAGTAATATAACTCCAGGGCTCGACGTGTTCGGCAAAATGACTGGTATAATCCTGTGCCGCAACCTTAGCGATTTCTTTGCCGTCAGGGTCGACCACACGGACCAGACCGTCGTAAAAATTGATCTTATTGTTCTGGTCGACAAGCCCCATGTAGTTTGTCTTGTGGATATAGGCGTCGTTCAAAATGAGATCGACATATTCCTTGTTCTTCAGAACCACGTCATCAAAGATTTTTAGGGCGAACTGGGCAAATTCGATGGCAAAATCCGCTGTCTTAAGAAACTTCTGGCGATCCTCTTCGCTCATGCCGCGTGAAACGCCGCCGGGCAAACCAAAAACCGGGTGGATGACTTTACCCATCATGGTTTCCATAATTTCTCTGCACTGGCGGCGAATCTTGATGACCTGCCCTGCCACATCCAGACCGACCTTACCTATCACACCGAGAATATTTCGTTCTGCCGCCGGCGCCGTGGGCCCGACAACGAAATCCGGCCCGCCGAGAAAGAAGAAATGGATAAAGTGATCTTCAATCATAAAGATGCTGTATGCCAATTCTCTGAGTTTCTTAGCGGCCGGCGGTGGATCGACTTTCCACAGGTCGTCGAGGCATTTGGTTGAGGCCATGTGGTGGGCGGTAGGGCAGACGCCGCAGATGCGTTCTGTGATGCGAGGCATTTCTTCTGCTGGTCTGCCGAGGCAAAATGTTTCGAAACCGCGCAATTCCGGAATCTGAAAGAATGCGCGTTCGACATCACCATCGTCGTCGAGAAATATTTCAATGTTTCCATGACCTTCAAGACGGGTGATCGGATTTATCGTGATTCGTTTGCTCATATTTATTCCTTTTCCTCAACAAGGCTTCGCTGAAGTAGTGAAGACGGCAGATTAAAGCGGTAAAATGTCCCCAACGGATCGACAAGGGTCGAGGCAAAATTGGCAGAAGTCTCTTCCGTATCCGCCTGGCCCCTGGAAGCTACGGCCCCGAGCATTTTCAGGCCCGAATCGACGGCATCCGGCGTCGGGCCGAAACAGCCTCGGCAAGGCATATTGCCATTGATACATCGCTCGCCGCAACCTGAACGCGTTGCCGGCCCCATACACATGAATCCCTCAGCCAGGAAGCATTTCTCCGGATCCGGAGTACTGGTCGCCACACGCTTGAATTCGCTGATTGTCAACTCATCGGGCTTTGAGTCGTTACGGGAGCAGGATTCGCAAAGCGCCTTTTCAGGCGCCAAAACCGAGCCCCTTGCGGGCAACTCACCCTTGAGAATAGCGTTGACCGCTGTCGCCACAGTCTCAAACGGCGGCGGACAGCCCGGAAGATAATAGTCAACTTCTATAACCTGATCCAAAGGCTTCACATCCCGCCAGAATTTCGGCAACTCGAGGTTATAGCCGTTTACGACAGTTTCTTCCTTCGGTATGATCCCGTCTGGATTGTCGACTGTCGGTGATCGATGATACTTGTTGGCGAATATCTCCTCGCGGCTTGTGGCATTTGCCAGGCCTGGAATTCCACCCATATGAGCACAGGAGCCGAATGCAACGACCATTGAGCATTTCTCACGAAGCAGCTTCACCCATTTCTCCTGCTCGGACAGTCGGATTGCGCCATTGATGAAAGCAACCGCGACTTCTCCGGTTTTCCATGCATGGACGTCCTTGAGTTTAAAATCGAGCGCTACCGGCCACAACACGATATCGACGGCATCGACAACTTTCAGAATATCCTCAGCCAGATCAACGACTGTTTCTTCGCACCCGCCACAGGATGCACACCAGTAAAAAGCTACTTTAGGTTTTGCCATGTCTTTTCTCACCTATATAGTTTCACAGATGGCTGCTATACTTTCCTTCCAGCGAAGCGGACCCAGCGATTTCAGCTTTTCCGTAAAATCCCTGATTACTTCAGCAAAGCGTTCCCCTTCGGAAGCCGATATCCATTCAAGCCTTACGCGTTGGCGATCAATGCCGAACTGCTCAAGCAAATCAAGCAGCATCGGGTATCGCCTCATGGCTTTGTAGTTGCCTTCGGAGTAGTGACAATCCCCCGGATGACAGCCGGCAATCAGAACACCGTCGGCGCCGTCTCTAAGAGCTTTGACAACAAAAGTCGGATCGACTCGTCCGGAACACATGACCCGAATTGCAGCCAGATTGGACGGGTATTGGATTCGGCTCGTTCCCGCCAGATCGGCCCCCGTATACGAACACCAGCGACATAAAAAACCAACTATTCTTGGCTCGAACTGCTCATTGGCCATGAGTTTCTCTCCAAACAATAACGTCAACTTTAGGCAAGAATGCCTTCGATCTCGGAGAATATCTGCTCATCCTCGAAGTTCTTCTGGTGGGCCGCACCGGAAGGACAACCCGCGACACAAGTTCCACATCCTTTGCACAATTCCTCTGTAACAACCGAGATCTTCTTTTCAGCGTCGTATTCAATAGCCGTATACGGGCAATTGGCAACACATAGCTGACAACCTGCGCATCGCTCTTCGTCTATCTCGGCCGTGATCGGTTCGATAATTACCTTGCCTTTATCGATCAGCGAAAGCGCTCCGGCTGCTGCTGCTGCGCCCTGGGCAACCGAATCTGGAATATCCTTGGGGCCCTGACACGCACCAGCAAGGAAGATGCCGTCGGAGATAGAATCGACAGGGGCAAGCTTCGGATGCTTCTCAAGGAAGAAACCGCCTTGAGCACAGTTGAGTCCCAGGGTCCTGCTTAGCTTCTCGACATCGGGGCCGGGTGCAAGAGCACCTGAGAGGATAACCATATCCATCGGCAGACGTCGGGTAATTCCAAGAAGAGTATCTTCCACTACTACTATGAGTTTGTCTTCCTCTTCAGGACTCAGGGCAACTTTAGTAACTTCGGCGCACTTGCCGCGAATAAAGTGAACTCCTTCACCCAGCACACGTTTGTAGAATTCCTCATAGCCTTTACCGAAGGCCCGCATATCGATGTAGAGGTTGTACACTTCTGCCTCTGTCTTTTCCTTCACCAGGTGTGCGAACTTGAGCGAATACATGCAGCAGACTCGTGAACAGTACTCGTGGTGATTCTCGTCCCGGCTCCCTACGCAATGCAGAATCGCAACAGCCTCGGGGGGCCTGTTGTCTTTTGTAAGGATCTTTCCGCCTGTGGGGCCGCTGGCGTGGCTCATACGCTCGAATTCCATGGCATTGAGCACATTGTCAAGTTTCCCGTAGCCGTAGCGAACCATCCGCGCATTGTCGAAAAGCTGAAAACCTGTCGCAACTATGATTGCTCCGATATCGACTTCCACGATCGTGTCTTCCTGATCGTACCGGATAGCATCAGCTTCGCAAAACGATTCACATGCGCCGCAATTGCCGGTTTTGAGATGAACGCAGTTATTCTTATCAATGACCGGCTTGTTGGGTACCGCCTGTGCAAAAGGAGTGTAAATGCTCGCTCGGGAAGTCATTCCCTCATCGAATTCCGAAAGCAGAGGAACGGGTTTTCTCCCGGCAATCTTCTCTAACTCGGTCGCCCGGGCGCCAGTGGGACACAGGTATGCGCAAGCCCCGCAAGTAATGCAGATATCGGATATTTCGTCGAAGGGCGCGGCGACCTTTCGGTCCGGGCCGCGACCGGTAAAGTTGATCGCCCCGACACCCATCAGTTCGTTGCATACGCGCGTGCACAGACCGCAGAGGATGCAGTCTTCATCTTCTCTTTGCCCGGGCTGCTCGAGTCCGAGCTGCTCGGCCAGTTCACGAATCTTCGGAGAGTCGGGACAGCGAGACCACAACAAGTCAACCATTACCCTGCGCGCATCCAATACTGCATCCGAGCCGGTGTGCACTTCCAGTCCGTCCTGCACGGGATAAGAACAGGAAGCAGTCAACCGTAAGCCTCGTCCGTCGTCGATCTCAACAAGGCATACGCGACACGCCCCATAAGGCGACAAAGGCCGGTAATGACAAAGGGTCGGGATTTCAATCCCTATTTCACGGGCCACATCAAGGATGGTCCTGCCCTGCTCAGCCTCGACCTTGCGACCGTCTATCGTTATTTCAACCATCTCTTATTCCTTACTCTACAAGCACAGCATCTGCCCGACAAACTTCGATGCAGGCGCCGCACTTAATGCATTTTTCCCGTATAATTTCGTGAGGTGTCTTGGCTTTGCCGATGATCGCCTCAGATGGACATTGCTTGGAACAAAGCATGCATCCGTTACACTTGTTCTTATCGATTCGGTAATTGATCAGTGCCCGACAGACACGTCCGGGACAGCGCAGGTCCCGAATATGCGACTCATACTCATCGCGAAAATACCGGATTGTCGTCAGGACCGGATTCGGAGCGGTCGCGCCAAGGCCGCAAAGCGACGTTGCTTTGACCACCTGCCCCAGTTTCTCGAGTTGCTCAATATCCCCTTCCTGCCCCCGTCCCTCGATAATTCCGGTCAATAATTTGAGCATTCGTTTCGTTCCTTCACGGCACGGAGTACACTTGCCGCACGATTCTGCGGTGGTGAATTCCAGGAAGTACCTCGCTACATCGACCATGCACGTGTTTTCATCCATGACAATCATACCGCCCGAACCCATCATTGAGCCGGCCTTCGCCAATTGCTCATAGTCAACACGAAGATCGAGAAGGTCTTGCGGTATACAGCCGCCGGAGGGGCCCCCGGTTTGAACCGCTTTGAATTTCCTATCGTTCTGTAGGCCGCCGCCTATTTCGAAGACCATTTCCCTGAGCGTGATTCCCAGAGGCACTTCCGCCAGTCCGTTGTTTTTTACTTTTCCCACCAGCGAAAAAACAGTCGTACCGCAATTCTTTTCGGTTCCTATCGAAGAATACCACGCGGCCCCCCTGGCGATAATCGGTGCGATGGTTGCCCATGTTTTGACATTATTTATATTGGTCGGCTTTCCCCAGAGCCCCTTCTGCGCCGGAAACGGCGGCCTCGGACGCGGTTCGCCGACCTTGCCTTCTATCGACGCCAGCAAACCAGTCTCCTCTCCACAAACAAATGCCCCGGCACCCTCTATAATATGCACCGTAAAATCGAAATCGGCGCCGAAAATCTTCTTACCGAGAAGGCCGTTTTCTTTCGCCTGTGCTATGGCTGTCTGCAATCTCTCAATCGCCAGGGGATACTCCGCCCGAACATAAACATAGGCCTCGTTCGCACCGATGGCATAACCGCCCAAGGTAAGGCCTTCCAGAACACTGTGGGGATCTCCCTCGAGGATGCTTCGATCCATGTACGCGCCTGGGTCGCCCTCATCGGCATTACAGACCAGATATTTGACTTCACCCGGCTCATTACGGCAGATTTCCCACTTCTTGCCGGTAGGGAATCCCGCGCCGCCGCGACCCCGCAACCCCGACTTCTTAACCTGCTCGATCACCCGCTCGGGGGTCATCGTTGAAAGCGCCTTGTAGAGTGCGAGATAGCCGCCGCGGGCGATGTATTGGTCTATATTTTCCGGATCTATCAGTCCGCAATTTCTTAAGATTATCCTTTTCTGATGTCTGAAGAAAGGATGTCTCTGGAAAAGCGGCACCTTTTCAAAACCATTGGATGAACTTTCAGATTTAAGCGAGACCTTCTTGTCGGTAATGAGCAGCGGCTCTTCATCCGTGCGGTAAATCGCCCATTCCGGGTGAAAACCATTTTTTTGGGCCAGCCCGGCAACGAGTTCCCGTGCCTTTTCGGCAGTCATTTTGCCGTAAGTGATGCGGGGTTTTCCCGGCTCGAGTACATCGACCAGCGGCTCCTCCTGGCACAGTCCGATGCAGCCAATCCGGCTGACCTGGGCGTCCAGACTTTGCTTTTCAACTTCATCCAGCAGGCCCTGGTAAACGGCTTCGGCGCCGGAAGCGATACCGCAGGTAGCCATTCCTACTGTGATTTTGATCTTGGGCGGATATAGACTCTCTTGTCCCCGCTTGCCCAGTTGGTCAAGTTGACTCTGAGTGGTGATCTTCATCTTATATCATCCTGAGACTAATCGTACTCTTTCAAAATTGACGGAATCTCTTTCTGTTGCACATCGGCATATGTCTTGTCGTCGACACGAATCGCCGGCGCCAACGCGCAACAACCGATACAACGCACCGTTTCCAAAGTAAAACGCTGGTCTTTCGTTGTTTCACCATCATCGATCTGCAATTGGCGCTTGAGCCGTTCCAGAAGCATCCCGGAGCCCTTGACGAAACATGCTGTTCCAAGACACACATTGATTGTATGGCGGCCGCGCGGCTTCAAGCTGAAGACATTGTAGAAGGTTGCAACGCGGAGTATTTCCGATACCGGCACACTGAGCTTTCTTGCAAGGTATTCCAGAATATCTCGGGGCAGGTAGCGGTATTGCCGGTTAATCTGCTGGAGAATAGTCAACAGAGAATCACGCGCCTGCCCGTTATAGGCTGCGAGGATACCGTCAATGTACTCCTGGGTGTAGGCTTCAAGCGGGTGTTCCGCGGGAGGAATTTCAGGTATGGCTATGGTGTTTCTCACCGGGCAGTTTGTTGTGCAATCACCACAGCCCGTGCATTTGGTCTCATCAATGAAGCGCGCTTTACGCCGGATCTTTGCTTTGAAATTACCGATGTATCCTGAGACTTCCTCGACTTCGGAGTACGCCATTAGTTCAATATTGGGATGCTGGCCCACCTGCACCATCTTCGGCGTCAGGATGCAGGCGGCGCAGTCGAGGGTGGGGAAGGTCTTGTCGAACTTGGCCATGTGGCCGCCAATGGATGGCTCTTTTTCAACAAGATAAACCTTCTTGCCCGACTCCGCTATTTTAAGTGCCGCTTCTATTCCGGCAATGCCGGCGCCAACTACAAGAGTGTGCGGGAGAACCGGTGCTTCGCGTCGCTCCATCGACTTGTGATGCTGAACCCGCCTTACGGCCGCGGCTATAAGTCGTTTGGCCTTTTCCGTGGCCTTCTGACGATCGGAGTGCACCCACGAACACTGCTCTCGGATGTTGGACATCTGAAATAGAAACCTGTTGAGTCCTGCATCTTCACAGGCGTTACGAAACGTCTCCTCATGCATCAAAGGTGAGCATGAGGAAACGACCACCCGCGTCAGATTATTGTCCTTCACGTCCTGTTTTATCAACTCCTGTCCCGGCTCGGAACACATGTACTTGTATTCCCGGACAGTCACCACACCCGGAAGCGTCCTGGCATGTTCAACAACCGCTTCCACGTTCACCGTGTGCGAAATGTTCGTTCCGCAGTGGCAGACATAAACGCCAATTCGCTCTTTTCCATTACCTTTACTCATGTACTTACCACCTTTTCTGCTAATTTCTCCTTGACCGGCGTAAGTAAATCATTCAGTGCCAACTCTCCGGGATCCAGTCCCAGGGCAACGCCAATTAGCTGGGTAAAATAAAGAACCGGAATACGGCAGTCCTCACCAAGAGTATTGCACAATTTGGCCTGGTAAGCCTCCAGGTTCAAATGGCATAGCGGGCAGGCCGCGATGATACAATCGGCACCGGCATCTTTGGCGACCTTGAGAATTCTTGCCGACAAGTTCTGGCCGATCTCCGCTTTGGTCGTCATTAACATGCCGCCGCAACAATTGGCTTTCAGTGGAAAAGGTACCGGCTCGGCGCCAAGCCAGCCAACCATCTCGTCCATTGACTGAGGATCTTCCGTGTCGTCTATCTCGCCGTACGGCCGACCAAACTGACAACCATAATATGATGCTACTTTCAATCCCTTTAAAGAACGTGTCACTCGCTTACGAACCACCGTCTCACCAAGTTCATGCACCACCACATCCAGGAAATGACGCACGGTAACGCCGCCTTCATAGCTCATATCTCCCGCGGCCAAAGCTCTTTGAACATAAGCCTTTATCTTTTCGTTCTCGGCCATATACTTGTTCGTCTTAGTGAGCAGCAAATAGCAAGAGTTACATACCGCCACAAGTTCATGGCCCGACTTTTCCGCCAACGCCAGATTTCGCGCCGAAAGAACAAAAGAGAGTTTTTCGTTGATAGCCATGTAAGGCGTCGCACCGCAACAGTTCCAATCATCAAGTTCAACAAGATCGACCCCTAATGCTCGAGCCACTGCCCTTGTCGACAAATCATATGCTCTGTTCGTTGCTTTGAGCGAACAGCCAGGATAATATGAAAAGGTCTTTTTATTTGCTGTAATCATCGATTTTGCCCTCCTCAACTGCAGCGACCATTTTCTGCAGGCCCTTGATACCCTTGATAGTGTGGGTAAACAGATCCATTCTGCCCTTGCAAAATAGCTTCAACGCCAGCGTCGACTGCCCCAGTATCTTAAAAGGATTCGTGCGCAAATAATACTTAACTATCAGTCTCATCTCGGAATTTCGCCCATAGTTGTTCACTACTTCCACAAATGCTTTTGACATCTTGGCATTTGTGTCCTTCTTTGGATATATGCCGTGTTTGACTCCTAAACGCTTGAGTTCGTACATGACATCTGTAAAAGGAATCTGAACCGGACAGCGCACCGAGCACGAATAACAAGAAGCACAAAGCCAAACTGTATTCGATTTCAGGACGCGATCCAGCATCCCAGCTCGAAGTGCTGCGATTATTTCCCTCGGACTGTATTCCATTGCACCGCTGATGGGACATGATCCGGAACAGGTTCCGCATTGGATACATTTGTCAATGCTCGCCCCATGAGGCAGTTCACGTACGTGTTGGAGCAATTCCTCGCCTAAACTCAGAGTGTTTGTGTTTACCACGGCAAAACTCCTTGAACTCTGCAATTGTATAACAACTTACAGACTAATCATGATCGCATTAGCGACCACATTCCTGAAATCGAAGTTCTGCTAATCCCTGTTGTATAGTTAAAAATTAACCTGCCGCAAAATAGCAAGGCAGACGTAAAGACTCCTTTACAGCATTAAAGGCGACTATATTATCTAAAACATAAATTCGAAAATCTCGGCAAGACAAAACAGTTGGATAATCATCGGATAGTAGTAATCCCCTCGGCGGCATTGGCAACCGCCAAATGGTCCTGTCTGGAATCCTACGGCATCTCATAAGAGCCACCAGCATTAAACCTTGTGCTCACTTTCACAAACTACACAAATGCAACTTATAAGATGCCAATCTGAAAGTCAAGGAAAAAAATAAGTATTAATACTTAATTTTTTTCAAGTCCACATATTCCCCTCCAAGAACTCTAACAAGTTTAATAACAATGTCTTATGTAGGATTCACCCTCCATATTGCCCGTCCCATTCTTCCGGTCTAATGTTTGGCGGGCCAATCATGCGGCCGCAAACCAGTGCCGCAAAATGCTTGTGTTCTTTGTTTAACAATTAGCACGATTATCACGGCTGACATGGCTGGCGGGTTGCTTTAGGGCGGCGACCTGGAGGATTAAGTCTTCGAGTTTTTTTCAAGGGCGGCAAATTTGGACGAGCGACGGCCTGTGAACAAGGCAATAAGATTCACGACGGGACAGATCAACATAACAAGTACTAAAAGGGACTGCCAACCGCCAATTGTTCCATCTGTTGTGCAAAGCAGAAATAATGTAAAGCCGATAAGTATGATATTCAGGATAGCGGCAAGAATTCTCATGATGATCCTTTCAAGAGAGTTATCGAATCTATGGGTGGTTTAGGTTTTTTCTTTGTGTTGGCCGCAGAAATCTGTTGGTTTGACTGGGGGCCAGTTCAGGGTGGCGTCTTTGTATATCTTGTCGTTTAGCATTACGGGTTTGAGGGTTGGCAGGGGTGCGTTGAAACGGCACTCGCCGGTTTCCCATACGGAGCTTTTGCTGTTGTAAAATCGGCAATTCTCACATTGCTTTTCATTTGCGGTCATAACATATCCTTTCTTTAACGAATGATGTTTACAATTGGCTTTCACTTGCCGACGATATTTACAGTAACAGGCTCGGAAACCGCCCTGCCTGACCATGGGTTGTCAAATCCCAGGTGGGTGAGGTGAGCCTTTGTGGGCTGCTGCTGCTCGAACATGGCGTAGACCTTGAAGGCTCCGGCATTTTTCAGGGCGAATGCGAAATCATCAGTAGCGGCCACAAGAATTGAATCTTCAGACGATTCTGAGCCGCTATGTCCCTGTTTGTAAAGATACCTTATGCGAAGCTGGATGTTGTAGCGATGACTTGCTCCCGCTTCCAACTCGAACCATTGTGGGGGTAACATCTCGGAATCTGCCACCACCATAGATACCATATCTACCCTCATAATAAGCGGGAACTTCTCGTATTCTACCCTTCCTCTGGCACCACAAATGAAGTCTCCCGTTTCGGACTGAAAATAGAGCATTGATGCTTGATACACTTGTATATCCCGAATACTAAAGGCTTCACCCGAGATATTGCGAAGTGTCAGCGTAAAATCATACTGCGCCACATTCTCGGCCTCTACTGCGTTGGCGTCCAGCCTGGCTGCATCAAGTTTCAACTCCAAATCCTTTGAAAGATTTATCAAGTGGTAACGTTCGATAAAAAGCGCGCGTTTTGATTGGTCCATTTCCCCCCAAGCAGATGTGTAACGAATACCGAGCCCCGCTTCGTACGTATTCGTCAACAGGTATTTGGCAAGGGTGTCGTGAGCTTCGGGCGTGCCGATGCAGAACAGCGCCTGTGTGGCTGCGTAGCCGTGAATACGCCCTGTGCTGAGGTTTGCCAGAATAATTTTCTCGAGGACAGGGACTGCGTTGGCGTCACCGATCTGGCGAAGCTTAAGGATGTCGTAGAAAGAGTCCATTGCATCCGGGCCGGGATAGTCAGGCGATGAGCGTTCGGTAAGGCGACCGAGGTCGGGCACAGGACGAGCTGCTATCAGCTTTCCAAAGTCCGTGAGGGGCTTGGAGGAAGAATCTTTGCCGTTGGTGGCGGGGTGGTCTTCCCGGCAGCCGACAATTGAGCCGGTGACTACGACAGCAGTAAACAGAATAACAACGCTTCTCATGATCTTGCCTTTTCTTGAGCTTTGTGCGATTGCTGCTTAAGTGCTTTTTTTCTCCCACTTATCGAGTAGCGTCTCGAGGCGCTGCAATGTGGTGTGCCACTGCTTTCTGTCGTTCTCATGTTCGGCTCTTTGTTTGTCCCACTGCTTACTGTCGTTTTCATATTCCGCCCTTTGTTTCTCCCAGTTTTCTTTATCGGCTGCACAGTTTTTCTCGTATTGTGCCCAGGCTGCCTGGCGTTTATCCTGGTCCTGCTCCCTTTCTCTTTGGTATTGCCGGCGGTACTGGTCTCTGCTGTCGTCATATTCTTTCTGTCGGGCGATTGATTCCCGCCATTGGTCAACGCATTTTTGGTATTGGGCCAATGAAGACGCTCGCTGCCGTCGGAAGTCTTGCTCCTCTTGTTCGAGATTCTTGAACTGCTTTGAAAGCGTGAATATAAGGGGGAAGAGCTTGTAGATAAGGTATGCTGTGCAAACTTGAAGCAGTAGAATTAGCAAGAGCAGAATAGTGATGTTCGACATTTGCAGGCTCCCAATCCTGGTTTCAGTTTAGTTGTTCTCCGTCGGCGTTGCGTTGTTCTTCTCTTTTTTACTGGGCGATACAGGACTCGAACCTGTGACCCGCTGATTAAGAGTCAGCTGCTCTGCCAAACTGAGCTAATCGCCCTTTTTTTGTATCGTTGCAATCGGGCCTTTATTAGGCCGGGACTGTACGATTGGGGTAATTTACATTCTGTTCGGTGGTAATGCAAGAGAATTTGCAGAGAAAGTGCGATAGTTGGCGATGGTTTTTTGGGATAAAGGTGAGGGGTGCGCTTTTGGTGCGCACCCCTATTGGTTCTCGAGCCGTACTATTGTGCTGCGTGGCGAGTTTTAATTTCCATGTTCTTGTCGTATTCCATTGTGTAGGTGTATTTTACAATGGTGGATTTCTCGTCGATAGTGTTCGGCTGGAGGTTCAGGTCCCAACGTAAGATTCCCTTTTTGCGTGTTGCGCGGACGTATTCGGCGTCCGAACTCAATTGGGGTGTGGTCTTTTCGAGTTCGATCTTCATTGAATCTCTATCGGAGTAGGGCAGGCGGTCGAGCAACTGGAGGTCTACGGGGGTGTTCTTGTAGTTGCTCATTGCGATGCGGTAGTTGTATGTGTCGATTCTGTTTCCGCCCTGAGTTCGCGATGTTTTGCCCTCGAGTTCGTGGGCAACCTGTACCTGTGAGTCTATGCCGAAGCCTGCGAGGAATTTTTCGCCGCTTGTGACCTGCGGTATTCTGCTTTTTCCGACGAAGCCGCCGTTGCGGTACATGCTTGCCTGGCCGGGCAGGAGGATGTATTCACTGTTGTTGTGTAGTTCGGCCTGGAGGTAGACGTAGTCGGTTAGCAGCGGGGTTGCGACGAGGCGGAAGTCTGCCTGTGTTGGTATTGAGGCGATGGTG
>Ga0075123_10000112_pt1 | contig 38597 bp, 31 predicted proteins | sample AntAceMetag02UKX_FD_69808 | JGI IMG/M metagenome (GOLD analysis project Ga0075123, IMG submission 69808) | Saline lake microbial communities from Ace Lake, Antarctica - Antarctic Ace Lake Metagenome 02UKX | ecosystem: Environmental > Aquatic > Non-marine Saline and Alkaline > Saline | place... | reverse complement strand
TACAGACGATTGAGTAATTATTTTTTTATTTTAATTGCATTATTTGGGTTTAATGTTTAAAAAATAAATTTCGTACCCAATCTTCCTTCGGCAGATTATTACTATAGATCGAAGATGCGCCATCTTTTTGGAGCATTGATTTGACTATGGAGAATGTGCAAAGAAATTCACTCAAAAACGCAGGTGAGACTCATTTGTTTGTCCAGGTTAGAAATTAAAAAATAATCAAAAATTTGCAAAATTATATGAACTCATTTTTAGCATTTAAGTTTAATACATAATATTAATTCAAGAAAGTTAGGAACAAAATGATTGAGTGTGGAATAGTCCACAAAATACAAGGAGATACAGCCTTAGTTACAGTGGTGAAAGGCGAACAATGCAAGGGATGTACTGCTTGTGATGCATTTGGAGAAGGCAGTTCCGAGCTGTTGGTGCAGAATGATCTATCAGCTAAAGTCGGGGACAGGGTGGAAGTTGAAATAGACCCAAAGCAGGTGATGCGGCATTCGGCGATTGTTTTCTTGCTGCCGGTTTTCAGTTTGATACTGGGATATTTTCTGGGGGTGAATTATTTAACGAAAATTGGTCTCGCTGATGAAGGCGCAGGAATCATTGGCAGTCTGGGATTAATGGTGCTTACTTTTGTGGGGATTGTTTTTTATGACCGAATAGTTGGGAAATCAAATGAAATCAACACTCGCATCATTCGGATATTGTAATCTGTGTTTGGAGTGAATGATTGTTTGGCTACAAAAATATGAAAATTTTAATACTCTTTAGAGTGCACAAATTATTTAGAAAAGCAAAGTCGAAATAATTTAAGTCAAAATCATTAAAAATTCAAATTGTTAAAATAGTAATTTTAAAAATAGCAAAACCACTCTCCAATTATTTTGAAGATAATAAAATTAACGTTAATTATTCCAATTAAATTTCACCACATTTCTTGAGAATTGCAACATTTGAAAGGATGAAAAATTCATTGAACTCATGTATTAAAAAAGCATTTTTGTTTTCTTTATTAATTTCTTTTTTGTTATTGAATGGAAAATATCTTCTTGCAGATGATGTTCTTATCACCCAAAAATCAGATCAAGGAATAACCATCACTTTCACACCCCAGGAATGGCGGATAAGTCCTGAAACAATAAACGGTAAATCATATTTTAAAATAGATTTTCGGAACAGCAGTTACAATCTGTCAGCCGGTAACCCCCAGGTTCCAAAACGAACCGTTGTAATTGGGATACCTTTTGGAGCAAAAGTAAATTTAGAAATACTTGAGACAAGAAAAAAGAGAACCATCAGCGGCAGCATTCTTCCGGTTCCGCGAATTTTAGGGGAGAGTTTGGGAAAAATAGAATACCAGGAAGACGTAAACATTTACCAATCGGATCAATATTTCCCTGGTCAAATTGCAGAAATCTCTACTCCAAAAATTATGCGCGATCAACAGGTTGTGATATTGAATCTGTGTCCTGTTCGATTTGAGCCAAAAAATAAAGTGTTTAATTTGTTTGAGCGGCTTGTTGTACGGGTAAATTTTTTAGGCGGAAAAAAGCTATTCGATAATGCCGGGCAATTTGAAAATGAGAGATTGTATGAACAGGTATTGATAAATCCCGGTCAATCGGCAAAATGGCGTAAAATTCACAAAAGGATTGCCAAACGATTAAAAGCAAATTACGGGGGCGATTTTTATAAAATTTATGTCAATGAAAATGGAATTTACAAAATTACCGGCAGTGATCTGAGAAATGCCGGTTTGGATATGAATAATGTCAATCCAAATACATTGAAAATTTATAATAATGGCGGTCTTCAATTACCGCGCAATCTTAATGTCTCTCGACCTGGTAGTTTAATTGAAAATGCAATTATTGTTGAGGATGGCGCTGACGGGATATTTGATACAAATGATTATATTTTATTTTACGGCAGGTCAGTGAAAGGTTGGAAGTTTAACCAGGACAGCAGCAGATTTTCTCACTATTTACATCCATACGCACGTGAAAATGTTTATTGGCTCGGCTGGCAGGATTTGAGCCCCGGAAAACGCGTACAAAACAGAAGTGTTTCCGGCTCGCTGCCGGCGGTGAATGTAACGGATTTTCTCGATCATGATTTTGTGGAAAACGAATATAAAAATTTATTAAATTCAGGAATCTGCTGGCTGGGAAATTATTTTAGCTCAGAAGCAAGACAAAGGATTTATCAGTTCAATCTTAAAGGAGCTGTTCCAAATAAGCGTGCTGAAATTCGCCTGGAATTTGCAGGTATTTCAAATAATTACCATCGATTTTTGTGTTATTGCAATGACTTATTTGTGGGAAGCGTCCCTGCTTTTTATGGTTCAGGCGGAAATGATATCAATATTAGAAAAAAATATTTTACCGCTGAAATAAATTCCGGGCTCGTTGACGGATACAATAAAATAAAAATAGAGTATCTACCAAAAAATGATGCCAGTCTTGCTTATATGGATTGGATTGAATTGGATTTCTACCGCCAATTAAATGCCATTGATGATTTGCTTGAGTTTTATAGTCCGGATTCGGCGGGTGTTTTTAACTATTCCATTCAATCATTTTCAACGGATGATATTCTTGTGTTTGATGTTTCTCAATTTGACGAGATCACTCGAATTAATAATACACAAATAAGTAACGGTACGGTTGAATTTGTCGATACAAATTCATCAGATATTCCTAAAAAATATCTTGCGATGTGTCCGGAAAAAATTAAAAAACCACTGAACATAGAAAAAGACGTTCCCTCTCAATGGCGTAATTTGGAGGGTGGCGCTGATTTTATCATAATCACTTTTGATGATTTTTATGATGCTGTCCTTCCTTTAAAAAGTCTGCGGGAAAATTGCGACAGTCTTAAAACTGTGGTTGTGAAAATCAGTGATGTTTTTGATGAATTTGCCTGTGGTCTAAAGGATCCAACTGCTATTCGTGACTTTATTAAATATGCCTTTGACAACTGGCAGCCAAAACCCGGCTATGTTTTGTTGTTTGGCGATGGAGATTATGATTACAAAAATTTCATTTCGCCGCACGATCCAAATTGGATCCCTCCTTTTGAGACATCAGATTTAGATGCGAATTCAAGCAGAGCAAGGGATGATTGGTTTGCCTGCGTTTCGGGAAATGATAATTTAATGGACCTGGCAATTGGCAGAATTCCAGTTAGAAATTTTGATCAGGCATTAAATACTGTGAAGAAGATCATTAAATATAAAAATGATCCTCAATTGGGCGAGTGGTGTAATACAATTACAATGGTAGCTGATGATGAATTTGGGCATGCGGGCGGGTATGATGTCATTGATCATGTTCCTGATGCGGAAAATATTTGTGAAAATTATATTCCCAAAAGTTTCAATGTCCGCAAGACATATTTGACCGAATATCCTGCAGTCCAAAGCGCTTCAATCTCAGGAATTCGTAAACCTGCGGCAACTGAAGCGTTATTAAAACAAATAAATAAAGGCAGTTTGATCATAAATTTTATCGGACATGCCAATGAAAGACTGTGGGCGCATGAGAGAGTAATTAATCTTGCCGATGATTTTCCGCGTATTGAGAATGGCTCCAGGCAGGCTTTTTGGATTGCCGCGACATGTGAATTCGGCAGGTGGGATAATCCCGATTTCCAGAGTTTTGCTGAAGAATTGGTAACTGTTAATGGGCGCGGAGCCATTGCTGTATTTACTTCCTGCCGTAAAGCAAATTCGTTTGATAATGTCGGTTTAAACCAAAAAATTTATCAGCAGTTATTTTCTGGTGGAAAAAAACCTGTTCGTCTGGGTGACGCTGTTATGGCTGCAAAAAATTCACGCGGTAATATAAGAAATGACCAATTCTATCTTTTGTTTGGCGATCCCACACTTCATCTTAATATACCAGTGTACGAGCTTAAAATAACTGATTTTTCACCCGACTCAATTCGTGCACTGACGAAAATGGATGTGCATGGTATTATCGAAGACCCACTGCATTCAACAAATGTCCTGGAAGGTAAAATATTTTTTTCTGCTTATGACTCGCGCAAACAGCGTATCTATCATGTGAGAGATAATAAATATTATCGATACAAATTACCCGGCAATTCAATTTTTCGCGGCATTGTTTCGCTGGACAATAATGAGTTTTTATCTCAATTTATTGTTCCAAAAGACATCACCTACGGCGGCGGGGATGGACGATTCAGCGTTTTTTATTGGGATAATTATAATGCAGGTTCAGGATATGTGGATGGAATTCCAGTGGGCGGCACCCAGTCGGAATTTATTGATAAACAAGGTCCGTTCATTGAGATTGGATTCAGTGGTCAGGATTTTTTACCCGGAGGGTTTGTCTCCCCTAATTGTGAGTTAAAAATTATTATCGAAGATGAAATCAGCGGCGTAAATATCGCCGGGGATATCGGTCATAAAATTATTTTAACTTTAGATGAAAATGAAAAGATCGATCTAACTGATTATTTTCAATATGAACAGGATAGTTACACCGTTGGAAAGATACTTTATCCTTTAGCAAATATTTCTGAAGGTAGCCATCAAATTGGCATAAAAGCATGGGATAATTGTAATAATTCTTCAGTAGCCGGGGCTGATTTTACCGTCGTGTACAACGATCAATTAATTTTGCGCAATTTATTGAATTATCCCAACCCGTTTTCTACGAACACAGAAATCACTTTTGGGATCAACCAGGATTGTGATGTTTGTATTAAAATTTATACATTGTCTGGCAGGTTGATCCGTACAATTGACCATTTGCGAGCTGAAAATGGTTTTAATCATTTTTATTGGGACGGAATGGATCAAAATCAGGACTCGCTGGCAAATGGAGTTTATTTATATAAAGTATCTGCAAGTCGTTCGAATGGAACTCAAAAGCTATTTACGCATGAAATACAAAAGTGCGTTATAGTTAGATAAAAATATTTTGTTACTGCTCAATTAGGTGAAACAATACAATAAAACAACAGAAATTTTCTGCATCAATTTTGGAAGCTTGCAGTTCCCTATTTTGGAGAATTGACCCAGCGCTGCGAAGCTGCAAAAAAAATTCACCGCAGAGTCGCAAAGTACGCGGAGTGCTCGAAGAGTGCCTGCGCTCGAAGGGTACAAAACTAAAAATTATCAACTATTACGTCTTCCGTTTTTAAGAAACGTGATATAAAAATTATTCAATAACCACCGAATTAATTTTTTTATTTTCTAAATGTTTTTTTCAGTAAGATTCAGTGTTTTTCGGTGTTTAATTTTGCGGCTCGCCGCGCTGGGACTTATCTACTATTTAAAGGAGATGGCATTTTGTCAAAAATAATTATTGGCATTCATGGTTTGGGAAATAAACCTCCGAAAAAAACTCTTGAGAAATGGTGGAAACAGGCAATCCAGGAAGGATTGAAAGCGCTTGGATATAATCATTTTTTTATAAAATTTAAATTAGTTTATTGGGCGCACATTCTACACCCGGAGTTTCTGAATCCACAAATTAAAGATAAAGACCATCCACTCTATCTGAGTGATCCTTATATAAAAGCAAAAAACTATGAAAAGAAAACACCGGATAAATTTAAAAAAAAGGCACTTGATTATCTTGAAATACAAATGGACAGGTTGTTTTTAAATGTTGATAACACAATTAATTTTTCTTCGATAACAGATTATATAATCCGTCATTTTTTCAAGGACCTGGAAATATATTATTCATCAAAAAAAATACAGACAGAGGGATCAAAAAAGCTCGCCAGAAATATGATCAGAAATGAATTGGCAAACATCATTAGAAAATATGGAAAGAAAGATATTTTACTCATCGGTCACTCGATGGGCACAATCATTGCTTATGATGTGTTAACTCAATTAGTACCCGATGTGAAAATTGATACGTTTGTTACGATTGGCTCTCCTCTTGGACTGCCAATAATTATGAACAAAATCAATTTGGAGCAAAAGAAAAATTTATTGCCGGGGCTTAAACCAGGAACTCCAGAAAATATTAGTAAAAAATGGTTCAATTTTTCAGACTTAAGGGATAAAGTGACATTGAATTATAATTTAGGAGATGATTACAAAGAGAACGCCAAAGGAATTAAGCCAATTGATGAGATCGTCTATAACAATTACGAATACAATGATGAAAAAAATCCACATAAGTCTTATGGCTATTTAAGAACTCCGGAAATGGCGGAAGTTATTAATGAATTTTTGAATCGAGGAAGGAGTAAGATAATGATATGGCTTGATGAAAAAATAAATCATTTGTTTTCGATTCACCATAAAAGGAAAAAAGCAATCGAATATTCTTAAAATTATTTTGTGTCTTTTAATGTATTTCGTGGGCAATTATTTAATGTGTGTGGTTATTTTTTTTACCATTCAAAAATAAATATTTAAATTAAATGAGGAACAATTAAAATTTATGATAAAACCGCTTGAAGAGACTACTCCTGAAGATTACGCTGATTTGGGTTTAAAAGCTGGACTGGAAATTCATCAGCAATTAGCAACACAGAAAAAACTATTTTGCCGCTGCCCTGCTGGGCGCTACAGTGATAAATATCATGCCGAAATTCTCCGCCACATGCGACCTACCCTTTCTGAATTAGGAAAATACGATGGAACAGCGCTTATGGAATTTAAAACAAAAAAAGAGATTGTTTACCAGCTCAATAAAAACACGGTTTGTACTTATGAGATGGATGATGCTCCGCCGTTCGAGTTAAACGAGCAGGCGCTGGACATAGCATTAGAGATAACCCTGCTTTTAAAATGTAACGTAGTGAGTGAATTACATATTGCTCGAAAACAGTATTTGGATGGCAGTATTCCAGCAGGATTTCAAAGAACCACAATATTGGGGATCGACGGTGAAATTCCTTACAAAAACAGGAAAATCGGAATTATCCAATTGGGATTGGAAGAAGATGCTTGCCGTGAAGTGAGCGATGAGGGACATGTGCGGACTTACCGAACAGATCGCCTGGGTATTCCACTCATTGAAGTTGTTACCTATCCGGAAATGCGGACACCACAAGAAGTTGCTGATGTGGCTCAACTCATTCGCCAGTTGAACCGTTCAACCGGAAAAGTTAATCGGGGCTACGGCGCTGCCCGGCAGGATGTCAACGTAAGTATCGAAGGAGGAACACGAATTGAGATTAAAGGTGTATCCAGAATTCCGCTGATTCCCAAATTAGTTCACATTGAATCAATGCGTCAGAAAGCGTTGCTGGAAATTCGACACGAGATTAAAAAACGGGGCGTTACTTCGCAAAACTTCAAACCCGAATTTTATAATGTGACTGATATCCTGCGGGATACGATCTATTTACCCATTAAAAATGTAATTAACGAGGACTCACGAATTAAATGCGTTAAGCTCCCTTATTTCCAGGGGATTTTGCGCTATCATACCCAGCCGGGTACAAATTTCGCCAAAGAAATTTCTGACCGAGTCAGAGTGATAGCCTGTCTGGATAATATCCCAAACATAATTCATTCAGATACAGAAGACATAACAATCAGCAGCGCCAATTGGGAAAAGATAAAAAAACTGGCTGGGTTTCAGCATCGGGATGCGCTAATTATTGTTTGGGGTAGTGAACGCGATGTGGAAACAGCAGTTAAAGAAATTGCCATTCGTGCTAAAGAAGCGATCTATGGCGTGCCAGGTGAAACGCGTCAATCACTAACTGATGGAACAACCGGTTTTGAAAGAATTTTACCCGGAGCTGACCGCATGTACCCGGATACTGATCTTCCGCCATTAGCTTTGTCCGAGGAAAAAATCAAGCAAATAAAAAAGCAATTACCACCTTTGCCATGGGAACGTCGGGTAAAATATAAAAAATATGGTCTGGAAAAGTATGTCATTGATGATCTGATCCTGTCAAATAAAGCATCTGTGTTCGACCTAATTGTAAATGAGCTAAAAATTGATCCTAAATTTACCGCGGTGTTTTTAGTACAACAATTAAAACACTTTCGGAGAAAAGGATTTGCAGTTGATAAACTAACTAATGACAAAATTATTGCAGTTTTTGACGCATTTAAAAGTAAGAAAATTGTTAAGGAAGCGATTTCGTTAATTGTCGAGAATTGGATAGGTAACAATTCAGCAACGATTGAAAATTTAATATCAAACTTTCAAATCCTGAACGAATCGGAATTAGAAAAATTAATTCGGAATTTTGGAGAAAATAAAACTCTGTCTGAAATAAAGGGAGTATTAAAGAAACATCGTTATTTAATGGGATTGGTGATGGAAGATATGCGAGGTAAAGCAGAAGGGAAAAAGGTGTCGGAATTGGTATCTAAATTTTTTGAAAAACTTAACAATTAATACATTCGGTGAAATTGAATCGAAATAGTTAATCACAATATAATTATGGTCAAAATGATTATAGCCAAAATAATTAGCTCGTATTTGTTCAAATGATTTTGACTTAAATTATTTTGACTTTTAAAATCTGAGGTTCTGAATGTCGGGCAATGAAAAATACAAAGGCTATAAAGATGCAGCATTAAATATTTTAAAAAATTTTGACATACAAGTTTGGAGTGATGTTGAGGTAAAAACGACGCGCGGAAATTTTAAAGGGATTGTGCTCCCGCGTTCTGAAACTGCAGACAAAAAACATATCGTTTTAAAATTAAGAAACGGTTATAATGTTGGTCTGGCGGCTGATACAATTCTTGAAATTGATGAAACAGGCTATAAAAAGGCAAATTACAAAATTCCTGAAAAAAAATTTCCTTACGAAAAAAACAAACCAAGAGTAAAATTGTTTGGCACCGGGGGGACGATTGCCAGCCGGTTGGATTATCGTACAGGCGCAGTTATTCCAGCTTTTTCTCCCGGCGAATTGTACGGTTCTGTTCCCGAATTAGCAGATATTTGTAATCTGGAGACCGAAAAACTCTACGGCGTTTTCAGCGAAAATATGGGCCCAGAACAATGGATCGGTACAGCACAGGCAATCGGCAAAGAAATAGAAAAGGGAGTGAAAGGTATCGTTATTGGGCACGGCACTGATGTCATGCACCATACGGCAGCCGTTCTTTCCTTTATGGTGCAGGAATCGCCGGTGCCAATAGTAATGGTAGGTTCACAGCGTTCCAGTGATCGTCCGTCGTCAGATGCAGCCATCAATTTAATAAACGCCACTAAAACCGCAGCAGAAAGTGATATCGCTGAAGTGATGTTATGTATGTTCGGACCAACCAGTGATCAGTACGATTTGCTGCACCGGGGAACCCGTGTCCGAAAAATGCACTCCAGCTATCGTTCAACTTTTCGTACCATTGGTGATATTCCGCTGGCAATGGTTAATCGGGATGGTTTTACTTATTTGCGCAATGACTTCAAACGTCGCCGCAAGGATAAAAATGTAATAATTAATACTGCCTTTGAGGAGAAAGTTACTATTGTTTACTATTACCCCAACATGCAGCCAGACATCATAGACGCCTTAGTTGACAATGGTTACAAAGGAATTGTGATTGCTGGGACTGGATTGGGCCATGTTAATAAGCTGCTTTACCCTGCTTTAAAAAAAGCGCAAAAAAAAGGCGTGGCTATGTACATGACAGTACAAACTCTCTGGGGTTACGTGCAAATGTACGTTTACGATACTGGCAGGGACATTATGGAATTAGGCGTAATACCAGCGGCAAATATGTTGCCTGAAGTAGCTTATGTTAAATTGGGCTGGGCTTTGGGGCAAACAACCGATTTAGAAAAAGCAAAAGAAATAATGTTGACCCCGATTGCGGGAGAGATCACCGAAAGAGAACCGCACAATGGGTACCTGATTTATCAAGGAGGGATTCCTGAGGTGGAGGAGTTTATTAGTAAGTATTGGAAATGATTCTATTACAGCGCAGGCAAAGAATAATTTAAAAGGATGAGTAATAATTTTGAAGTTAATCCAAAAAATGTTGCAAAACTAATACTGAGCAGCATCCCGATTAAAAAATATGATCCTTTTTCCTGTTTCGATTTTTTGATATCCTCTGTACGTAATAACCCGCGTGCAGCGACTATTATTCCCAAAGCAGTATATTGTCCAACTAATATGAAAGTGACCACCAGAAAATGTTCACACATTCCTATCCAAAATCCAACATTTTTTAGTTTTATTTTTGAGCCACCCAAATATTCACGATTAGTTTCATCAACAAATATCAGTATTTTTCGTAAAAGAATACTTCCACCAATAAATCCAATGGGATAAGCATACAGTAAAACTATTATAAAAATTAATAATTTCAAGCGATCTCTCCTTAAATCAATTTCTGATTTATATCGTTAATTAAACTGTCAATTGCATTTTCAGCCAAATCACAGGTATCCCATCCAATCGCTTTGAGACTTCGTTGTATTTGCTGTTGACTTTTTCCAAGAGACCGGGCAACATCCATTTGCTTTTTAGATGTTTGGTATTTTCTCAATATCTTAAGTTGAAGTCCACTCAAATTGTTGATGCGCCACAAGAATAAATTAATTATGCCTCTTAATTGTTTATTTAACTCAGTATTACCGATTTCAATTTCAAATAGCAGATCTGTTTTTTTTAATTGTCGCATCAATTGATCTGCCTTAATAAATGCTGGTCCCACAGCTTCTGCGCTGCTTTGAAATTCAAGCCCCTCCTGAATTTCACCATAAACTACAATCCATCGAAGTCGGAATGGACGCACAAAATCATTAAAATTCTTAATTAGTTTAAACCAGGCACAACTTTTGTCAACAACGATTGCAACTTCATCGCCACGCGTTATTTCAAATGAAGTTTTCCAGGATTCTGCCATCTGTTTATTTATTTGTTGAACCGACTTATGAAGAGCGTTATTTACACCAGATTGAGTTGAAGAGTCAACAACGTCGCCCAGAATAACAAAATATTTATAATTGTTTTTCATCATGACAACAATATAATATTGTAAAACATAAAATACAACAAAAAAATGATGTTTTATGATTTTTTTGCACCAGAGGTTTGTTTATTAATTTTTATTAAGAATCAGCTTACCCTTATAAATAGATTTTGTAACCATTCAGCCACCGAGTCACAGAGGACACAGATAAATAATTAAAAAAGAAAAGAAAAAAACAATCAATTATATCCCCTGCTGAAAGTGCATAAATTAACAATACCGGAATTACAATTTTATACTTTTAAATCATTATGGTATAAACTAAATCCAAAGAAGTTAAATGTCGATATTAACAACAAAAGTTATTTTATTAAAACATTCTGAACTGAATTATTATTTAAATAATCTCTATGATTTTTGTGGCTCTGTGGCTTATTTGTCTTTGCCTGAATAGTTACAAAATTTTTTAAAAATCAATGAATAAATCGCCTTGATAATCCTGATTAAAAACTGCATCCCTGCAACAGGAAATATATTTAAAGACCATAGTACATCTTTTAAAAATAAACGAAATGGTAAAGGATTTGAGACATATTCAACGTTTCCTTGTTTAATGGCTTTGATTATTGCAGGGATGCTTTTTTCTTCGGCATGAACAATTGAGTATGTTGTTCCGAAATGAAATTTTCGGTGCGTATCTGAGTTGCCGACTATTGGAAGGTCGTATTTGCGGGCAATTTTTACCGCTTTTTTATTGGGATTTATAAATTTATAATACAGGTGACAATATTCAACCGCATCGAAACAATGGATGTAGCGTTGGAAAATTTTCCCAATACATTGTGAAAAAAAATAAAAAGGATGAGGAGCAATAATTAGCGTATTATCGTTTTTATATTTGCACAGATCTTCGTAAGAATTAATATGTTTTGTGCTGGAAAAATTTATCAACAGAACATGTTTATGTTGAACGTAAGCTTCAATGCCAGGAATAAGCAGCAACCCTTTTTCACGGGCATAATTTTCAACTTCTGGATCGCGGAAAATAATTCCATGATGCGTCAATGCAATTGCATCAAAATTTTGTTCAACTGCTAAATCAATCAGTTCTTTTGGGGGGATAAGATCTGTTTTACCGCTGCTCATTATCTCAACTAAATCGTTGGCTGTATGAATGTGAAGATCAACTTTAAGTTTCAATTAATAACTCACTCCGTTTTATTGTATTAACAATTAAATTTTTTAATAAAGATTCATTTTTTCTTAGTGACCTGGTGTCTTGGTGGCGGAATTTTATGAGTAATTCAGGTTAAAACGAATATACTTATCAAATCCATATTTCATCTTCGAGATCAAACTCAACCAAAAAAAGCTGTCAATTTTGTACAAAAAAGAAGGATCAAAATAACAATTTATTGTGCACTCTTCACAAAAAGGAAATGTTCCCTGCTGTTTTTTGAACAGCTTTAACATTTGAGATTTTCCAATTTGTTTTAAATTATTTTTAATAGGTACTGCTAGTTGCTGAAAATGATAACAAGGGAATAAAATTTCATTATTCGGCGAAATCACAATTGTTGATGTGACAGCCCGGCATCTGGGATCAGCGCGCTTATTTCCTCCCGATCGTATCAGTCGATGTAACGCCCGATTGATGTAAACATAAGGCGCTTCTTTAAATTGTTCAATATAATTAAGCGCTTCAATATTGATTGGCTTTTGGCTGCTGTATTTGAAAACTGGATTAACTATCAGAATTAATTTTTGTTCATGGGCGAAATTTGCCAGTTTTTCAATCGCCCTGTAATTGGACTGGGTAACTGTAAACAGCAAATCAGGTCGTTCATTTAATTTTTTAGCTATCTGAATACTTTCCATCACGCTTGAAAAAGAGTTTTTTCCTCGAAGCGAATCGTTTTCTTTTTCATCTAAAGAATCCAATGAAAAGTGAAGCAAGTCAATTAGTCCTTTTAACTCTTCGGCGCGGTTTGGATACGCTAAACAATTTGTGGTTACTGAAGTGTGAAAACCAATTTTTTTTGCTGCCCGTAACATTCCCGGAAGATGGTGGTGGAGAAGTGGTTCTCCGCCAGTGAAATCAATAAATTTCACTCCTAACGATTTCAATTGATGTAAATTGTTCAAAACATCTTCAAGCGAACAATCAACCTTTTCCATGTTACGGTATTTTTTCCAAATATCACAAAATGAACATTGTGCGTTGCAGCGGTAGGTGATGTAATAATTGCATAAAATTGGTTTCATACTGGATATTTTATCCCTTTCCATTCAACGGTCCGATTTAGCAATAAAATTATTGATAAGATCAGCATATAAAATAGGGAAAATAATTTATAGATTGGCAATAAAAACAGAAGATTTAGCTTCTTAATTTTTTTCATTGAAGGATAAAGCAAAAGTAAATCGCTGATTAAAATAGCGCTAAACATCATTCCAGCAGTCATAAATTTTCCAAACACGAGCAGACAAAGAATAGCTAAATGAGCACAAACACTCAAGACAATTATTAATTTACCAAACCAGTGAACCGATGTTCCCCCAACTGCCCAGCGTTTTCTTTGTTGTAAAAATTCGATTATATTTTTAACAGGTTTGCTTAAGACGATGCTTTGTAACTCAAGCGGGAACACAATTTTCCAGTTTGTTTTTTTTGCGATTGCTTGAAGCAAAGAAAAATCTTCCGCCACACTAAAACCGACCCCCTCATATCCGCCAACTTCATTATAGGTAATGCGCCTTATGGCAAAATTATTTCCAATACAACTGAGCGGAATACCCAATCCGATTGATCCCGCAGCCACGGACAACATGAAAGACCAATCCAGAGACTGCAACTGGGAGAAAATGTTTTTTGAATGATCCAACAGTGTAAACCCTGCCACTAAACCCACATTGCCTTGAAAATATGAAATCATGTTTTTAATCCATTCAGCAGGCACTTCACAATCAGCATCAGTAATAAAAATGATCTCCCCGTTACTTGTTTCTATTGCTCGTGAAATTGCGTTTGCTTTTCCGGACAGATTAGTTTTTACGCTGTCATTCTTTATATATTTAAAGCAAGGTTTGCCTTTAATAAATTCCGAGATAATCTCAGGCGTCTCGTCTTCACACCGGTCATTTACAATGAATATTTCCAGCAATTGATCTGGATAATCGAGTTTATCCAACGATGTTAAACACTGCTTCATGTTTACTGCCTCATTCCGCGCAGCAACAATTACAGACACAAACAAATCGTCATTAATTCTAATTTTATATTTTCGTTTAAGCCCAGCTTTGATGAGTAAAGCAAAAAAAGTATAAAGAAGCACCAGTATCAAGGAAATAAAAAACAAACTAAAATTCAATCCAAATTTCTCCGGGAAAATGAGTTCAATATTATTTTTGTATTTATTAAAGATTGAAAATAAGAAATTTTTAACGGCAAGCGCAATTCATCGTCACTGAGCCAGATATTCAGTTTCGATCCTGGTTTTGCCAAACGGTTAGTAATAATATCGGTTTTCCACTGGCGCTTTTTTTTAGTCACCAATTGAAAATTCATTTGAATTTTGATGGTTTTAAATTTCCCGCAGGGTAGTTTCAATATTTTATTTTCCGGCATTACAAATGCTTTTACTTTAGAAATTAGATATTCAGAATCAAGAAAAAAATTAAGCGTATCTCCCTTTTCCCATGGCTGGAAACGAATAAAATAGAGCATGGTAAAATAATCGTAACATGGATTTGGAATTGTCCAGAAAATAGAATCATTAATTGATGCTTGATGAATCTGCTGGTCAAAATTAATGACCAATTCATGCTGAATATTTTTCTGATTAATGTTTTTAATTGACTTTAAGGGCAAAAAATTTTCAGCTTTAAAATATGTTTTGTAATTGTTATCAATTTTGAAAAGTTTTGTGGCAAAACCTGTCGATTGAGCTTTCAGGTTTAATTCCCATTCAGGAGTGTCAAGATTATGCTTGTTATTTTCGACCCAAAACGTCAGGTTAGCAACGTTCATGTTTAAATATTTCATTTTATAATTTAATTGTTCACCAAAAAAATTGATGCTGCAATGTTGTTTTTCAGGTTGCGCATAATTAATGGAAATCAGAGAGATTAAAATGGTAAGTATATTGAATATCTTTTTCATAAAAAAAATTTATTAAATACAATGAAAAGTTTGTAAACTTACTAATGCCTGGTTTGTAAAATTTACAATATTACCTTTTGATCTTGATCAATAATATAAATGAACATAAACTCTTGCAAAGCGCATTGGGCATGACGCAAAGAGTAAATATTATCGCTATGCGCTCTGCTCTATGCGCCATGCATCATTTTTAATAGAATACACTTTACTGAAAAATTGTATAGATGATAGTACATTTTAAAGACTGACGAGCATAATTTGAAAAGTTATGGTACAATAAATTACAGAAAAATGCAAGCGCTTTTTGATTAATTAATTTTTCAACAAAATGCTTGACTTCAATGCTCAAATTCACTATCTTTGTCGGTTTAAAATTTCCCGATAGAATACTCAACATTTGTGCTTTTTTGCAAAATTTACAAACAAATAAACTTCAATTAAAAGGTTTATTATGGAACTGATGTTAATAAAAATTGAAAATCCCAATAATTTGAATTTCATTCTCGGGCATTCCCATTTTATCAAAACCGTAGAAGATGTTCACGAGGCATTGGTAAATTCGGTTCCGCAAATAAAATTTGGTATTGCTTTTTGTGAAGCTTCGGAAAAAAGACTGGTGCGCTGGTCAGGGAATGATAATGAACTAATCGAATTAGCACAAAAAAATGCACATCAATTGAGCGCAGGGCATTCGTTCATTATTTTTATGAAAGATGCATTCCCGATCAATGTTTTAAGAGCTGTTAAAGACGTACCTGAAGTATGCCGTATTTTTTGCGCAACCGCTAATCCTGTTGAAGTTATTTTGGTTGAATCAGATCAAGGTCGGGGAATCCTTGGCGTAATTGATGGCTTGAAAACTATGGGGATCGAGACTGAAAAAGATATCGAAGAGAGAAAACAATTATTAAGACAATTTGGATACAAATTATAAGTTCAAAGTTGAAAAAACTTATTATACTCGTTAAGGCTTGGTTCGTAACATTTGAAGTATTACTTTTCAGTAGTAAAAATGAATATCAAATTTTGCAAAGCGCATGGAGCATGGCGCAAAGAGTACGTTTTAACGCTATGCGCTCTGCTCTTTGCGCTATACATTAAGTGAGATAGATTATACATTAAAAAAAATATTTAGGTGATAGTTACATTTTAACCCTTAACGACTATAGCAACAATGCTAACTTTGAACTTGCAACATAAAAAAGCGTTGCAACTTAAAGATTTGTTCTGTAAATTGTGAGTAGGTTATTGGAGGATAAATTAATGAAATTAAGTGAAATTCTGTCAGACGAGCTGGTGATAATACCTTTGAAAAGTGTAGATAAAGAAGACATTATCGAAGAAATGGTTGACCATTTATATGATAAAAAAAAGATTGGAAACAGGGATAAAATATTACGCGCTATTCTGGATCGTGAAAAAGTAATGAGCACTGGCGTTGGTGACCATGTCGCGATTCCGCACGGGAAAGCTGAAGGCGTAAAAGATATTGTCGCCTCACTGGGAATAACAGAAAATGATGTAGATTTTCATTCTATTGATAATAAACCAGTGCGGTTGATATTTTTATTAGTTGGGCCTCCAGACAAGACTGGACCGCATTTGAAAGCGTTGAGCAGAATTTCGCGATTAATGCATCGAGAAGAGTTTCGTGCCAAATTATTGAAATCAAAAACTCCTCATGAAGTGATGGCTGTAATTGAACAGGAAGAAGAAAGATATTTTGAAACAAATTGAAGAAGAAAGTTGCGGGAGCAGTTGCAGTAAAAATTGAACATTTTTAATAATACTGCGATTGCTACTTTTTCTAATAATGCAATTTAATTTTACATTTTAGAATCCTTATATAAAATAAAACTTACATAGGGAACAATCATGCCTTACTGTCCTGAATGCGGGTATGAATATTTACCTGACATTACAAAATGTCCCGACTGCGGTCGCGAACTTGTGGATTCATTACCTGTCGAGAAACATTTGCCAGATGAAAACTGGCTTCCTTTGCGTAATTTGCCGGGAAATATTTACGCTGAGATGGTGAAGGAAGTATTGGATAAAGCAGGAATTCCTTCAATGATAAAATCAGATGCCATAAGTACGGCGTATGGGGCAAAAACTGCGAGCGTTGCCGGTTCAGCGGCACAAATATTCGTGCCTGAAAAATATCATAAAAAATGCCAACAAATTTTATTTGATATGATGGATCATATATAAAAATAATCATAATTAAACACAATTGTCTGCCCAATTTCTCATGCTCTCCAAATCGCACTTAAAGAAAATCACCGTTCTAAAGAATAAAAAATTCCGGGATCAAAGAAAGCAGTTTTTAATAGAAGGATTGCGAAATTGTCTGGAAGCAATTCAATCGGATTTTATTGTTGAAACTTTATTATTCAATCAAGAAAATGATTCTCAAAATCTCAATGAGTTAATAAATCTCGCTTTGAAAAAAAACGTTGAATTAGTTGAGATAACTAAATCTGATATTAAAGGATTGGCAGATACTGTTCATTCCCAGGGAGTCTTTTGTGTTGTTCAGAAAAAACAATTTTCTACTGATTCAATTCTGAAAAAAATGAATGAATTTATTGTAATAATTGATTCTGGACAGGATCCGGGGAACCTGGGAACACTTATTCGGACCTGCGACTGGTTTGGCGTTAATGCTGTTTTTTTAAGCAGTGGAAACGTGGAACTTTACAATCCTAAAGTTGTTCGTTCCACAATGGGTTCGATTTTTCATTTGCCTGTGGTTGAAGGAGTGGATTTAAATTTATTTTTTCCCCGCATTAAAAAACGAGGGTATCACATTTTTGCCGCTGATGTTAAAGGACAACATTTTTATCACCAGGTTAACTATGAAAAACCGGTTGCGCTTATTTTAGGCAACGAGAGCAGGGGGATAAATAAAGATATTTTTCAATTTGTGGAAAAGATTATTAAACTTCCTGCGTTCGGAAAAGCAGAGTCATTGAACATCGCATCGGCGGGAGCGGTTTTGGTGAGTCACATTTGTTTAAAGATAAATTAATTTTAAAAAAATCGAAAATTTTATTATCAATAGATATTTAATGTTTAGGGCATTATATGGTTTCAGAAACTCAAATAAATAATTTTCCACCAGCACATCATATTATTTTTATTGTTCTTTTTACGATTGCTTTTGTCTCTGTGATAAGTATTATTGGTTTTGTTTTAGGCGGGAAGACAGCTCTTTTTTTGACCGAGGGTTTGATCATTGTTCCGGCGTTGATTTATTCAATCTATTATAAATACGATCTTAAAAATATTTTCCGACTGCGAAGAGTGAACATTCAGCTAATTATTATTAGTATTTTTATTGGATTAGGTATCTCCGTCGTTTCTGATGGACTTGATAGATTGTTTCAACTTTTTCTTCCCATGCCGGAAATTTTTGAAAAACAGCTTGTTGAAAGTTTAAAGATTAACTCAATGTATGATTTTGTAATTATCTTTCTTTCAGCGGTGATCTTTGCCGGGCTTTTTGAAGAAATGCTGTTTCGTGGATTTGTACAAAAAACTTTTGAGAAAGAATTTAATGTCACTCAAGCAATATTAATAACCGCCTTTATTTTTGGAATGATACACCTGAATCCCTGGTGGCTGGTTCAAATTACATTTTTTGGAATTTTTCTGGGAATTATGGCGTGGAAAAGCGACAGCTTTATTCCCTCCATGATAGTCCATTTTATCAATAACGGACTTTCCCTGATCTTCATCAATTCAGGGCAGGAAAGTTATGATTGGTATTTGTACAAAGATCAGGTCTATATTCCCATTATTTTAATTGCGATTGTTGTAACATTTTTGGGATTCAGGCTTTTTTTTAAAATTTGTGATAAATAACTATTATCTCAGCGTGATGAAGCTGAAAAAAATAATTACCGCAGAGACGCGGAAAACGCGCAGTGCTCGAAGAGTGCAAAGATTAAAGATTGTTGACTAATTGCGTTGTTCCTTTTTAATATTGTGAACTAAAAATTGATTAATGATTCTGTTTAAAACCTCACGCAGGTTTCGCAAAACACCATAGGTTGTGCATAATTCAAAATTATTTATCATATATTGACATTTAATCATTTCAAAACCTGCAGGAGGTTACATTATCAACAAAGTCATTAATAGCCAAGATAAAAATATTTTTTCTGCAATTTTCTATTTTCTTCGCGTGCTTAGCGTCTTGGCGGTGAAAACTATTTTTTTTAATAAATTGATTTAACTTGTGATACAGAATTAGGAGGACAAAATTGATTGACCCAAACAACGTCCCTGATGTCAGGATCGGCGTACTTCAATCGGCTGACCAGGTTGAATTTACTTGTAATGATTCATTTACTATTCAGAACAAAAAAGGAGAAACATTATTTACAGGCGCTACTGATCAAAAATATAAATTAACTATTTCCTCAAGTGAGCCTGCTGAAATTAGCTACCAGGTCAGGGCAGGAATTGAAACGGATCGCGGGGAGGCAAAAAATTGGGCGCAGCAGCTTCGTGAAAAAGGATTGGATGTGCAACTACGTGAAGTCGGCGTTTCTTTTGAACTAAATAATCGAAAAATTGATAATAAAGAATTTTGGATTGCTATCGGAGATTTTCCCACCTATGAAGAAGCTCTCAATTTTAAAAACAGCCAGGATGATTCTGGCGAATACGTAGTCATCGAAAAAATAAAAAAAATGGCTGATGGTGAAATTGAACTGGACGGGAAAAATTTGGGTGCTACTGTGAGAATTATTCCGGATTGCAAAGATGATTCAACTTTTATTACAGTGGCAAATATTATTATTGGTATTGAATTTCACTGGCAGAAATTTGAAGATCTGGATTATCGAGGTATTATTGAAGTTGGATTCAACAACCAGGGGAAATTAGTAGTTATTAATGAAATTAACCTGGAAGATTATTTAATGAGTGTGAATTCATCAGAGATGACCCCGGACTGTCCGCTCGGTTTATTAGAATCTCAAACAGTTGTTGCAAGGAACACAGTGTTTGCAACTATGGGCAAACACCATTACAATACAAATTTCCATCTTTGCTCTGATGACCACTGCCAATGTTATCATGGTAAAAAGCGGGAACAACAGGTATCACAACAGGCTGTTAAAAATACCTGGGGCGAGGTAATAATGTATAACGAAGAAATCTGCGATGCCCGTTATTCTAAAATTTGTGGCGGGATAATGGAAGCCTACCAATATAATTGGGAGAATCGAGACATCCCGTACATGATGTCGGGAGTTGACAGCGATAAAAAAATTGATTTTCCAGCAAATACAGAGGAGAAAGCAAAAAAATTAATTGATACTGAAGTTCCCGCATATTGCAATACAAATTTATATCCGTTGCCTCCGAAATTAGCAAATCTGTATTCGACCCAAAATTTATTCCGCTGGGAGATAAAATATAGCCGACAGGAATTGGAAGAGTTGATATTGGAGAAGACAGGCGAAGATATTGGGGAGTTGCTGGACATTGTTCCGCTTGAGCGAGGTGATTCTGGCAGATTGATCTACATTGAACTTGTCGGTACAAAAAAGAAATTAAAAATTGGTAAAGGACTGGAAATTCGCCGCGTGCTTTCAAAAAGTCATCTCTACAGTTCATGTTTTTATGTGAAAAAAGAAATAGGGACGAATGGTAAAGTGAAGCAGTTTATTTTAAAAGGTGCTGGCTGGGGACATGGCGTTGGGCTTTGCCAGGTTGGGGCAACAGTTATGGCGATGAAAAATATTCCCTATGCCAAAATATTGGAACATTATTATAAAAATACGAGATTGGTGAAATTGTATTAAAAAAATTGCCCACGAAATACACTAAAGTCTCTAAAGGAGGGAAAAAAAAGATGAGAGTTATTCTATTATACCCAAAAACTTTGCTATTTTAACAAAAATATTTAAAAAAAATTCACGCAAAAACGCAAAGAACGCCAAGAAAAATATATTGTTACGCTTTGCACTCTTCGCGAGCTTTGCGGCTTTGCGTGATAAATAAATTTGTTTGCCCCCGATGCATCGGAGTGCTGCGTTAGGCAATTATCGGAGTATAAAAGATTAGTTTTTTAATTCATATTAATTTTTTCGTGTTTTTTCGTGTATTTAGTGGGGGCATACCTACTATGAAAAAGAAGAATACCGGGAGATTCATTTGACAGATAGTAATGACAAAATAAATCACAAAGCCGGTTACGTCGCACTGATTGGCAAACCCAACGTGGGAAAGTCCACGCTGATGAATGCTTTTTTGGGACAAAAACTTTCCATTGTTACACCCAAGCCACAGACGACTCGTCACAGCATCCCTGGCATTTTGAGCGGAGATAATTATCAAATGATATTTTTTGATACGCCGGGGCTTCTAATTCCAAGATATAAATTACAGGATAAAATGCTCAAATCCGCACAGCGTGCGATACTCGAATCTGATGTTTTGCTTTTTCTAATTGAACCACATAAGAAAATTTCGGATGTAGTTCAATCCACATTCTCCCAACTTGTTGACACAAAAAAACCGCTGATCCTTGCAATAAATAAAATTGATACGATTGATAAAAATACGTTGCTGCCAATAATAAATGATTATTCCACAAAGTTCAACCTGGCAAAAATATTCCCCATTTCTGCTTTAAAAAAAGACGGACTGGAAGAACTGAAAAACGGAATAATCGAAAACCTGCCTGAAGGTCTCCCATTTTATCCCGAAGACATGATAACCAATCACCCAGAAAAATTTTTTGTTTCTGAAATAATTCGTGAACAAATATTTCGAAATTACGGGGAAGAAGTCCCTTATTCGACAACGGTGGTAATTGAAGAATTTAAAGAACGCGACGGAAGAAAAGATTTCATTCGCGCCCATATCATTGTGGAGAAAAATTCACAAAAAGGAATTCTCATCGGCAAAAAAGGATCAGCTTTAAAAAAGGTTGGCTCGTTGGCAAGGGAAGAAATCGAGCAGTTTCTCAGCCGGCAGGTTTATCTGGAATTGTTTGTCAAGGTAAGAGAGAAGTGGCGGCAAAAGGATGTTTTATTGAAAGAATTTGGGTACTAATAATATTTATCATTTTTTTATTGCCGGGTTAACCGTACTTAACCTTGATATAATTTTAGACTTGGGTTTATTAAATTTATTAGTGTGAGTGTTATCTTAATAATCTCTCATGAAGCAGTTGCTGAATATCTCGACGTCCATCTAAAATACAATGAATGTAAACATCTTTTTGTACAACCTGATATATGATCCTGTATGATTTAAAATGTATTTCTTTGTAATATAAAATACTAATTCGTTCCAATTCAGGGGGAATATGACCACGATTTTGAAATGTTGATAAACTAAGGCAGTGCTGTTCAAGTTGATCCAATAGTTTATCTGGTTTTTCAATTGAATCATAAGTTGCTACATAATTATATATTTCATAAAGATCATCTTCTGCATCCGAAATAAAAAAAACATAATAATTCATTGTTTATGACTCTCTTGGATTTTTTTTCTTACATCTTTGAATGTCTGATGGATTGGCTTTGTTTTTCCTTCTCTTAAATTTTTATTACTCACTGCTAATATTTTTAATAGGGCAAGGCTTTCAAGAGTTTGTTCATAAAGTTTAATATCTTGTAGAATGACCTTTGCTTCTCCATTTTGTGTAATGATCATTGTTTTGTTATTGTTTGAAATATCCCGAACCACCTCAGAAGCATGCGCTTTTAAGTAGCTGATTGATTTTATAGCTTCGCTTGGTTTCATTTAGTTATCTCCTCAGTAATAACATTTGTTAATTATTTCGACTATAATATGACTCTGTTGATTTATTCGATTTTTTAAAATTTGATCACAACATATTGACATGATCCAGCACAAACAATACTACATATTGACATTTCAATTCTAAAAAGGTAATAAATCAACAGGATCATAATATAGACATAATTTTGGTCGTAGGCAAGAATTTTTTGTATTATTCTATTACAGCAAAAAACTTTGTTATTTTAATAAAATACTTTTACTGCACTATTTCCAAAGATTTTAGTGAAACATGAAAAGTCAAGGATGAAAAGAAAAACATTAAAAAGTTGTTTTTTACGTTTCACGTTTGACGTTTCAATTGTGCTTTAACGCATTAGGCTTTATTGGCATAAAGATAGATTCAAATTTATTGATAAATTTTCCTCTTGATTTTTTCAAATTTTTAGGCTATTATTACAAAAGTTTTTAACTTGAATTAGCATTTTTTTGACCAGGAGTAACTCAAGTGAAAATAAAGAGAGCAATCATCAGTCTCGTATTGTTAATTTTTCTTTTTCGATGCGCGATTCCACCTCCACATCCACCTTCAACTGAGAAACGATTACGCCCAATATCAAAAAAAATCCCTGAAGTTCGTATTGGTATCGCAGAAGAACTGGAAAGTATTCAATTTAAAGCAGATGGTCAAATTGAAATTTTTGACAAAAACGGTTTGCTTGCTCAACAATTATCATGGCGAGAACAATGGGAAGTTAAGTTAACAAATACTCAGCCTTCAATAATTAAGTATCGGCTTCGATACAAAGAAGTGCAGGACAGGAAAGAAGCTGATCGTATCCTTGAGAAGTTAACAGACCAGGATTTGCCAGTTATAATTGAAAGAATTAAAAAGAGAATGTTCCGAGAGACAAAACTGGATTGGGTTACATCTTATATAATAATACTCGAACCCGAATTTGAGACAGAGGAACAAGCTTATAAATATCAATGGCGGATTCGGGATAAAATAACAACAATTGCTCTGCCATTTCTTAAAACGCCTCCGACTGGAAATATTATTCTGACGAACACGGAAACAGGAGAGAGCTATCAATCAACCGGAATGTTGAGAATCCGCGCTGATGTTTTCACTCTAAATCTAAAAACTGGTGAAGGATTTCATTTCTCCAATAACGAGACGCGAAAATATCATGATCAAATAGATTTTATTATTGATCGCTTCGGCAAATTAACAGTAATTAACGTGCTGCCTCTTGAAACCTATTTAATGGGTGTTGTCGGTTCAGAAATGCAGGAAAAATTTCCTATTGAAGCTTTGAAAGCCCAGGCGATAACTGCTCGCAGTTTCTCACTGGCTAGAATCGGTAAACAACATCTGCTATCTCCATTTGATCTCTGCGATGAAGTTCACTGTCACGTTTATGGCGGAATTGATCGCGAATCAGCCCGGGTAAAAAAAGCGGTACTGGAAACGAAAGGTTTAATTTTAATGTACAATAATAAAATCTGTGATACTTTTTACGCTGGTGTCTGCGGTGGTTTTACTGAAAATAATGAATATGTTTGGGAAGGTGAACCCAGGGTTTATCTCAAAGGAAAACTTGATGCTGACTTAAATAGCTTTTCCAATACATTCCTGCAGAATGAAAAAAATGTGCGGCTGTGGATAGAAAGCAGCCCCAATGTATTTTGTAATACGCAAAAAGAACCTGTTCCTGACTACCTAAAATATACAACGAAATATTTCCGCTGGCAAGTCCGATATTCACAAACAGAGATAAGCAATATCATCAGAAAGAAAACAGGCGAAAATATTGGCAGGCTGCTAAAAATAATTCCTGTCTCACGCGGTGTTTCCGGAAGATTGAATGAAATAAAACTTGAAGGAACAAGAAAAACTATCACAGTTGAAAAGCAATTGTCAATTAGAAAAGCTTTGTCTGAAAATTATCTTTACAGCTCCTGTTTTGTTGTTGATCGAAATGGGAGTTACTTTATTATAAAGGGCGCTGGCTGGGGGCATGGAGTGGGAATGTGCCAAACCGGCGCTGCGATGATGGCTTTACAAGGTTTTGGATATCGAGAAATTTTAAGTCACTATTACCAAAATACAGAAATTGTAAAATTGTATTAGTATTTTGGTTTTGAATAACTCTTTAACTTTCTATTCACCGCAAAGCCGCAAAGTACGAGAAGAAAAAATAAAAACAAGATCATTAATATTTTTACAAATCAATTTGCTTATAATCATTTTTTTTGTTTTCATTTGGAAAAATGATTAAGGGCAACCAGTCCGCCTTGTTTTTGGTTGGTGTAAATAATTATTAAAAATTTGACGCAACCTGTGAAAATCCTTTTTATATTTATTGATGGTTTAGGAATAGGTACGAATGATAAATTCCAGAATCCTTGCGCTCAATCTAAAATTAAGCTACTCAATAATTTTTTAACTGATACTTATCCCAAAGCGCTTCCGTTTGGCGGCATCGTAAAACCAATAGACTGTTCATTGGGTGTGAACGGTTTGCCGCAAAGCGCGACTGGTCAAGCTGCATTGTACACAGGAATTAATGCTTCCAAAATCCTGAACAAACACTTAAGCGGTTTCCCCAATCAAAAATTACGTGATATTTTAGAAGAGTTTTCTATCTTAAAAAAAGTTATTCAAATTGAAAAAAAAGCGGCTTTTATCAATGCGTACCGCCCAATTTATTTTGAAAGAGGACCCGATGCTCTGATTCGATTTTTATCAGTAACCAGCATTATGAACTGGAAAGCAGGACTGAAGTTTTTTGATTTTGAAGATTTGAGAAAAAAACAGTGTATTTATCACGATTTTACAAATCGCGAATTAATAAGGAAAGGTTTTAATGTACCAGAATTTACTGCTGCGAAAGCAGGTAAAATTTTAGCCCGCGTCAGTCAAAATTTTGATTTTCTTCTTTACGAATATTTTAAAACTGACCGGGCTGGTCATAAACAAAATTTGTTGAAAGCCACAGCCCTGCTTCTTGAATTGGAAGAATTTATTTTAACCGTATTAAAACTTATTGATCTGTCAGAAACACTACTTATTATCACCAGTGATCACGGCAATATTGAAGACATCTCACTGAAAACGCACACGAATAATCCGGTGCCACTGATGGTTTGGGGAGTGAAAAAAGAAATATTTATAAATGATGTTGGTTCAATTTTAGATGTTACGCCAATGATTCTTGATTTGTTATCAATTTAAAGAAATTAGATATGCCCATTGATAAAAAAAATTTTAGTAAACTATCCGTGGGTTTCTTCAATCAGTGGGGGAATTTGAATATATTTATTGATCATTAATTATTGAGCTTTGAAAATCGCAAAACATAATTTGGAACATGTTTATATCATTCTCGTTAATTATATCATTAAAATTAACTGAATACAAAAACTGACAACTGAATAACTAAAAATGCCCGAACAAAAAAATATTTTCATAAAAGGCGCCAGGGAACATAACCTCAAAAATATTGATCTGGAAATTCCCCGTGATAAATTTGTTGTCATAACTGGTCTATCCGGTTCAGGGAAATCTTCATTAGCCTTTGACACAATTTATGCTGAAGGACAAAGGCGTTACGTAGAATCACTTTCATCCTATGCCCGCCAATTTCTTGGATTGATGGAAAAGCCAGACGTTGATTATATTGAAGGACTTTCACCCGCCATTTCAATTCAACAGCGATCTATCAGCAAAAATCCAAGATCTACTGTCGGTACTGTAACAGAAATTTATGACTATTTAAGACTTCTGTTCGCCCGCATTGGCAAACCATATTGTTACAACTGCGGCAAGCCAATTCAACGACAGACAGTACAGCAAATAGTGGACCAGGTTACCTGTTTGCCAAAGGGAACGAAAATTCAAGTGTTAGCGCCAGTAATACGCGGACGCAAGGGCGAATATAAAGAAATTTTTGAGGAAGCCCGGCGCGACGGGTTTGTTCGAGTTCGTGTTGACGGAGAAACTCGCGATCTTGAAGAAGAGATCAAATTAGAGAAATACAAAAAGCACAATATTGAAATAGTCGTTGACCGGTTAGTCATTGATCCCCAAATTAGCAACCGTTTAACCGAATCGGTGGAAACGGCTTTGCAGCTTGCATCAGGGATTGTGCTCATCCATCCGGCTGTTGGAGAAGAATTGTTTTTTAGTGAAAATTTCGCGTGTATCGATTGTGGAATTTCTTATGAAGAATTGGCGCCGCGAATGTTTTCCTTTAACAGCCCTTACGGCGCCTGTCAGAAATGCAATGGTCTGGGGACGATCATGGAAATTGACCCTGATCTTGTTGTTCCGGATAAAGACCTTTCGCTCAATCAAGGAGCCATTAAACCCTGGGGAGAAGAGCGGGACGGGTGGTTTTTTTCGCAATTGAGAGCTGTGGCAAAAAACTATGGTTTTGATTTGAATGCTCCGTTTCATAAATTGTCTCCAAAACATCAACGGATTGTTTTATACGGTTCAGAAGGTAAAGAGATCCGCATGGTGTACCAACGGGCTGATGGAAAAGCTCACGCTGAATTTTCTACGCAGTATGAAGGGATCGTTAAAAATCTTGAACGTCGCTATCATCAAACAACCTCACAATATATTCGAACCTGGATTGAAGGGTTCATGAATATAAAATCATGTCTAGATTGTGGCGGCGCGAGACTGCGGAAAGAATCACTATCAGTAAAAATCAAGGATTACAATATCCATGATGTCACTCTATTCTCAATTAAGAAAGCTACAAAATTTTTCTCAAATTTGAAATTAACCAAACGTGAAAAAAAAATAGCTCATCAAATTTTACAGGAAATTAATGCCCGGTTACACTTTTTAAGAAACGTGGGATTGAATTATTTAACACTGGATCGCACTTCTGGAACCCTCTCAGGTGGGGAAGCGCAACGTATTCGATTAGCCACCCAAATCGGCTCGCAATTAATGGGCGTTCTTTACATTCTCGATGAACCTTCCATCGGTCTTCACCAGCGTGATAATAAAAAATTGATCAATACTCTTTTGGAATTGCGCGACCTTGGAAATACGGTCATTGTTGTTGAACATGATCGGGAGACAATTGAACAGGCTGATTTTGTTGTAGATTTAGGTCCACGGGCTGGAGTTGACGGCGGGAATATAATCGCAACTGGAACGCCTGCTGATATTGCCAGCGTGGCAAATTCAATTACCGGTCAATATCTTTCCGGTAAAAAATCCATCCCGATACCTGCAAAGAGAAGGCAAGGGAATGGTAACTTCCTCCAATTGATCGCAGCATCCGGCAATAATCTTAAATCAATTGATGTGAAAATTCCACTCGGTTTATTCATTTGCATAACCGGTGTTTCTGGCTCCGGCAAAAGTACACTGATAAATGAGACTTTGTATCCAATCCTTTTGAGAGAAATTTATCACGGCAAGAAAAATCCGCTGCAATATAAAAAGCTTTTGGGCACAGAATTTATTGATAAAATAGTTGATATTGATCAATCACCGATTGGCAGGACTCCCAGGTCTAATCCGGCAACCTATACTGGTGTCTTCACTCACATTCGTGATCTTTTTTCACAATTGTCGGAAGCTAAAATTCGTGGTTACAAACCGGGCAGGTTCAGTTTTAATGTGAAAGGCGGACGCTGCGAAGCCTGCCAGGGGGATGGTATTATTAAAATTGAAATGCACTTTTTGCCTGACATTTACGTAACTTGTGAAGAGTGCAAAGGCAAAAGGTACAATCGGGAGACCCTGGAAATAAAGTATCGGGGGAAGTCCATTGCAAATGTGCTGGATATGACCGTATCTCAAGCGCTAAATTTCTTTAAAAAAATTCCCCGAATTCAACGCAAATTAAAAACACTGGAAGATGTCGGGCTGGGATATATTCACCTGGGGCAGCAGGCAACAACGCTCTCTGGCGGCGAAGCCCAGCGAGTAAAATTGGCAACAGAACTATCTAAAATCAGTACAGGTAGAACAATTTATATTCTTGATGAACCAACCACTGGCTTGCATTTTGAGGATATTAAAATGTTACTTAGTGTACTTAACCGGCTTGTTGAAAAAGGAAACACTGTGATCGTGATCGAACATAATTTAGATGTTATAAAAACAGCAGATTATATAATTGACCTTGGTCCCGAAGGCGGCGATGATGGTGGTACGATTGTTGCGAAAGGGGCACCAGAGCAGGTTGCACAGGTTTCAAATTCATATACTGGACAGTTTTTGAATGAATTACACGTTTATTAATCTATTTAAAGCATAAAATTAAAGAAATTCCAGATTGCAAATATCAAATAACAAACAAATTCTAATTACCAAATTTAAAATTTCAAACATGTTGTTGAATTGGAGTTGGTGATTTATTTGTTATTTGTTGCTTGTAATTTGGAATTTTAAAAAGGATGTGGAGCTTCTAATTGATGCTTTCAGAAAATAAAATAATAAATTGTCATATCTAATATAAATATTTTCTTGACTTTAAAAAAAAGAATTATTATATTTTTATTGTATTGCAAAACACTTCAAACTTCCAGGCAATCTGGAAGTACTTTCTTCTTTAATAAACATCATTTATCGGGTCAAATAGCGGATTGCTTTCGCTGCGCTGTGATTTTTGGTTGGAAATTTCTAACTAATCAGAATAAAATTTTAGCCTAGGAAATACACGAAATATTTTTAAAAATGTTTTACTATTTTGGTATTAAAAAATAATACTTTAGTTTATTCCGAGTTTTTCGTGGGCTGAATAGTTACAGAAATCAATCTAAAGCAGAAATTCGAAAAACAAAGGAAGCACTACGTTATGCGACAGTTCATTCCGAAAAGAATGGTTGTTCCAGCAGATACCAGTTATTTACCCGCGTTGAGACAATTTATTTCTCGAATCGGTGAAAAATATAGTCTTACAAAACATGAAATTAATGCATTCAGAATATCCATCGATGAAGCCGCCACTAATATTATTGAGCATGGTTATCGGGACGATGTTGGCAGCATTATAATGAAAGTGCGTGTAGATAAAAAGCGATTGATCGTAGAATTAATTGATCATGGTAAAAGTTTTGATCCCAATGTTGTGGGAAATCCAAATATTTGTACTTACGTTGAAAATAGTAAGAGGGGCGGTCTGGGTATTTATATCATGCGGAAATTTTTGGATAAGATAGAATATGAGGTAACTAATATTGGAAATGTCTTGCGTTTGATTAAATTAAGAGAAGATAAAGCAACGCGACCGTTTGGCGTGCCGATAACGTTAGCGTTTCGGAGGTTTAAGGAGAAGTTATTTCCTTCGATGGTCAATTGAAAATTCCAAATTTCAAATCACAAACCTGTTCCTGACAGATTCAGGAATTTCAAATAATTACCAAATTCTAAAAAATCAAATACCAAACTTGTTTATCAAGTTGCGAAGCTTCCTTAAATTCCCATCCCGGCTCTGATTAATTAGTGTCTGAACGAAAACCTCTGAAATTCAAATTCAGGAGTGATTGCGAGGAGCGCAGCGAGGAAGCTATCCCTTTATTTCCAGTAGATTGCTTAGGCAAAAAACGCCTCGCATTGATAGTAAAATCAAAAATTATATAGTTTTCATTCAAGCAATAATTAGATAAATTGAAAAGCAAATTTTTTATTTCAAAATTTTATTATAGTTTCCTCAACAAAAAACCGCCAAAGCAAATAGCCTTGACGGTTCAAATCAAATTTTCTTTAACAAAAGATTTTAAAAATAGGAATGTTTTGTGTCTGATATTTTTTTATTCAAAGGTTGGTATCAATTTTTTGTGGTAAGTTTGTGGTTACAAAAAATTAAATGGCAAAATAATGCTTTTAAAAAAAGAGTAATGATTTTGCCCTAAATAGCTTTGCCATTATTGGAGGTTGGTTACACATAAAAGGGCAACATAATTAGTTGACAAAATAATAAAAAAAAATTATTTTGTCTCTAATTATTTTGTCAAATTTATTATTCGGAAGGGCGCTTTCATAGGTAAAAATGATGTTTTAATTGAGGGCATTCAGTAGCAGAAGATAAGCTATTTAAAAAACACGATTAAAACTATCAAAACTATAATAATTTGAGCAATGGTCAAAATTGCCATTAATTTTATGAAAGTTAATTCAAAGTCTTTGATAGCTATTTTAAGCTCACAATATGCTTTGGAAACCTGTTCGCTCATTTTTTATTTATCCTATCTTTATTTTAAAAGCATATATAGGAATCCCAGTATGGTGCCAATTTGACTAATCCAGAAGATGAACATCCACTTAAGTAAATTCGCTTGATTTTTATGCATATCCACTCGCACACTGGATATTTCGTTAGTTATTCGTTCGTTTACGCCAGAGATTTCTTCCCTAACACCTGAAATTTCTTTTATTAATTTTCTCTCAAATTTTTCTTCGACAAATTGTAGAATATCTTCCTTTTGTTCCTTCTGTACTTGGTTCAACAATCTAATAAGAGAATCTGTACCATCATCACCCAACACTTTTTTTAGCGGTTTTTCAACTGTCAATACTGGCATGACTTGCTCATTAATTAATCAGTTCGTATCATAAATATAACAAATATTTTGAAGAAAGCAAGCAAAAAATTTATCGGCAACCTGTCTGCCTTCTTTTTGGTAGAAATGATCAAAAAAAATTTGTCTATTATTATTTTTTCAAATTAAAAATTACTGCTACTGCCTCTGCCACTGCTACTTTGACATAAAATTATCAACATAAAACAGAATTCACTTCTGACATCTCCCACAAAAATAGCTACTTCTCCCCTTCTGTTTAATCCTGATTATCGGTGAGCCACATTTTCGGCATGGCTCTCCTTCTCTACCATAAACCATCAACATATTCTGAAAGTCCCCTTCAATATTGTACAGGCTGCGATAGTTGGAGACGCCGTCTCCCAGCGACGTGCCCATGTTATCAACTGCTAATTGCAGCACTTTGGGAATATTTTCAAACAGGTGTTTTATTTCTTTATCCGACAAAGTATTTGCGCGGCGTTCGGGAGAAATTTTAGAGTGGAATAGAATTTCACAGGCATAAATATTACCGATTCCCGCAATTTTAGTTTGATCCATTAACAGCGGTTTTATCTCCAATTTTGAGCGGTTAAAAATTGATGTTAGCGTTTCCAAATTCCATTCATCATTTAATGGCTCAAGTCCAATTCTTTTTTCCCATTCATTTTTTTTATCACTATTTAATAATGCCAACGTGCCCAGCGCGCGGGTATCATTAAATTGTAAACTGCTTCCCGATTTGAAATACAGAATGGTTCGAGAATATTTATCAATTTGCGGCTCTTTATTTGACCAGATCAATTTGCCGCTCATGCGAAGGTGCATGATTAAATAAAAATTTTTCTCTAATTTGATTAGAATAAATTTGGCTCGTCTGCTAATTCCAACGATCCGCTTATTTTTTAGTAATTTTTTTACTTCTTTGGGTTCGTTCTGTGTCCATTGCGTGAATCGTAAAATATCAACACGCTCTATGACCTGACCAGTGATTTGTTCTCTTAATTGTCTGACAACAGTTTCAACTTCTGGAAGTTCTGGCATCAGTGCTCCTGTTTTATTAAAATAGCTGAGATAATTAAACAAGTTAATTGCTACAGTGAAGAAGGTTAAGGCAAAGGTTAAGTAATATTAACAGATAAAGGTTAATTAATTTTTTTCTTAATCTTAATCTCAACCTTAATCTTTACCTATACCTTTTCCTTTACCTACTCATAATTCCAGAACATTATAAAAAACCCTCATAAAACTCTTGACTTATAATTTCTAATTAATTAAATTAGCAACTATAAAATTTTAATATAATAGCAGAATAAAAGTTTAATGATTAACAAGTCAATTTTGTTTCACGCTAAATCATTTCTCTGCTGGGACAAATTTCCGGAACTTTCGATTAAGCTGATTCCCATTCAGGATTCGGTGGGATTTTTTTATCCGCCGCAGGTTAAATTTTCATCCATCGTTCTTTTTTATGATGCAGAAAGCCTGGATTTAACTGAACCTTTATGTTTGTTATTTCACGAGGTTGGTCATTATCTTCAATGGGAACCTAGCGGATTAACAGAAAAATTCCGCAAATTATTTGATCTTGATAAAGGCAAAGAAAAAATCGCGTTTGAACTGGAAGCCTGGACACGAGGAGAAGAATTATTCATAGAATTTCTGGAAAAAGAGAAAATTAATAAAGATTTACTTTTAGAAAAATACAACGAACTGAAAGATGCCAGTTTAGCAACTTATGAAAATTAAAACTTATTGAGAGATTAAGATGAAATTAAAATTATTATTGGAAGAATTAAACAAAAAAAATGTTTTTGGCGAAATTAATGGAATTGATATAAAAGGAATAGTTTACGATCCACTGCGTGTTAAAGCTGGATTCATGTTTGTGGCAATCAATATTTACACTCAATTGGATAAAATTGAAATTCCTGATGGACATGATAAAGTAAACGAAGCAATTGAAGCTGGCGTTAAGGTAGTAGTTTTACAGCGCGATATAAAATTATCCGATTCTGTAATAAAAGTTGTCGTGCCTGATTCAAGATATGCGCTGGCTGTGTTGTTAAATAAATTTTATGACTTTCCATCAAAAAAGATGAAAATGATCGGTATTACCGGTACCAACGGAAAAACCACTACCACTCATATTATCGAAAGTATTCTGCTACAGAAATATCGAACTGGAATTATTGGCACGCTCAATTACAAAATAAACGGTAAAATTCATCAATCAAAAGATACAACTCCGGAGCCCCCAGATCTTCAGGAAATTTTTACTAATATGGTGAACGAAAATATTGAATACTGCGCTATGGAAGTTTCATCTCACGGTATCGATTTTTTTCGGGTCGAGGGCGTGAATTATAATGTTGGTTTGTTCACCAACCTGACACAAGATCATCTGGATTTTCACAAAACAATGAAGGCGTATCTTCAAACAAAGAAGAGGCTTTTTCAGTGGTTAGAGCCCGAGGATTATGCCATTGCAAACATTGACGATCCTTTTGGTCAGGAATTTTTGGATGTATCAGTCGCCAAGCCGCTTTCATTCGGAATTAATAATAAAGCTGATATTATGGCAAAAGATGTTGAGCTTACAATTAAAGGAAGTAAATACAAATTAGTTACTCCCAAAGGTGAGATTGAGATCAACTCAAAATTAGTCGGCTTGTTTAATGTTTACAACTGCCTGGGTGCTGTGGCTGTTGCAGTGTCCCAGGGATTTGATCTGGAAACCATCAAGAAAGGATTGGAGCAAAATATTCGTGTTGCTGGCAGGTTTGAATTGATTGATAAAGGTCAGGATTTTTCTGTGGTCGTTGATTACGCGCATACGCCTGATGGAATGGAAAAAGTTTTGGGACTGGCAAAAAATCTGAATCCCAATCGGGTGATTACAGTTTTTGGCTGCGGTGGAGATCGAGATAAAGAAAAACGTCCGCTCATGGGAGAAGTAGCTGATAAATACAGTGATAAAATTATTCTTACAGCCGATAATCCTCGCAATGAAGATCCTGAACAAATTATCAGCGATATTGAGGCTGGGATAAAAGATTCAGAAATTCACAAAGTGATCGACCGCCGGGAGGCGATAGAATTCGCTATCAAACAGGCTGTTGCCGGGGATATTATAATGATCTGTGGAAAGGGTCATGAGACATCTCAAACGTTAAAAAACAGGACGATCCATTTTAATGATGTTGAAGAGACAGAGAAAATTTTGGATACTCTGAACTAAATTAATTTCACCGCAGAGACGCTAATACGCAAAGTTAATCTTCGTGTTTTGATGTCTCTGGAATGTGTTTTTTTTACAGATCAATTATCATCTCAATGCTGTGGATTATTATGGTAAAAAATAAAAGAAAAAAAATATTTATTCCTTTCTTCATTCTAATAATTTTATTTTCCTGTTCAAAAAAGACGCCAGAACCTATTGTTGCCAGGGCAGGCAAAACCACGATTCCCGTGTCCGAATTTCGCGACCGGTTTGAGTTAACGCCTCGGATTCAACAGAGTCCGAACACCAGACGGAATAAAAGAAATATGCTGATTTCAATGCTTGGTGAAAAAATTTTGGTAGAAGAAGCGCGGAACAGGCATCTAAATAAGGAAGAAAAATTTCTCACCTTTTCAGGAGAAATGGAAAAGGAAGCCATCTTCGAGAAGCTTTTTGACGAAGAAATTGCCTCTAAAATTGAGATTACTACTGAAGAGGTAAAACAAGGTTACGTTCGCTCCCAGGTTAAACTTGATCTGAAAGTGCTGACGTTTGAAAACGAACAACAAGCAATAGCCGCGAAAAAAGAAATTGATGCCGGAAAATCACTGACACAGGTTAAGCGTGAATTTCAGACTGATACTTTTATTTCTGCGGATTCTGTGATCACCATTAAAATGGAATGGGGCGAATCACATCCGAGATTGGAAAATGTTGCTTATTCGCTCAAACCTAATGAAGTTTCAAAGGCAATTTTCGTGCAAGGCAGATATTACATTCTGAAGCTAATAAATCGAAGCAGCGCTGTTTTTCTCACTGAAGCTGACTTTATCAATAAGGCTCCTTCAATTCGCAAAAAAATTAAGCAGCGCAAGCGAACTGAAATGCTTGGCAAATTTATGAATTCGATCATGGTAGAAAAAGGGTTGCGTGTTTCACATCAGATTTTCGATATGGTGGCTACAGAGTTGGAAAGAATCTATGGTATTGAGGATAAATTATCACAACATGAAAAAAAGTCAATCGAGCTGTCGCCGGATTCTCTTAAAAGTTGCGACTTTGCCGACCATCTCGGTGATACTTTTGTCCGGTTCAATGACGGCTCAACCTGGATTGTCGGTGAATTTATAAAAAAATTAAGTGTCGGACCTTACCGATTAAATAAGGATTCAAAAATTAAATTCAGAAAAAGCCTTCGCCGTATTATCCGAAAAATGGCGGAGTTTGAATCGTTAGCAAAAAAAGGCAGAGATTTAGGGTTGGACAAATCCTATTATGTGCGGTATCAAACTAAAATGTGGGCGGATTCTTATTTAGGAGAATTGCTGAGGCAGCAAATAATCGACACTGTTTCAGTTTCTGATGCTGAGGTAAAATATTACCATGAAAATCATAAAAATGATTATACCGGTCCGGACATGGTTAAACTTCATGAGATACTTGTTGATAATAAAAAGTTAGCTCAAAAAATATTTCGCCGTGTTAAAAATGGTGAAGACATGCGCGTATTAGCCCGCCAATATAACCGACGCGAAATAAGCATTAAAACCGATGGGGTAATGGGATATTTTAAAACATCTGCATTAGGCAAAATCGGTGAAGTTGCTAAAAAGCTGAAAATAGGAGAAATCACCGGCCCGGTCAAAACAGAAAAGGATCAATATTCTGTATTTAAAATTCTTGATAAACGAGAAGCAGGTCCGTTGCCATTGGAACAAGTCCGGATGGATGTGAAAAAAGATGCACTGACTGAAAAACGTAACAGAACAATTGACGGTTTCTTAATTAATTTAGCTGATAAATATAAAGTTGAAATCAATAAATCAGTAATTGACACTTTGAAGGTGAACGATATAAATATGTTAATTTTAAAGCAGCATTTTGCAAATAGAACAGCCGCGCCAATTGTTACTCCTTTACAAAAATCATATCGCTGGCAGAATAAAATGGATGAAATATATCCGTATGATTAATTTTATCCCCGAATTACTTTTCCCAATTATTCTATACGCTGAAACTCATTACAAATTTAAAGGTATTTACAGCCGGCTCTATAAAAAAGAACCAGAGATAATTGCTGATGCTCCTTTTCGGGTTGAGCCGGGTCAGCCCGTTCCAATTTTGTTATTGGTTAAAGATGGGCATCGCTTTCCTGTTATATTTGATTCAGTAACTATTAAATTGAAAACAAAAACAGGCGAAGAATTCAGCAAGAATTATCAAATAAATACGAGGATCGAAAATCAGAAATATTGGCACAGGATAATTTATTTTGAACCGCAAAAAGATTTGCGAGGATTAGTCCAATTTGATGTGGAATTTAAAATAAATGTTGCCGGGAAAATCAAAATTTACCGCAATGACAATTATCGAATTTCTTCGCATTGCCCATTAGATGTACTTCTAACAGACGAACCTTTGCCCCGATTTGAAAATTGGTATTATGGCGATTTTCATTATCACAGCAGTTATACTGAAGACCAGGTTGAATTTGGCGCACCTTTGGAAGCGACTGCACAAATTGCCAGGGCGCTTGGTTTGAATTTTTTCGCTGTAACTGACCACTCTTACGATCTTGACGACCGTGAGGATTCTTTTATTGAAAATGATTCGAAGATTCCCAAATGGTTTAAAATGCGGAAAGAAGTAGATCATCTGAATGCAAATTTGGAAAATTTTGTTGTTTTACCAGGAGAAGAAGTTTCAGCAGGGAATTGTAGAAATAGAAATGTTCATTTGTTGATCATTAATAATAAACATTTTTTTCCCGGAAAGGGCGATAGTGCAGAGCAGTGGTTAAAAACAAAACCATGTTTGTCAATTGATCAAATTTTGGAAAAATTGAATCACCAGGCGATCGCAATTGCAGGGCATCCTGAGATGAAAGTACCTTTTCTTCAGCGGTTATTAATTCGACGTGGGAAGTGGCAGTGGCAAGATTATTTATCTTCTCGGTTGGAAGGATTTCAGGTTTGGAATGGTGAATTAGATGAAACTTTTCGAAACGGAACTGGTACCTGGATAAAACTTCTTTTAGCTGGCAAAAAGTTAAATCTTATTGCAGGAAATGATGCTCATGGAAATTTCAACCGCTTTCGCCAGATTGGATTTCCGTTTTTTACATTTCGGGAATTGTCTTCGCAAATATTTGGGAACATGCGCACAGGTGTGAAAGTAGGTAATAAATTCAATCAGAGCAATTTGATTGATGAAGTAAAAAACAGGCATATTCTGGTAACTAACGGACCAATTGTTGAATTATCTTTACGAAACGAAAACGGCGATTTAGCAAACATTGGGGATGAAATACAGGGCAAACAATTCGATTTATTAATTAAGGCAAAATCAACTTCTGAATTTGGCAAAATAAAATTCGTTAAATCGTTTGTTGGTGATCTAACTAAGAAAGAAGAAATTGAATATCAAATAATAAAGCAGTTCGAGACTCCTTATTTTTTTAAATTTAATAGACAATTGTCACGGTTGCCTAAAAATGCTTATTTACGATTAGAAGTTTTCGCAGAGAAGAAGAATGGGGAATTAACCAAATGTTTGACAAATCCGGTTTGGATTAAGAGTTAGTATCAAAAAAGTTCATTTCTTGCACAATCTTCCTTTGGCAGATTTTTATAATAAATCGAAGATGCGCCATTTTTTTGGGAACATTCATTCGACTATGGGGAATGTGCAAAAATAAATCACAAAGATACGCAAAGATTACGCAAAGAAAATCTAAAAAAACTTTGCAATTCCCCATACAGTTACATTATTTTTATAAGGAAATACAGACTGTGCTTTGCGGCTTCGCGGCTTTGCGTGAGATTCTTTTTTGTTTTGGTTCTGGTTTATCCAGGTTGGTGTATTACCGAGTTGCCTCAAAATAAAATGTAACCGAAATTAGTAGTAATAGGTGTTCCTTTTCCTCATTTGGAGAGGGGGCTTTCTTTCTTTTTTTTTGTTTATTTTTCTCTCTTTTT
>Ga0075123_10000110_pt1 | contig 38708 bp, 33 predicted proteins | sample AntAceMetag02UKX_FD_69808 | JGI IMG/M metagenome (GOLD analysis project Ga0075123, IMG submission 69808) | Saline lake microbial communities from Ace Lake, Antarctica - Antarctic Ace Lake Metagenome 02UKX | ecosystem: Environmental > Aquatic > Non-marine Saline and Alkaline > Saline | place... | reverse complement strand
GTCGGCAAAGGAGGCAAAGAAAATAGGGCCTTCCTTGAGTCGTATCATTGCCAGCCTCTGCCCGCCACCTATGTCCTTGAAAATGCTCGGCGTTTTTCCCCACGTTTTGCCCATGTCATCCGAAATGCATTTAGGCATCCAATACGGACGGTTCTTGTTCGAAAAAACCATGGTCTTGCCTAAATCGTTGTACCGGGTGACAATGACAGCTCCACGTAGATCGCCGCCGCGGGTAAATCCGAGCATCCTGCCGTCGCGCAACTGCACCACGCCCGGGTGGTTGCCTACAATATCTCCTTCACAGCCTTGCCATGTCATTCCCTCGTCGTAACTGTACCAAAGCGTAGGCCAGCCGTCGGTGACAAATGTGATTGCCCCGTCGTTAGCTCTGAACACCGGCCCGCTGAGCCAGTGGCCGTGCGAACGCGACGGCGGAGAACGATGTTCGGGATTAAAGGTGCGCACCTTCGACCAGGTTGCGCCGTTGTCAGTCGAGGTCCGCAAACCCAGCGTGTGATACGCGTATGTCGCTCCAACATCGGTGCCGACGAAATGATATAGTTTGCCCTTTTCGTTGGTCCACAATGCACAGACGCTGTCGTTTCTGTCGGGAACATCCCAGAAAACCGAAGCATCGTCCCACTCTTCGTTGCCCCAGCGAAGCCTGCTTCCGCCTCGACCCATCTCGCGGTCCTTTTCCGAAACACAGGTAAACCATGTCGAAATAAGATCGCCATTGGGACAAGCCGTTATCATCGGGCTGTGATTATGACCGGCGAAAAGAGGTCCGATCGCGCCCGGTGCTATCTTCATATACTTGCGGGGGCCTTTGAAATACGGCTTGTTAGGGTTGGGGCCCTGTTTGACGGTTTCCGGGTCGCGCTGGATTACCCTCTGTTGATGGTCCGGCCTGGGCGGCATCTTCAACGGCTTGGTCTTCGGCAATTCCCCTATCACTACGCGAAAACCGGTCGCCCATTGTCTTTCGGTCGGTAGTGTCGCCATGCGGTTGGCCGAACGCAGGAAATATGCAAACGTGCCGAAACTTCCTCCGCGCGATACGCGGAAGTCACCATCGACGTATCCGACCGGGTCCTTCTGCCTTTTCTTCTTATACGAGCCGTACCAGTCGTAGCACCATTCCTCGACGTTGCCGTGCATATCGTAAAGTCCCCACGCATTCGGGGCCGTCTTGCCGACGGGTATCTTCGTCTTGACGAGACAACTGTTGCCCGGCTTGTTTGTGTATTGCTCCGGCAGGACGTCGCCGGTGTGGTAATTGGTGGTTGTTCCCGCGCGACAGGCGTATTCCCATTCGGCCTCGGTCGGCAGACGGTAGGTCATGCCCTCTTTGTCGCTTAACCACTGGCAGAACGCCGTTGCATCGTACCAGCTTACATAAATCACGGCCTCGTCGTCGTCTGTCGAAAGATCGTTCTTGCCGCGAAATTCTTTGTGCCTGGGATCGAACAGTTCGTATTGAAAGTTTGTTACTTCGAGAGTCGCCATGTAAAACGGTTTTGTGATCTTGACCGTGTGGACGGGCTTTTCGTCGAAGTCGCCGTTACTTTGCAGATCGAAAAGACCGCCGCGGTCGCCGCCTTCGATTTCAGGCAACACTTCCGGCACGAGCCTTTTCAACTGGCCCATTTTGAACGAGCCCGGCTTAATGCGGACAAGCTTCATGCCGATCGAATTACTGAAGCTATCGCCTTCAGGCATCTGCGCCCCGGCCAAATCGCTTGCTGTTGCGGCGATACAGATTACTGACAGTACGATCAATGTTCTTCTAATCATTCTTTTTCCTTTTCAGATAATACAAATGCTCTTTTCAGCTTCGTAGTCGCATGATCTCTTTTTGAATTTCTGCAATTACTTCGGTATTGAGTATTTTCTTCTTTTTCCCGGATGACTTGACCGAGTAAACGAAAAATACCTGGCCTCCAAATTTATCTTTGAATTTCTTGTGGTTAATCTCGTGCATCTTGTCCCACTGGTACTGATCCAATGCCATGCCGGACACAGGTTTGATTTGAAGCCCAATGTACCTGTCGCCAATTTGAATGTGAAAATCTACGTTGTATGTCCTATCCCATTCATCAGGTGCAGCATCAATCTTAACGCCTAAAATCGATTGCAGTTGGCCGTATACGGTGTCAATTTCCGCCCTGTACCCTTCGTATGTCCTGTTTAGCACGAGGTTGTATGCATAATCAATGCATTCTTCTTCCTCAATTGATTCGAGTTCGTTCTGAACGACTTCGGAAAGTTTCACATACAGTTTTCGTCCCAAATCCGTTATGTCCTCTCTCGTAACGCGGAGACCTTCACGCTTTTTCTGCTGGGCATTATCAAAGTAGAATGTTTCCCAATTTTCGAACGACCCGGGTGCGCACTTCCTTATGAGTTCCGAAGTCGGGCCAACACTGTGTGCTTTATTCAAACCCCAACGATTCATCCCGTAATTTAACAGGGTCTCTCTTTTGAACTTGAGGTTTTTGCCTTCTCTGCCCGTTATCCATTCTTTTGCCATTGCCACCCTTTCTTTGGTCGGCCAGGAACTTAGTCCGCAGTTTGTAGTCAACGGAAGTATCGACATCCACGAGACCTTCTCTTATCAAGTGTGCGTTAAGAAACGTTTTGTTTTCGAGGTACAGGTAACAAAGCAGATTGTTGTCCTCGTCATGTTTGGCCGCATCGAACTTCATGAAAACTCTTAGTCCTTGTGTCTTGTTCCTCAAGAATTCCATCGCCTGATCGCTCGTCTCCGGTTTTTTCCTCACACCTAAGAGCTTGACTCTTAACCCGTCACCAATAATCAAGCACTCCGGAGAAATTACGTCTTTAACACGGTAATATTTTTCTCTTTTGGAACTGCGATCATTAATTCTCGAACCAAACTGTAATTTCCTTGGGTCAACTTTCTTATCGAATTTAACCGGATCTTTGAACGTATAAGACAGTCGCCCGGCCGCCTCCTTGAAGTCTACATTCGGCGTATTTTGTTTGATGACCTCGAAATGAGCATCCTCAAACATCCCTTTTTCACGGATACTCAACTTGTCTTCTATGACGGGCAGGAATTCCGGGTTTATCTCGTAACCAATTGAATTCCTGTCCAGTTTTTTGGCCGCCAGGGACGTTGTGCCACTGCCAAGAAACGGATCAAGCACCGTGTCGTCTACGAAACTGAACATTTTGATTAGGCGGGCCGGCACTTCTTCGGGAAAAACCGCCAAATGCTTATCTTGTTTTTCGCCGGGAATGTTCCAGTGTCCGACAAAAAACCGGTTCCACTCATCTGTTGTCATCCTCGACTGTTCTTTAGCATCTTTGTTCGGTCTGGGTGCTTTGCCATGTTTCTTGAAGATCAGAATAAACTCGTAATCAATTTTGAGAATGCCATTCCTTGGAAAAGGGAATGATCCCATTATCGTCGCTCCGCCGGTAGTGTTGCACGTCGTGACCTTTTGCCAAATGATTGCTCCCATGTAGTCAAAGCCGATAGTCTCGCAAAACTTTATGATCTCTGTTCTTATTGGAATAACTTTGTATCTGCCATAATAAACAGACCTGGCAAACTGGTCGCCGATGTTGATGCACAGGCGGCAACCTTTGTGCATAACTCTATGACATTCATTCCAAGCAATGTTTAGATTGTTTATGTACTCCTCGTAGCTGTCATCGAAACCTATCTGGTTGCCGTTTCCGTAGTCTTTTAGCTGCCAGTACGGGGGAGAAGTAATGACCAGATGCACAGATTTATCGTTCACTTCCTTCATGAATCTCGAATCGCCTATGATAATCTTGTGATAGCTCATTTTTCCTTCAGCTCATTAGTTTTTTCAGCAGGGCTCGCTGGAAGTGGAGGCGGTTTTCGGATTGGTCGAATATTATTGAGTTGTCCGATTCCATTACGTCGTCGGTGATTTCGCAGCCTCGATGGGCGGGCAGGCAGTGCATGATTTTTGCCGCCGGTGCGGCTTTTAGCAGTTCTGCGTTGACCTGAAAACCGGCAAAATCTTTGAGACGTTCCTGCATCTCATCCTCCTGGCCCATGCTGACCCAGGTGTCGGTATAGACGATATCGGCGCCGGTGACAGCTTCAACCGGGTCGCTGATCTGCCAGACGCTTTCCGCCGACGTCTCATTTGCCTTCCATATTGATTCGTCGTCGAGTTCATAACCGGCGGGTGAGGCGACCACCATCTTCATGCCGAGTTTGACACAGGCAAAGGCGAGCGAACGAGCGACATTATTGCCGTCGCCGATGAAAGCGATCTTTATGCCGTCGAGCCGGCCGTAATGCTCCTTGATAGTTATCACATCGGCCATCGCCTGGCAGGGGTGCGACCAGTCCGTCAGCGCGTTTATCACAGGCGCCGTCGCAAAGTGCGCAAGTTCGGTGACAGTATTGTGCTCGAAGGTCCGCGCCATTATCCCGTCGGCGTATCGGCTGATTACCCGGGCCATGTCCTTGATCGGTTCGCGCTTGCCGATACCGCCGATGTCTTCGGGCTTGACGTAAATCGGGCTGCCGCCCAGATCGGTCATAGCTATCTGAAAACTCATCCGCGTTCGCAGGCTCGGCTTTTCAAAAAGCATAACAAGATTCTTACCGGCAAGGCACAGATCGCAGTTGCCTGCTTTGTAGAACTTTTTCAGTGACATACTCTCAGCCAGCAACTCTTCGATCTGCTCGCCGCTACACTCATTTATAGAAACAAAGTCTTTCATTTCGCACTCTCTGTCAAAACGCTGTCAAGTATTTCAACGGCCTTGTCAATCTGCTCGCGCGTAACATTCATCGGCGCCATAAATCGCAGGACCGTCCCCTGTGTGCAGTTTATTCGCAGGCCGGCGGCCAGGCATTTATCGACAATTTCGGCGCCGGGGCTCGTCAATTGAACGCCTATCATCAGCCCCACGCCGCGGACGCTGTCGATAATGAAATGCTTCTGCTTCAACGCCAGCAGTTTTTCTTTAGCGTATTCGCCAAGCTCGACGGAGTTGGCGAGCATGTTTTCGGATTCTATTGCTTCGATGACCGCAACCGCAGCCGCACAGACCAGCGCGTTGCCGCCAAACGTGGTAGCGTGCTTGCCCGGGACCAACGACGCAGCCACTTCTTCACTGGCCATCATCGCGCCTATCGCGACGCCGCCGCCTAAGGCCTTGGCCATCGTGATAATATCCGGCTCGACTCCGAAATTCTGGTATGCAAACCACTTGCCCGTCCTGCCGACTCCGGTGGTCACTTCGTCGAATATCAAAAGCGCTCCGTTCTCGTCGCACAGTCGGCGAATTGCCTGCAGATATTCGACAGTGGCCAGGTTTATGCCGCCTTCACCCTGTATGGGCTCGACCATAACAGCCGCGACCTCGTCGCTGAAAGCCGCCTCGAGCGCGGCAATATCATTGAACGGCACATAGGAAAAGCCCGGCAGCAGCGGCAGCAAACCTTCGTGGTGCTTGGGCTGGGCCGTCGCAGCAAGCGTGGCAAGGGTTCGGCCGTGAAAGCTGCCTTCTGCTGTGATGAACTTGTATTTTTCGGGCGCCGTATGCAGACGCGCCAGTTTCAAAGCAGCCTCGTTGGCTTCGGCGCCGCTGTTACAGAAGAAGCACTTGCCACCGAAGGCGCGTTCGCTGAGCAGTTGAGCTAATTTGCCCTGCGGCTCCGAGTAGAACGTGTTATCTATGTGAAGCAGTTCGCCGGCCTGCTGCCTTATCGCCTCGACGACCTTCGGGTGACAGTGCCCGATGGCGCTAACCGCCCAGCCGGGGAACATATCCAGTATCTCATTGCCGTCGGCGTCATACAAATAGCTGCCCTTGCCCCGGACAATCACCCGCGGCAAACGCCCGTAATTGGCAATCACGTACTTGTCAAATAAATCGATTGTTTCCTGCGTAGTCATAATTGCTATGCCTTCTTTTGAATTAGCCCGCTTTTGGCGGGGGGACCCCCGTGGTGAACACGGGGGCTAAACCTTGTTATTTTATTATCTGCGTCCCGATGCCTTTATCGGTATAAATTTCAAGAAGCAGCGAATGTGCGATTCGCCCGTCGATAATATGTGTCTTTTTCACGCCGGCTTCCAGCGCCGTAAGGCACGCCTCGACCTTGGGAAACATCGGCCCCGTGATAACGCCCGAATCTATCATTTCCTTAATCTGCGGCTCGTCCAGACTCGAGATCCAACTATCGGGATCGTCGATGTCGGCTCTTATCCCATGCGTATCGCTGACGACAACGAGTTTCTCAGCACCAACTCCGGCTGCAACGTTGCCGGCAGCGCTGTCGGCATTGACGTTTAGTTTACCGCCGACCTTATCCATAGCTACCGGCGCGATAACCGGTATAGTCCCAGCTGCGCAGAACGTCTTGAGAACCTCTGCGTTAATCCCGGTCATCTGCCCGACCAGGCCCACGTCGAGTTTTCGCCCGTCTTCGCCGGCAAGTCTCAGTGGCTCGGCGAAAAGTACACAACTGCTCAGTGAGTGCAGCCCCATAGGCTTGCATCCCAATTCGGTCAGCATCTCACAGATCGGTGTATTGACTTTGTGTACAAGCGTATGTTCGGCTATGGCTAAGGTCCGCTCGTCGGTATATCGCCGACCCTGCACCCAGACCGCTTCCAGCCCCGCCTCGTTCATCGCCCGCGTAATTGCCTTTCCGCCGCCGTGGACAATGACCGGCTGCATCCCGACAGTCGCCATAAAAGCAATGTCGGTCAGCATCTTTTTTTGCAGATCGGTATCGTCGAGGACGCTGCCGCCCAACTTGACGACCACAATTCGCCCACGAAAACGACGGATATACTCCATCGCCTCAATCAGCGCATCAGCTTTTGCAATAGCTTCTTCCAATGGCATAACTCCAGAAAACAACGTTTGAGCAAGCCGGCAAGTCTACAATTACCTTGCCGATTCGTCAAGCCATATTTGGCTTTAGTAGTGGGCTTACCGCTCTGGCGAACCGATTTTGCGTATTGCCGTAGAATTGATAGAGGTAAATATGAAACTGTTGGTTGATATATCGAGGATAGTAGTTTTTTCGGCTGCGGTAGTTTTCCTAGCTGTAGCTGTAGCGGGGAGAAAGGGGGACGATATGGGGAATTCATCGAAACAACAGGTCGCTGAGCCTGCGGAAGACCAAAACGCCGTATCGGCCCAGAATGAGAAGGCGATCTTCGCTGCCGGCTGTTTCTGGCACGTCGAGGCGGCTTTTAGGCAGGTCGAAGGAGTAATCTCAACTTCGGTCGGTTATACCGGCGGGCATTTCAAGAACCCTACCTACCGTCATGTCTGCAGCGGCAGAACCGGCCATGCCGAAGCCGTCGAGTTGACCTACGACCCGAACAAAGTCTCATACGAAAAGCTGCTCGATGTCTTCTGGAGCGTCCACGATCCGACCACACTGAATCGCCAGGGCCCGGATGTCGGGTCTCAGTACCGCTCGGCAATTTTCTTCCATAATAAGCAGCAGGAAACCGCCGCCAAAGAAGCCAAGAAGATCCAGCACCACTCGGGCAAGGTCAAAAGAAATATCGTCACCGAAGTCAAACCGGCGTCGAAGTTCTACCGCGCCGCCGAATATCACCAGCGATACTTTGAAAAGCACGGCGTGGCCGCCTGCACGGTTCCGAAGGACCTTGGCGCCAACAATAAAGTCGTCAAGACAAACAAAGAATGGCGGCGACTACTGACGCCCATCCAGTACAGAGTCACGCGTAAGAAAGGGACCGAGCCGGCTTTTTCCGGCAAGTATCACGATCTCAAGGCCAAAGGCGTTTTCAAATGCGTCTGCTGCGACAACGAGTTATTCGGTTCGGAGGCCAAGTTTGATTCGGGAACGGGCTGGCCGAGCTTCTGGACGCCTATAAAAAAAGAGAACATCGGTGAAGTCATCGATCGAAGCTTCTTCACGACCCGAACCGAAGTGGTTTGCACTCGCTGTGATGCTCATCTCGGTCATGTCTTTGACGACGGTCCTCCGCCGACTGGCCTGCGGTACTGCATCAACTCGGCGGCGCTGAATTTTTCCCGGCGTAAGTAAAACTTACGACAATTCAGCACAAATCATATTGGCAGGTGCGCGCGATTAGGCTAAAATCCTTATACAGTACGGCTTGGTAAATTGAGCTTAATAACTACTATGGGTACAGGCAAAACATCAGTATCATCGGCCGTGAGCCTTAAGTTGAAACGGGGTAAACGACTTGGAAAATACCGCCTTGAGCGACGACTCGGAATAGGCGGCACGGCGGAGGTCTGGAAAGCAAGGGACCGCATCGAGGATATCTGGGTAGCCCTGAAGATCCCCCAGCTCGATATTGCCGGCCAACGTGACAACCAGGCGCTGCTGCGAGAGATTCGGCTTATCGCCAACCTGCGTCACCCCCACATAATGCCCGTGAAGAACGCCGACATCATTGACGACCACGCCGTCCTGGCCACTGAATTGTCCGTCAAGACGTTATACGACTGCTCGAAGCCGATGTCTGTACGCAGAATCATATCGATTACGACCCAGGTGTTGGGCGGGCTTGCCTACGCGCATCGCAATCGGCTCGTTCACTGTGATGTCACACCCGGCAACATTTTTCTCTTTCCCGATGGTCGGGCGGCGCTGGGCGACTTCGGCATCGGTCTGCGGCTGAAAGGCCGAATGAAAACCATCGACGACTACGGTACGCCGGGATACGTCGCGCCGGAACAGGCGTATGGTCGGCCGACATACAGGAGCGATTGTTTCGCCGTAGCCCTGATCCTGTATGAATATCTAACCGGTATTCTGCCGCGCTGGCCCTTCCGCTGGCCGCCGCGAGGGTACAAGCGCCTTCGAAGCAGGACAAACCTGGCAATGGTAAGATTCCTCAAGCAGGCGTTAGCTGTTGAGCCGGCCCGCCGTTTTGCAAGCGCAGAGAAAATGTTAGCCGCCCTCGTCGAGGCGACGCCCAGAAACCTAAAAAACGGCACGGGCCTTATCCTCCAGCCCAACAAGAAACTCGACTGGCAGAAGATGCGGCGAGGAGCGTTTCTAAAGAGATACGGCAAGGTCCTGGGAGCAGTCTTTCGGTGTGTCGATTGTGGTGAGGCGATAGGCGAGAGTATGGTGATTTGCCCATGGTGTTCGAGCGATCGGAATCGTTTCGACGCTAATACGCAGTTCACCCACGTCTGCACACGCTGCCACAAAGGCGTCCTGCCCGAATGGCGTTATTGTCCCTGGTGTTACGGGCCCGGATTCTCCGAGCCGAGCAAAGGGCGGTCGGTCGGCTTTCGTTATAACGATCGATGCAAACACTGCCACGGCAAAGTCATGCGATTCATGCGATATTGTCCCTGGTGCCGGCGCAAGGTCCGCACGCCTTGGCAGGCTCGCGGTTTCCCAGAGATATGCGGGCGGTGCGGCTGGTCGGTCGATACGACTTTTTGGAATTACTGCCCGTGGTGCGAAGAGACTTTGGTTCGCTAAGATTATCGCTAAAGGCATAAGTTATGGCGCAACAGCCAGCAGACAGTTCCGGCAAGAACGCTTCCTTTAGCTGGGCCGCCGCCAGCGACAGGGGGAAACTAAGGAGCGAAAACGAGGACTCTTTCTTCGTCGATCCTGAATTTGCACTCTTTTTGGTTTCCGATGGTATGGGCGGCCATCAGGGAGGCTCACTGGCTGCCAATATAGTCAGCGAAGATTTTCCCGTGATGGTCGAAGTCGGTATGGACAAACTCAGGTCACACTCGCCCAGAGCAGTCAAGGCGCTTTTCGAGAAGACAATTGTCGAGCAGAGCAAACAGTTGTTGGCCGAAGGCGAAAGCGAGACCGGCCGAAAAGGGATGGGGGCGACCCTTGTCATTACACTGCTAAAGGACGGCCGGGCGTACATCGCCAATCTCGGGGACAGCAGGATATATCGTTTTCGCAATAGCAAACTCACGCAGCTCACTAAGGACCATTCGGTCGTCCACGAGCTTTTGCGCAAAGGCAAGATTGAGCCCCAACACGTCGAGGGCCACGAGGCGCAGGGCCAGTTGACTCATTATGTCGGCATGGAGGAAAAGGTTGATCCGCATGTCCGCTCGTTTGCCCTCAAGAGAAACGACCGCCTGCTGCTCTGCACCGACGGCCTGACCGACATGCTAAGCGACAAAAACATCGCCGACATACTCAAAAACGAGCCGGACCCGCAATCGGCGTGCAGAAAGTTCATTGCATCCGCCAACAACGCCGGAGGCCACGATAACATAACCGTCGTCCTCATAGACTGGCTAAGACCAACAAAATGAGCCTTCTCGTTCATCGGACTGTTTCCGTATCGATTCTTACTTCTCTGCTTCGGGCGAAAAACATGAACGAAAGCAAAACCAGAAACGCCCCCGCTAAGAAAAGCACTATCCGCCGTGACGGTTCACTGCTTCGGGTCAACCAATAGGGTATGGTCGGTTCCGCCGACTCAATATCGACCTCGGCCAATGCCTTCCTCGCGGCCGCCAATTGCTCCGGCGTCACCGGCGGATAAACGGCATTTGCGTCAGGCGGTTCTTTACCAAGCGCAACAACACCCACGCGATCGAAAAGGTTCGGATCGTTTTCCAACTGCCCCAATAGCGCATCATAATCGGCAATCAGCGATCTGAGTCGTTCGGTCGATTCCCGGGCCGACTTGAGCAGTTCCCTGTCGTGATAGTACCGCACCAAATCGTCACAAAGCACGGCACCCGCCAGCGCCGCCGCACCGATGCTGAAGAAGACCACAAACAACAATGCCCGAACAATGTCGTGCTTTCGCATAGTTCCTACTTGAACATGAATCCGGCGTATCGAGCCGCCGGGCCGAGGTCCTCATTGATTCTCAGCAGTTGATTGTATTTGCAGATCCGGTCGGTCCGGCAAAGCGAGCCAGTCTTGATCTGCCCGACGCCCGCTGCTACCGCCAGATCGGCAATCGTCGTATCTTCGGTCTCGCCGCTGCGGTGACTCATCACCGCCGTCCAGCCCGCCCGCTTGGCCATATCGATCGCTTCGAACGTCTCGGTAAGCGTCCCTATCTGGTTGAGCTTGATCAGTATCGAGTTGGCGCAGTCGAGCTTGATCCCCTTGGCCAGGCGTTTCGTATTTGTCACAAACAAATCATCGCCGACCAACTGCACTTTGCCACCGAGCTTCTTATTCAATTTTGTCCAGCCGGCCCAGTCGTCTTCGGCCAATCCGTCTTCAATCGATACGATAGGATACTTATCAACCCACTTCGCCCAGTGATTGATCAGCGTATCGGCCGAAATCTTCTTCTTCGGCGCCGACTTAAAGAACTTATAGCTCTTGGTCTTGGCATCGTACATCTCCGTCGAAGCAGGATCCAGGGCGATTGAAATATCCTTGCCCGCCTTATAACCGGCCTTCTTGATCGCCTGCATAATCACTTCCAGCGCCTCTTCATTGCTCTTGAGCATCGGCGCGAAGCCGCCCTCGTCACCGACCGACGTGGCGTAACCTTTCTTGGCCAGAACGGAACTGAGCGTATGAAAAACTTCCGCTCCCATTCGCAAAGCCTGAGGGAAATCCTTAGCGCCGACCGGCATTATCATAAATTCCTGAAAGTCCACGTTGTTATCCGAGTGCTTGCCGCCGTTGACAATATTCATCATCGGCACAGGCAGGATATTCGCATTGCACCCGCCCAAATAACGATACAACGGCAGCCCCGCCGAATCCGCCGCCGCCTTGGCGACTGCCAACGAAACGCCCAATATCGCATTAGCCCCCAATTTCTTCTTGTTCGGCGTGCCGTCAAGCTCGATCATAAACTGGTCAAGCTCTTCCTGCTGGGCCGCATCCATACCGACAACTTCCGGAGCGATTATCTCATTGACATTCCGAACCGCCCCGGCTACACCTTTGCCAAGGTAACGCTTGGCTTTCGTATCTCGAAGCTCGACCGCCTCGTAAGCCCCGGTACTGGCCCCCGAAGGAACCGCAGCCCGGCCAAAACAGCCGTCCTCCAACAAAACATCGACCTCAACCGTCGGATTACCACGAGAATCAAGTATCTCACGCGCCTTAACATCGACTATTGTCAAAAACATCATGTTCCCTTTCTGTATTCGTGCATATATATAAGAATCGGTTTTCCAGGCTAACGCCCTGCAATCAATCGCAAAAGCTTACTCCCTTTTATCCCCCCGGTCAAGCTTCATTAAGAAAGGATCTGATGCAAATCATCCAGCAAGGGCTTGAGCATCTCCCGTGAAAAATCCCCCAGCAGGCATATCTGCAGCCAGTTTCTTCGCGGCAGATACTCGCTCTTGTAGCTCAGGAAACAGCCTTTGCCTTCCAGGGCGGCGCCAATTTTTTCAGAACTGAATTTGCCCGGGACGCAAAAAGTGACAACACCGGGGCAGGCAAATTCATCGGCAACTACCGGCTCCAGTCCGATCCCGCGAAGTTCATCCTTTAGCCACGCCGATACACCGCTCGTCTGAGTGATTCTTTTCTCGATATCCAGATTCTTTACTGATTCATGAAGGGCACAAACAAGATTGGAAGAAACCGTAAACGGTATGCCGTCCTTGTCGGCGTAAGTGCGCAGATCCATATACACCGGCAGACTTCCGCCCGACGGCAGAGGTCTGTGATTATAAAACACCATCGATAATCCGGAGTAGGAACGCAAGCCTTTCCCGCTTACTCCCGACGCGAGGTATACGTTTTCCAAATTTACATTAGTCGCGCCAATCGAACTGACACAATCCAGACAAAGCAATATCCCGGCTTCTTCACATACCTCTTTCAACATCGCAATGTCATTCAGCATGCCTGTCGAAGTCTCGCAATGAACCGCCCACAACCATTCGATTCCGGGACTTCGCCGGATTATCGCCCGGATGTCACTGCGCCCGAATCCTTTGCCCCAATCCAGAGCAAACGTCTCAAATGCCAGGACGGAGCGCTGCGCGCAATCGATAAGCCTTTCCCCGAATTCGCCGTTACTGAGAATAAGACCTTGCCCCGACCTCAAAGACAACTGCCCGGCAACAACATTGTTCGCCAGCGTTCCTGAACCCATAAATATTTCAACATATTTTGAGTTCACTAACGAACACAGAAGGCTCTTGGTATCTTTATGAATCTGAAGAAATTGCTGTGACCGGTGCGAAATAGCTGGTTTGTTAAAGGCCTTGCGAACTTCCCGAGCTATTTCGACCGGACCGGGCAGAAGGTTCAATTGTTGTTTGTGCGAGCGATCCGACTTCGGCTTGATAACAGGCTTGAGCATCTTGCGATATGCCTCAATCGTCAAGAACATCGGCTGAAAAGGCGCCTCGGCAGTGCCCACTACCGGGCCGAAGGTTGCAAATCCCATGTGCCTGTACAGTTTTTGCTGCCGCAGCGTGCCGGAAATTAACGCAAGGTCATATCCCTTGTCCTCACAATACTCTGTAGCAGCCGAAAGCAGCCCCACAAGAACTCTGCTCCGGCGATAAGCTTTTCTCACCGAAAAAAGTCTGATCTCGCACATTGAATTCGTGCGCGGCAGATAAGAATCGAGATCAGAAACCTTGCCGTCGAGCGAGAAGGGCCGCTCACCTCGAACAGCAAGCATGCCCGCAAGCTCGGCGCCGCTCTTGCAGATAACATAAACATTTTCATCATGGAATTTGTCCACCAGGACGGGTCCCGGGCCCGGCTGATGTTGAGGTATTTCCTCAACGAATGTCTCATAGTTCAACCTGTGAATCTGCTCGAATTCCTCTTGCTCTGCTGCAATCTTGAATGTCAACGTCTCGGGCATTTCTCACTTCTCCACGTTTTCGGCATAAAGCATTGACTTGCCTCTGGTATTTCTGCCGCGGATGAACTGACGTATATTGGCGCGGTGGGCAAAGCCAATCACAAGTGTGAGAATAGCAATACCCACGATGTTCAATGTCGAATGCCCTCGCAAAACTGCAAGAACAGGCAGCGTCGCAATTGAGAGCAATCCGCTAACGGCGGATTTCCTGATCACCAAGAGAACCAAAGCAAAGACCAAACCTAATCCGACTACAAGCCAGTAGTCGAATACCAACAAGGCCCCAAATGTAACAGCCATCCCCTTTCCCCCGCGAAAAGCCAATTGCACCGGCCAGATATGCCCGGCCGCCACCGCAAGCAGCGAAGCCGCTATCGCCCAGGGCTCAACCTGCAACGCAAATGCAATCAATATCGCGGCAGAGCCTTTTATAAAGTCGCCCGCCAATGTGACTACAAAACCCCACCTGCCCAGTGTTCTCCCAACATTCCTCGCACCCGTACTCCCGCTGCCGCACAGCCGAATGTCTTTGCCCGTAAGGACCCGAGTTAGGTAATACCCCGTGCATATCCATCCGAGCACGTAACTAATCAATATCGCGGTGATCTCTTTGCCGTAAATCATGCCACTATTGCTGCTGAGAATCCTTTTTGGCCGCCATTGCCATTTTGCGAAGGCCCATTACGTCCAGCTTGCCTGAGCCGAGCGCTGGGATTGCATCAACCTTTATGTAATTATTGCGCCGGGGCTTCCACATGTTCGGCAGGTCGCTGTCGGCTGCAATCTTGTGCAGCCTCTCCGCATCGCCCGCATCTTCCAGATACAAAACAACAAGCTCTTCGCCCTTTTTCGCATTGGGCACGCTCGTCACGGCCACAACCTGCTCAGCCGAACCGAGCGCATCGAGATAAACCTGCTCAAGGCCGGTATGCGGCACCATCTCCCCGCCTATTTTGCTAAAGCGTGACAACCGATCAGTAAGCGTAATGAACCCATCCTCATCGGCCTTGGCGACGTCACCTGTGTTGTACCAGCCGTCTTTGACGACCTCGGCACTTTGCTTTTCCATATTCAGATAACCCAACATAATATTGGGGCCCTTGACCATCAACAGCCCCGCCTGCCCCGCCGGCAAAGGCTCGCCGGTGTCGATATCGACAATCCTAACCGCCACACCCGGAATCGGATGCCCTACCGCGCCGGGCTTTGTCCCCACCTGGTAGACGCCTTCGCTCTCGACGTCGGCAACGTTCAGTGACGCCACCGGCGAAAGTTCGGTCGCCCCATACCCTTCCAAAGGCCTGATACCGAATTTGGTCTCGAAAGAATCACGCACACTCTCCTTGAGTTTCTCCGCCCCGACAACAACCGACCGAAGGGACGCAAAATCCTCACGTTCAGCCTTCCTGACATAATTGAGCAGAAACGTCGGCGTCGCAAACAGCAAAGTCGAACGGTTCTCTCGGGCTGTTCGGCCCACCGTTTTGCCGTCAATTGGATTCGGCACATAACTGGCCGATACACCGCTAACCAACGGAAGCCAAAGTGTGCACGTAAAGCCGAACGAATGAAAGAAAGGAAGTACGCCGCAAAGGTTGTCGTTGGCGCGTATTCTGAACACGCTCCGCAGCGCTTCGATATTCGAAAGAATATTGTGATGGCTCAGCATCACACCCTTGCCCTTGGGCAGGCCCGAACTGCCCGACGTAAATATGACCGCCGCCAAATCGTCAGCCCTGAACCCGTGCGCATGGGCCAGAATCCGTCGAGGCAGAAGCCTTGCCTTCAGATATGCCTTTACCTTCGCAGCGGTTGTAATCTGTCGGACTATATCTTCAAGAAAGACCAGTTCCTCCGCGCCATCAAGTCCGCCAACCTTCTCAACAAAAGCCCGCGACGAAATAACATGCTTGATCTCACACTGCCTCACAACCTCCCTCCTGACCTCCACTGAAGTGGAATAATTCAAATTCACCGACACCTTGCCGAGCATAGTCACCGCCAGATTCGCAAGTGCCGCTCCCGCCGATGGCGGCAGCAGTATGGCGATCTTTTCATGGCCCTGCGTAAGTTCTTCGATTACCTCACTGATCGCAACGGTGCTGACCAAGGCTTGGCCGTACTTCAATCGCTTGCCCATCGAGTCGAAGATGCAGTGTTTTCGCCAATTCTTTCGCGCCACCCGAACAAAGTGCTCGGCCAATGATCGCCGCGAAGGTTTGAGTCCCTCAAAGTATTCGCAGGAAAGCTCGCATACTTCCTGTCGCACCTGGCCGGTCGTGGAAGAGGTCGGCATCGGCTCGCCAATATCGATCGAAACAGGATACGGAAACTTCTTCGGCAGAGTCGATAAAGGCTTGCCGTAATAACAACTGAAGATACTACCCCACATGCCGCCGAGATGAATGGGGATAATCGGATAATCGCTGCCTTTCACTATTCGCTCGAATCCGCCCCTGAAAGACCGCGGCATACCCGTGCGCGTCATCGCCCCTTCGGCGAACACGCACACTAAGAAACCATCGTCCATTGCCGCCCGTGCCTGCCGTAACGAAGCAATGATTTTCTTGGGCGGATCATCGGCCGATATCGGTATGACCCGCATAAGTTTGAATATGGGCTTTAGCCACCATGTCTTATAGTATTCTTTGTCCATAATGAAACGGACTCGCCTTTGCTGCGTACTGCCGACGAGCACGGCGTCGGCCCACGAAGCGTGATTGGCAACCAGAAGCGCGCCGCCTTCGACCGGTATGTTCTCAGCGCCGCTGACCCTGATCCTGTAGAGCAGTTTGGTCAGCAGGATAAGTACGAACCGAACCATAAAGTCGGGCAGAAGAATCATTGTCACCACCGTCAGCACACCTGTCATCGCACCAAGAACAATAAACACCTGTCCCGCCGACATCCCCAGTTTGCTGCAAAGATAAATCAGTCCGGAAGCCGAAAGCACACCCGTCCAGCCCAAAAAACTCGACGCCGCAAGGACTTGACCTCGCCGCCGCCTTGGGCTTTCAAGCTGAATAAAAGCGTGAATCGGCACGATAAACAAACCCGCACTGAAGCCCATAAGAAAAGCAAAAGCAAAGGCAACGTAAATTCCCCCGGAGATCAAACCAAGCGACAATGAAGCAAGAGTCAAACCCAGCGCCCCTAAAGGCACCACGCCGAATTCCACATTGCGTCCCGACAGTCTTCCCGCTAAAAAAGCACCGATGCCAATACCGACCGCCGCGGGAATGAAAAGGTATCCGCCTTGCGCCTCGACGAATCCCAGTCGTTCGATACCGTACGGGATGACGTTGATGTAAATAAAACCACCGACCAACATAAAATATGCCGAGCCGAATACCGCGAGCAGCAAGTCCTTTTTGCGATGTATGCTCCAGAGCGTCCGCCAGATATCCCGAATAAAGAATATCGACGCTCCCCCCGTCCCCCCGGCCGCCTCTGTCCGCCCAATTTGCAGACTACTCGCCAATCCTGCCGCCGCTATGCCGACGCATATCAATCCTAACAGGGCATAAAGCCCGCCCGTAAACTGCGACAGCGTCGGCCCCAGCGCCGTGCCGATCACGATTGCTAAGTAAGTCAGGGCCTCTAAAACACCGTTCGCCCGCGACACCTGCGCGGTGCTTACCAATTCGGGAACAATCCCATACTTCGACGGCCCGAAAAACGCGCTCTGTGTCCCCATCGCAAAAAGCACGGCGTAAACCGCAATCCTGCTCTCGGCCGCAAACGCTATGCAGCCGGCCGTCATCACCACCACCTCGGCCGCCTTAACCCATACAACGATATTACTCTTACTGAAGCGATCCGCCAATTTGCCCGCAAACGCCATGAAAATTAAAAACGGCGCCACAAAAACCGCACCCGCCAAAGCCGCCACACTGCTTGCCGACTTCAGCCCGTACTGGTTGATAAAAAAACCAACCAACAGCATCTTAAAAAAATTGTCGTTCAAAGCGCCCAGAAACTGAGTCGCATTAAGCCACACAAACGACTTACCAAGTTTGGATCCGCCATCCTTCACAGCTATCCTCTCATCTAAGTCCTATGAGATCGGTTAATTTCTTCTTCTTTTTCAGGTTCACCGCCTTATTGCCCAAAGGCAGTTCGAGGCTTTCCCGCCATGCCGTGTCCCCACCTCCTTCTCTGCTGCGTCCAAAGCCGTACTCAACCGCCCCGGCGATCCTGACCGGTTCGATGCCTTTATGAAAGGCGCCTTTCGGATAATTGCCGGTGACAGTCGCAAGATACCACTGCCAGGGAAAGTTGTGGTCTTTGAGCATACTGTCAATGCCTGAAATATCTACGTTGTGAGCAAAGCTCAAATCCCGCTGCGTCAGCACAAGCGTGAAATCGCGCGTGTAATAATGGTCGGCCCAGTAATTGACCCCCTCCGCCGTTTCGATTTTGCCCAACAAACTCTCCTTCCACTCGAGCGGGATATAGGCGTCGAAAAATGTCAAATGTATGTCGGCGTGCGTTTTCGCCGCCAGAATCTTGGCCGCTTCGTTCACCGCCCAGACGCCACTCGAGTGACCGATCAAATGAATATGCTCGATGCCGTCGCCGAGCATCAGGATTTGCTCGGCCAATTTCGGCCCGATGACGTCCCGCGCTCGCTTGGCTGCAGCCGTGGGATTGATCGTCCTTGCCACGGTCGACCAGTCATAAAATCCGCAGGTCCACTCGTTCGAGTCCAGGCGATTTTCCATCTCAACGGCCATATCTTCGGGCCAGTTGCCTTTTCCCTTTCTGCCCCAGCCGTGCATCATCACGACCACAAATCTGGGCTTGCGGATTTGCTCCGGCTCCTCGCTGGCATAATACATCCCCTCAGGTTGGCCGCAGGAACTCAAACCCAACGCACCTGCCCCAAGAACCAACACTAATCCAGCCAAAACCAATCCGCGCTTCAACGTCATAATCAAATCTCCTTTACACGTACCCACATCATGCCTGTGACAATTTCGGGACTTCTCCAGTATCCTTATCAATAAATACCTTGCTCGGCGTACCAGACCACGAGCGCCTCTGGTACTTTGTCATCTCGTAAGGCAACAATCCCTTCTGAGCTATACTTTCCTGCAACTGCTGAATATAATCAAAATCGATTTCACAAAAATACTTGTACCAGTCCTCTATCATCTGAAACAAGTCACGCATATAATTTTCATCGCCGAAATTCCTATACTTGTCGGCAAGAGCAGGATGTTCACGAAGCAGCCTGTTTGCTTTTGAGCCGGGGAACGGAATCAGTGTCCCCCACTCTATCCTGTCGAGGTTATCGAATTCTAAAAGTTGCTTTAGAAATTCCCACGTCCGCGCCAGGCTCTCCCTGCTCTCGCCCGGCACCCCGGCCACCACCCCCACTATCACGCCGATCCGGTACTTCTGCAACAGCTTCATAGCTCGTATATTGTCCTCAAGTGTCGACCGTTTATTCATATTCTTCAACATGGCCGGATCGCCCGCTTCCATACCAACAAAAACGCTGCAACAGCCGCTATCAACAAGCAACCGGGCGACTTCTTCATCTATCCCCTTGGCGTCGACGTAGTTGGTGTAATGAATGTTCAACCCTTTCGGCTTCGCCGCACAAAAACTCTTAAACCATTCTTTATCACCTATCAGGTTATCTGACGGATCCCAAATTAAATCCGTCTCATATTCCCTGACCAAATATGATATCTCATCCCAGACAAGTTTGGGAGCCCTCATTCTCAAATCGAAATAAGGAATCGAACAGAATATACAGCCGCCGTCATCCTGCGTACGCCAAATACAGCCCTTCTGAGAGTAGATATTAATCGGCCGCTTGAACGGCTCGCAGATCGGATAAGCCGGGTCTTGACTGTTTTCAAAATAGACCTCCATATCCACCAGATCCCGATCCGGCATCGGAAGCTCACTAATATCAGGCAAGCCAATAACGTTTTCCTTAATACCACCGTCATCACGATAAACAAGGTTCTCTATCGAAGCCAGCGATACACCTGAAATATATTTGGAAAAAGCAACCTCGCCATCATAGCGGATTACCGCATCCACAAAACTATAATATTTCAGAATCTCCTTCGCCAGTGGCGTTGCGGCCGATCCACCTAACACAACACGAGCGCCTCTGCCCTTTGCAATTTTTGCAATCTCAATAGCGTGGTCGTAATTGACCGCCGTCGTTGTGACACCCACAACATCGGCGTCAAGTTTACCAACTACATCGTCGAAAGTCAGGACGTTATTGCCGTCGAGAATTTCCACCTCGACGCCCGGATTGTGTTGCCCGAGATACGCCCCGATAGACAGAATGCCGACAGGCTGAGGCCATCTCGCGAATTTGATCACATAAGTGTCAGGCCGTTTCGGGCCGGCAAGAACCAACTGCACTTTTTCAATTTTCCTGCGCGTCATTGTCCGGCCCTCGAATCACTTTCTGAAGAATCCTCTCTTACCTGCTTTTGCACGCACACCTTTCTCACCAACCATGACAGCAGATACAAAACGCCCCCGACCTCCAGTAATGTAAATATGCCGAGAAACCACAATTTGCGCTCTACTATCCAGTACGCAAGCATACCTGTAATAATCAGCAGCCCGCCAATGCCATCCCATTTCCAGCCAATTATAAGACCTGCGAAGATCACAACAAGCCCTAACAACTCGAACGCCACCCCTACCGGCTGTCTGAAAGGATTACCCGGCCCATCGCCTCTGAAAACGTGCACAACCGCAAGATATAATATCAGAACCGCCATAAATACCCCATATATCCGCGCCGCCCACCGAACAGCACCAGCAATATACCGTCCCCACTTGCGCCCATTCGTCATTTTCCAACTCCTTCTGCACCAGATTTCCTTCTTCGCTTTCTTAGCTCTCGCAAGCCTTTTTTTGCGGTTATTACAAGCAAAACCAGCCAGATAATGAAAATCACCCCCGCTATCACACCCAGCACAATCGCTATAAGCCCCCCTAAAATCAAGTAAGCATAGCTCTCACCAAGGTGCTCCCTGCTTAAGTACAAAAGGTCTATTATTACCGGGTAAGCCAATCCCAAAACCAGCACAATTGCCGACAGTCTCCGCAGCCATCGAGTTGCACCCGAGACAAGCAATAAACCACTGCCAAACATCACTCCGCCAATCATAAAAGGCAAATGGTCACGGAATATCTGATCTGCCACTGAGTGCATAAAGTCTTTGAGAAAAGTGGCGCCGGCGGCCGACAGCGCACCACAAAAAACAAAACTGCCCACCAGCAAAATCACACCCAAAATCTTACAAAAACTTACCATCGTCATCCCTTTCTTTGCCACCGCTTCGGCCATTAGTCTCAGACATGTCCATACCTTTAAGTTTACCTAATATATGTATTGTATTTATATAAACTATATACCCAAAAAAGATTGCTCTCTCAGCAACCAGGCAAATCACGCCCGCGTACCGCCGCATTTTACAACCCCTCCTCGATCTTCTTCTTGAGCCGAATCAGATTCTTTTTCTTGCTCTTGTTTTTGATTTCATCTATCATTTGGTCGAGAATCGGGATGGCCTTTTTATTCTTGAAGTGGCGAATATTCGCACTCGCCAATTGGGACCAGAGTTGCTGTTTGTAATTCCTGTAATTATGCACCGCATCGTTCAAAGCGGTCTTTATCTGGGCTCTATGCTCAGACTTCGACTTGAGAATCACCCAAGCCTCAATAATCTTGCTCTTGAGACCTGTCGGGGTGTTGGGGTCGGCGAAAAGAGTGAGTTGTGCTACTTCACATTCTCCGATAGCATCCGATACCGCCTTCTTCATACGCACGGTTTCCTTAGCCAGGCCGACCCGCCCCGCTTTGGCCTCTCTGATCGCTTCCGGGCCTTTCATACCTTTTGAAATCAGTTGTTTAACATTAGGGTCACCGTAAAGTGTTTTGCCGTAAGCGCGGGTGAAAAGATCGGCAGAGGCCCTCGTTGCTTTTTTTCGCATCGCCAAATGCTCAGATGTATTTGCAAGGACATCCTTCATAACCTTCGCGCTCTCCAGGCACTGCTGCGCGTTGAGTTTGCTACGCCATTCCGTGCCCAATAGCTGCATAATGGAATACCGCCAGCACGCGCCCTGAGATTTGTTTAGCAAATCATCAAGCAAAGGCGCGATATCCTTGAGATTGTCAGTTTTCAGGGGGTAGTACTTGTAGAAAAAGCCAAGGCTCGCTATGGTAGAGTCACTCTTGCCAGGTTCTATGATTTCGCATAATTCAGCCGAACATTGCCTTGCAGCAATTAATAACTGCTCAGCGGTAAGCGACTCGGCGTACTCACGCAATTTTACTACGCCTTCTTCGTATTTACCGGGCCCCGCAGATTCCTCGATAAGTCCCTTAAGCACCCCCCAGTAATTCTCCTCCTGCGCCTGCGTTTTCTTCTCTCTGTTAAGATATTTCTTGACCAGGCGTATTCGTTTCTCAGTTTTATCGTCCTTGGCATTTTTCACCATGTCTTCCTCCAATTTTTGTGTATCAAATTCGAGCCAGCCGCCATATTTCCAAAGCCACGCCCAAGCCTTTTCGTCATACTTTTCATAATTTCGCACAACATCCTCCAAAGCGTTTCGGACATTCTTTCTTTGCTGTAAATGTTTCCTTCGAAAGATTTTGCCCAGATGCTTGATTGCACCTCGTTGCAACATCGCTTCCGTGCTCTTATCAGCCAATATCATTGTGATTTTCTTAATAAGTCTATCGTAGTAGCTCGCGAGTTTTACCTGGGTTTTCATATACTTGTCAGATACGGCTATTTGCCCCGCTTCAACTTTCCTCTTTAACGTCCAGTAGTTCTCACCTTCGGCCATCCTCTTCTTTATAACAGACTCGGCCTCCAAATACCGGTCCTCAATGACCCCCAAAACACTAAACAAATTCTGCAAGCCGAAGAAACGCACCCAGTAGTGATCATTCGGATCGGCGATTCTCTTCTCGATTTTCTTAACCAATTCATAAAGCTCTTGCTCTGATTGTTCTTTCTCTAAACAACCAGCCAGGACGCCAATCAAACCCGCCCTCCAGAATGCGCTCTGTTTTTTATCACTTATTTCATTGCGGCCCAATCTGGCGAACTCTCTCATCTTCTTAGCGTATGCTTCTAATTCTGTATCCACATCTCGAAGCCCACAGAAGAGGCTAAGTTCTACCGTACATTCCCCCCATACTTCCACCGGCCAGTTTTTTTCCACAGTTGCACCGTATTGACGCCCCATCAGAATCAACTCATTAGCATCCAGTGAATTGAGGTATGCCATTGAAGCCTTGCTCGCTGCTTCCGATTCCTCCAGCCCATCCGCTTTGTCATACCGCTCCATAAGTGCCTTCATAGTTTCGAGGTAATTCTCCTCGGCCTCCGCCAACCCTGAGTTCGCAAACAAAATAAACAAGCCAACAATCAATCTTCCAGCTTTCATAATCAAACACTCCTAACAACTGCCACCAATAGCAAAGTGAAACCACATGCTAAAACCTATAACCAACACGTACAAACCAAACCCTGTCCCACCCGTGACAGCCAGGATAAGCACCCATCGTAAAACTGCGTGGATTTTCCTGGGCACGACAAATGCCAGAAAGCTTCCGACTCCGATCAGCCCCAATCCCATCACCGCCAGAGCAAGGTAAAATGTCCACTCGGGTAGACCCACAACATGCACATGTATAAAAACACACACTGCCGTAACCACAAACGGCCATGTGAGGCCAATAAGCAAAAACCCTGTCTTTCTCAACACTCGACCGAACTGAACGCCCCGCCCGGCTGACACTTCGCCATTTCCGCAATCACTTCTGTCCTCAATCTCAACCATGTCCGCTTCCTTTACGAATACTTCATATATGTAATGATAATATATATACTAATATTACGAAAAACATCTTTCTGATTCCTTCCTTTGACGTTATCATTAACGCGACAACTCCCCGCGGATTTTCTCCAGCGCCGTCACTAACTTCTTTTGTTCACCGGCCTTCAAAACAGCCATCACTTTCCTGACCTCTTTGCCATACAAAGGCCCGACCTTTGCCAATAGCTTCTCGCCCCGGGCGGTCATTTTGACAATGTTATATCGCCTGTCCTTGGCCGCAGCCGTTCGCACGACCAGCTTTGCCTTTTCCATACGGTCCGTCAGTGAAGTAATATTGGCGCGGTTGACTAACATCATCTCGCTAAGCTCAGCCTGGCTCAAACCGCCCTCCGGCCCGCTCTGATAGTGCAGCAGCATCAAAGCATTGAACTGCACATCCGTCAGCCCGAATGGCCGGAAAAACTCGTCCGCCCGCTTCTTCAGACAAGAAGCCGTATAGTAAATATTCAGCAGCGACTCATGCGCCCCCAACGCTATCGGTTTTCTAAGACCTAATTCATGTTCCAGCGACATCTGTTATCCTCATAGTTTATGCATATATGGTTCATATATATATTATTCGTCATTTAACTATAAAGTGCAAGAACTTTTTTCAAAAAAAATAAGAAATATTTTCTCCCCCCCAACTACCGCCCCTCAATAACCGCCCAATTGCCCTATAAAGCCGGATTTCCCAAGAAAATCCGTGCAAAATAAGGAAGAATTTGATAGCATAGAGTCTGTGGATGCCGTTCAAACCATTTTTACTGTTTAAATGGGAAATGTCAGATAATATTGTAATGCAAACTTCCTGTAATTTCCTGAGACGGGCGATGGCGCGTATCGAAAAACATTTTTTATTCGCTCTGATTGTGTATATTATAATCCCGAGCCTGGTTTTGGCAGAGTTAGACCCGGAAACAATCCTGTATTACAGCTTCGACGGCCCTTTTGGCGGCGACATCCCGAGCGGCCTTATTGATGATACGGGAACATATACGGCCACAATCATTGCCGGCGCCGACGTGGATTCGACGATAAAGTACGGCGAGGCCAATCCGTTTTACAATCCGGCAGGAACCTCCGCAGAGTTCTATAACGACAACTGGTTAAATGACGCCGGCGACACCTTCTTAATTCCGGATGCCGGCGAAAACGATATTGCCGGCCTGGACTTCGGACCTCTTGACCAATTCTCCGTTGAGGCATACATTAACCCTGCCTCCGGTGCGGCATCGACAAATACAAGGAGGATATTCTCCAAGAGTATCTACTGCTACACGTATCTCGACAGATTCCAGACACTCCACGCGATACGAAAATGGGGCGACGGCGATTGGGATGTAAAATGGACTCACCTTACCTCTGACAATATGCCGCTCGACGAGTGGACCCACGTTAAGATGACCTGGGACGCGCATGCCACAGACGATAAGTTCAAGCTGTATATCAACGGCGCATTGGCCGACAGCACCCCGGGCAATTGTCTGCCCACCGCCGATTCAACCGCCGGCTTTGCCATCGGCGGCTACGAGCGTGAAGAAGGGGTCAGGGCGCAGTTCTTCTGCGGCAAAATTGATGAACTCAAAATCACAGGCTCAATACGCGATCCCGGCAGATACCTTACCGATCCGCACAGGCCCGTTGTTGTCGAGGCCGATCGATACCCAACGGTTAATATTCTCGTCGCCGACAACGGCACGGTTACGGGCGAAATAGACCGGATCGACGCAAACACATTCGGCCCGATCGATCCTTCGTTCACTCGCCAAACGATACTTGAACTTGACCCGCTAACCGTCACCGCCGGGACCCTGGCAAAGCTCACCACCGACAGCAATACCTCCGCTCCGGGCAGATATGAATATCACCTGACACGAACAACCGCTGGAGAACCCAATTATCACCGGACCATGCCCTTTACAGTTCTGGATTACAGTGGCAAAGATCGAGATACGCCAAGCGACGCCGACGGAATGGTTTACCGCGACAAAAAACCCTGGCTGCCTATAACTGTTTATGTCAACAGCAGAACAGGTTCAGGACCCAATACTGTCCTGCGGGACAGGTTCCTCGACTACTTCGAAGATACGCCTTTGTGCATGATGGATTACTGCGTTCCACGCGGCGGCTATGACTATGTGCAGGACTTCCTCGACAGGGCGCACCAACGGTCGATACCGATCATGTTCCACACGCCTTTGTACTATTTGTCCGATTCCGAGGATTACGCAATCGACGAGTGGTTCCCCGGCCAGGACCCGATGGAAGTACTACATGAACTCATCTCAAGATTTAGAGACCATCCAGCGGTGGTGCTTCACTACACTAACGACGAAAGGCCTGATTCAATGCACGGCGAACTAAGGCGAATGCAGACCGAATTGCTTCGACACGATCCGTTCCATCCGACCGTCGTTCAGCACTACGGCTACGACAAAATAGAATCCCAGGCCGACACCTACGATATCTACGTCCAGCAGCGCTACAACAACAATATACGAACCTTCCTTCCAACTGTGCTCGATATACAAAGCCACATGATCGACCCCATACCATTCTGGGTAAATATGCGATCCAATAATCCCAATATCAAAACCAGCAGTTATATCTGCATTGCCGGCGGCGCGAAAGGGCTGATGTTCTACAAATTCGCCACTCTGTGGGATGACCAGGCAACCTTCGACACCAACTGGGCGCTGCTCGTAGATATGGCCGAAGAGATACAGTCCAGACAACACATACTGCTGCAACCTGTCGCAACGCAGGAGTGTACTATCGATATCGATGAAGTTGCGATACGTACATTCAGCGGGAACTACGGAACCTGGGTTCTCATCGCCAACGGTTACTGGCAGACAAGAACCGCCACTGTTACTGTCCCTGCGGGAACAACGTCGGCTCGCGGCGCTGACGGAACAAATTACCCCATCACCGGCAATCAATTCAGTTTTTCAGCAACTCCGGAAGATGCCTGGCTGATAAGGTTGGCCGACGACGCTGTTCAGCCCTGGCCTGCGTCACTACCCTGCAGAAGCACACTTCAGAATGTTTACTATGGCCCCGATATACCTGACATTAACAGCTCCTGGCAATGGACAGGCTCCGGTACAACATCAGCAGCGGTTATTACATATCCCGAACCGAATGTCATCAGAGTCGATACCGATTCAAACCAGCGCGCAAGATGGGCGAACGATCCCAATAACATCTTCATTGACGCAGATGACGGGGGCGGTTGTACAGCCGAGGCAAAAATGAGGGTCTTGAAAAGCACCTCATCCACACGCGGCGTGGATTTCGAATTGTACTTCGGCAACGGCACACTGCCCGACAGGCGTTACTTTATCAGCGTAACTACAACGGGAGTTTACTGGTATGAAGCCGGCGCTTTCAAACAAATCGCGACAGAACTGGACAACTCCTCTCAAATGCATACATACCGCATGGCTATCCGGGAAGACGGAATCGTTCAGATTTACCGAGACCTGGACTTGATCGCAACCCGAACAGCAGACTTCAGTATCGATGCGCTTATTTCCGCAGAAGGCCACTATATTCAATTCGGTGACGGAGCATCATCCGGTGAAGCTGATTTTGACTTGAATTATCTCGCATTAGACATTTCCGGTCCTTACGACCCGGCGCCGTGCATAGTTGACGCAGACGACCTCGAACGCTTCACCGGCCAATGGCTTAGCGATAACTTGGACGCCGAAGCAAATTTTGATAAAACAGGAAATGTCAACATGGTCGATTACACTTGCTTTGCCGATTATTGGTTGAAAACGTGCCCATACGATTGGCCAAAAGCCTGGTGCAGATAGCTGGTTCCCAAGTCCTCGAAACAAGCTGATCCTCGCCCTTTAGGGGAAAGTCAATTTCATCACGAACTTCTCCCACCGCTTTTGGAACGATCCCATATCCTTCTCGCCTAACACTTTTTTGAGACTCTCGAAGCCCGTCGGATCTCGCCTTCGGTTGGCATGAAACTCATGGTAGAACCGCACCAACAATCCCTTTTCCTGCAGATAGTAACACAGATATCGCGCATGGGCGTACTTATCACCGCCGCCGTTATAAAACTCATAGTCGCTTGAATGCGTCAACTCCCGAAACGAGCCGATCCTGCTGGCCTTAATGTCCGCCTGCAACCCGGCAAGCCGCCAGTTCGTCAGCCCCCAGATACGCCCTTTCTTTTCCCGGCACTGCTCATAAAGCGAAGCAAGCCCCTCGTTGAACCACGCCGGACATTCCGGGAAGTTCGAATTGATAAACGGATGCACAAGCTCGTGCACCAACGTACCCCCGCCCGTACCGATGTTCATAATAAGCGCATCGTGCTCATCGGAATAATAACCAAACGGCGTGGTGGGCGATTCGCCGAAAATCCCGCGTGTATGTTTCCCATAGCTGCCCTTATCCTTGAAAAGCCAGATATCAATAATCTCAGCAGGGTCCTTCGTGAAGTAATCCTGCTTGAGCTTGTCGGTCGCCCATTTGATTGTCGCAACGGCCCGCCGCCTGACCATAAACGCCGACTCATCACCGGCAACAACAAAAGGCCTCTGCAGAACCATCGTAAAACTCGCGTCCGGAATCCTCTTTTTGAGCCCCATTATATGCTGAGCATAATCGGCGTTCGTAAAACCCACAGCCCGCCGCGGCTGCTTGATTCGTCCCGCCTTGAGCCTTATCCGAATCAGCGTCCACCGTTTCTTCTCATACTTCAAAGGCCAAAGCTCAAGAAACTTCTCGCGCTTCATCCGTCGATACGCCCCCATCGCCTCCGCCGGTTCGTGATATATCAACTCATCGGTTTTAGAATCGTACCCCAATACCAACCGAAAATGCTCACTCGCCCCGGCCCTGCCGTCATAATGCGTGCAGACTATCGACGGAATCCCTTTAACCAGGTCCCCGTGAAGCGCTGCAAAATGCTCTTGCATCTGCTTGCCTGCCTCGCCCGCGGCAACCTTGTACCACACATCACCGGTCTTGAACCCGATTCTTCTCAAGGCCCTCGCAAGATCGGCCGTATAACAGCCCCGCCCCTGAACCGGATCAACCCCCGACTCGCCGAACACATCATCCTGATCGATAGCAAAGCCCAGCTTGCCAAGGTACATCTCCGCGCACGCCTCTCCGCAAAAATCCTGACTTTGCCTGACATGCGGAACATCCTCGATCAGCACGTCCTCGTACACGGGCGCTTTCCCCAAAGCAGTTACACCCACGCAAAGAACGACCACTGCTGCCGACAAATAAAAAGCCCTGCGAATACAGCAGATTAAGAAGTTTTGCCGCCCGTCATTTCCCATAACCTACCGCTCCTTGCCGGCCAATACGATGAAGAAAGAACCATACTCCCTGTATTATCCTGCACAGCCAATCCCAAACAAAGTAAAATTCATGTAAAAACCTCGAAATCACTCCTCAAGCTTTCGTAAAGCCCAATGACCAGCCTGACTAAGCGCAGAACAGATGCGACAGGGGCGATTTGCACGCCTTTTTGTTCAAAAAGTGCTGTTTTTTGTAAAATTTACGTAAATCTTCCAAAAAACCTGTAACTTTTGCGCTGCTCCCGCGTCTATATATAATAGTGGAAGCATGAGCATCACAGCGACGGCAACTTTGATCGAGTAGATGCTTCAATGAGGGTATAAAAATTGCCTGTCCGACCGACAGGCCGCCTTGATTCCGCGTCATCCTCCTCCAAATGGTCGACCCGCCCGGGTCGGCCTCTTTTTATTTTTCGCCCGCCGATGTTTTCAAACGAAAACCGCCACCGATCTTGACTTTCAAGACCTTATAGATTATCCTGCCAGTTCATGAAAATTCCACTTAGCAAATACGGTTGTCCTCAGGTTATCATTTTTCCGCTGGTCGTCCTCACGGCAATGATCGTCTGTCTGCCGCTCGGCATCATCTTACTGCCTACCTGGGCCCTTTGTACAATCGAAGCACTTTTGGCGCTCGCCCTGATCTGGACTCTAAGCTTCTTCAGAGATCCTAACCGTATCGTCTCGCCCGATAAAAACGTCCTGCTCTCGCCGGCTGACGGGCGCATTACCGATATCGAAACTATACACGAAGATAATTTCATCGGTGGCGACGCACTACGCATTGGCATATTCCTCAACATCTTCGATGTCCACATCAATCGCTCGCCGTGCAAGGCAAGGGTGGAGAAAGTCACCTACAAAAAAGGCAAATACAAAAACGCGATGAACCCGGACTCAGGCAGAGTCAACGAATCGAACAACCTCGCCATGACAATGACTGACGGCCCACGCGAAAAGCTCATCGTAAGGCAAATCAGCGGCGCCATTGCAAGAAGAATAGTATGCCGCGCCGAAGAGGGGCAGGAATTGACTGGCGGCCAGAAGTTCGGGATGATAAAATTCGGCTCCAGAACCGAATTGTATTTGCCTGCAACCGAAAGGGCGCGGTGTATGGTCAAAATAGGCGACAAGGTAAAAGCCGGTTTATCGCCTCTCGTAAGGTACGCAAAATGCCAAGATTAAGAACGCAGGCCTCAAAAAATTCGCTGCTCAGACGAGTCAGGAGACAGAGGTTAAAGTACATCACCATCCTGCCCTCGCTGATAACGATCCTCAACGGCGTCTGCGGCTTCACCGCTATCGCACTGGCCGGTAAAGGAGAACTTGCAAAGGCCTGCTACCTGATATTCCTGGCAATGATCGCAGACATGCTCGACGGACGAGTGGCGCGAATCAGCAGAAACACTTCCAGCTTCGGCGGACAGCTCGACAGTCTCTGCGACATGATCAGCTTCGGAGCTGCGCCGGCGTTTTTGATACTAAAAATCCTGGAACCAAAACTGGCCGGCCTGGCCGATTCAGTCTTCCTAAGTTTCCTCGAACGTTTCATCTGGCTGGCCTCGGCCGCATATATAAGCTGTGCCGCAATCCGACTGGCAAGGTTCAACGTCGAAAACGAAGAGGACGAGTCCGCACACATGAGCTTCATAGGACTGCCCACCCCCGCCGCTGCAGGGGTACTTGTAAGCCTCGTTCTCTTCCACCAGGAGATTCTGCCCCAACTATCGGAAAAAAGTACTCACGCCTATCTCGTCTGTGAAAACACCTTAGCCTACGCACTGCCGTTGCTCGCACTCGGTATGGCCGTACTCATGGTAAGCAGAATTCGCTATCCACACATCCTCAATCAGTACATCAAAGGCAAGAAGCCCTTCGGCCATCTGATAAGGGCGCTGTTGCTTCTCGGGCTAATCTTCTGGAACAGACAAGTGGCACTGGTCCTGATATTCTGCAGCTTTGCCGCCAGCGGATTCGTAAGGTGGTTTTACTACAGAATCCTCAAAAAAGAAACGCTGGCAGTGACAACTAAAAACGACGAAATCGCGACTGCTGAAGATTGATGTGCATACCAATAGCATCAAAACCCTTGACGCCGGGATATGATTGCAGATTTGTTCTTGAGTTCTTACTAAAAACTAAGAACTAAAATGCAAGCCGTCGTTGAAAGAAACGACAAGCTCAAACTATACCGCACTTCGGCTGCTCTGCAAACGTTGCTTGTCACCGTTGCCGTTGGACTGGTTTATCTCGTAATAATGCTCAACCACACCGCAAAGGCGCTGCAGCACCTGCCGCCCTTCCGGGCTCGCCTCCAGACCCACCGCCTGAAGACCAAGGCACACACTTGACCCATCCGCCGTCGGAAGAATGTTTCGTATCTGGCCGGTTAAAAGCAAAGGAGTTTCATAAGGAGCAGGCGTAAAACGCATCCCTACAAACTGACCGTTCTTGAAATCAGGTTTTTCGCCGGCATCTAAAGCAATCTGGGCGCCTCCGGCTGAAATATCGATCAGTTGACCCTGCCAGTAATTGTCTGTCGGCATCTCACTATCCTGATCGCGCTGCTTGCGATGCCAAAGTAGAACATTTACCTTCAGTGATTGAGGAACATCAACCCGGAAATAGTTTCGCCGCTGAACAATCTCGATCCGTCCGGGAGCCTCGAGAACTATCGTACCGCCGCTCGCCTCGTCCGCAGGCGGTTCGAGAGCCACAACCTTCGTCTCAAAAATAACCTTGCCGTACCCGAACTTAATCGACATGCCGACAGGCTGATCGACCTGGATGTTTATCGGCTGTGGCTTACTGCCCGAAATTATCTGAACGTCGACTTTATTGGCCCCAAGGTTGCTCACTTGCACCTTCGCTACATGCCATTTGCCCTTGGACAAATAAGACATGATAGCAGGAACTTTTCGCTCGATCACCGTCTCAAGGATTTCTCTTGGCTCGGCGCCGTGCAGCATTGCCACATCGTTCATATCGACCCCCTCGCTAATACGACGTGTTGCCTTACCTTCTCGTTTCGGCCCCCATTGCGAAAAGAATCGCGAGAAAGAGCCCTTGACTACAGTCTTTTTCCTAAAACCAGCGCACATTTTACCTTCCTTTCTAAAGTATACATAATTACCTCGGCCATAACCAAAAGTTGTGTTAAATTTAATTTCCACCACCCCCCACTAAACCCCAATTTCGCACTAATCCGAGCCCATAGTTGCAAAAATCACAACGAACAACTATCATCATGGAAAACATGGATGGAATTGGCCAAAAAAGAAAATATCCGACCGATAATATTGCGATGGTGATGCTGTTGGTCGCCTCACTCGCTGTAGCATACCTGATAACCTATTCCAGATATGCGGGGCCACGAAAGGCCGGCGCGCAAATTGTAACTCAGATTAAGCGAAAGGGAATCTCCTCGTTTCTCGACGAACACAGCCGTCAGTCTTTCTTCGTGATCAAAGACCAAAAAGCAAGACCTGTAGGCTTCACAATGGATGTCTTCAGCGATACGCCCGCAGATAACCGATTTCCCATAAGCTCCGCGGGACTGGTATACATGCGGCCGACTCACCAGAGGCCCTCATGGGAACAACTGGCTCTGTTTAGATGCGATGACAGCTTCAACGAATTCTTATGGAAAAGCGAAACCGTCCGTTCCGGCGAGAGAACAGCAGCAGACATTATTCTCGGACCAGACGGAATGCTTACCATAACGCAATTGGGACCCAAACGCCAGAGACAAGAATACAGGCCGGACCCCGCCCTGATGCCCGATTTCCTGATCGAGATGCTCTTTACCGAAATATTAGGCAGCCGACACAAAAAAATCATTGTCGAGACAATCACCGCCGAAGGAAAAGCACGCGAGCTTGCTGTTTCCAAAACAAGAAGAACCGATTCCGACCCTCCCCCGGCAGAGGCCGAATACGTGCTCAATGTCGCTTTCCGAGACAAACCCGGATTTTTTCAAAAGGTATACTTTGACAACCAGGGGCGAATTTCACTAATATCCCTTATGCAGGATGGTTTATACTTCCTCGAACGAACAAGTTTTGAGGCGGTCTTGAGACAGTTTCCGGAACGAGCAAACCTCATCCTGCGACGAAAAGAATTACTGGATTCCAGTTACCGATCCAATCGCTAAAGAAAAGGCAAAGGAACTTATCATGGCCCAGGTTCATGACTGCATCATAATCGGAGCAGGCCCCGCAGGACTCGGAGCCGCCCTCTACACCGCACGCGACAGACAAAAAACTCTAATACTCGAAAAATTCTTCCCAGGAGGACAAATCACCACCACAGACAGAATCGAGAACTATCCCGGCATCGAAAGAATAGACGGTCCCGGACTGATTATGCAAATGCAGAAACAGGTCGAAAACTTCGGTGCCGAAATCAAAACAGGAGCCGAAGTCACAAAGCTCGAAAAACTCGAAGACGCCAACATAGCCGTCCACTGCGACCAGGACAAGTACGTAGGAAGGGCCGTCATACTTGCTCCGGGAAGTGGTTACCGAAAACTCGGTGTACCCGGCGAAACCGAATTTAGAAACGCCGGCGCAGGGGTCAGCTATTGCGGTACATGCGACGCGCCGTTCTTCAAAGGTAAAACCGTACTCGCCGTCGGAGGAGGAAATACCGCTATAGAAGAAACACTCCACCTGGCAAAGTTCGCAGAGAAGGTGACAATCATTCACCGCCGCGACGAATTCAGAGCCACAAAAGTTCTCGCAGAAGAACTCCTCGAAAAAGTGAACGAACCCGACTCGAATCTCACCGTCAAATACGACACCGTCGCAACCGCCATCGAAGGCGAAGGAAAAGTACAGTCCGCAAAGCTCAAGAACGTAAAGACAGCCGCGGAAGAAGACTTCCCCTGTGACGGCGTTTTCATTTTCATCGGAATGGTCCCCAACACGGACTTTCTCAAAGGCTTTGTCGAACTCACAGATAACGGCTTCATAAAATGCGACTGCGCCTACCTTCGCACGTCCGTCCCCGGCGTCTTCGTAGCCGGAGATTGCAGAATTGGTGCAGCCATGCAACTCGTCACCGCTGTGGCCGATGGTGTGGACGCCGCAATAATGTTAAAACAATACTTTAGAGACCCGAACTGGTGGAACCAGCCCGTAACCGACGCCCTTCAGCCCGGCGGATGGTAAGCCTGAAAGCCGACAAGACAAAACATTTACTGAGACGCTATGGAGAAAATATGGTTGATGAAGCCTTGATCAAAAAGGTAATGTGGGAAAGCGCCAAAGAGATATTCGATACGATGGTCGCCTTGCCCCTCGAACAAGCCGACCACGAACAAGAGCAAGCAGAGCAGGACACTTCTTTGATCTGTTCGATAACTTTCATGGGCCCGTTACAGGGCTGTTTTCTGATGCAATGCCATATACCAAGTGCAGAAAAAATCGCCAGGGCCATGCTAATGATGGAACCGACCGACCCGCTCGATGAAACCGAGGTTTCCGATGCCTTCGGAGAGGTCGTCAACATGACTCTTGGAGGAATAAAATCAAGGCTCCTCGACACGGTCGGAGAGATAAAGATATCTATTCCCACGACAATAAAGGGCAAGGAGATCTGGCCCAAGCCGCCTAAGACGGCAATTAAGACAGAGGTCATGGCAAAATTCGCCGACAATCGGCTGAAACTCATAATGCTCTGCAATGAGAAAAAAGGCGACTGAAAACCCGGGAAGAACCAGCCGGTCCAAGTTATCAGGTTTTTGAGGAGTTTATTGTGCAGACAAGAAAATTAGGTTATACGGATTTGGAACTGACTACTATCGGCCTGGGGACATGGGCGATAGGCGGTCCCGGCTGGAAATTTGGCTGGGGACCGCAGGACGACGACGAAGCCGTCGCTGGAATACTTGCCGCCCTCGACCAGGGAATCAACTGGATTGACACTGCCGCAATCTACGGACTCGGACATTCCGAGCAGCTTGTGGGACAGGCATTGAACAAAACAAGCCTCGAACCCCTCGTCGCGACAAAGTGCGGCCTGCTCCACGATGCCAACCGCCAGATACAGTTCTCACTAAAAGCCGACAGCATCAGACGAGAATGCGAAGTCAGCCTCAAAAGACTCGGCATCGACGTAATCGACCTCTACCAGATTCACTGGCCAAACCCCGACGAAGGAATCGAAGAGGCCTGGGACGAAATGGCCAAACTCGCCAAAGAAGGCAAGGTCAGATACCTCGGCGCCTCAAATTTCAGCCTCGACCAGATAAAAAGAGTGCAGCAAATTCATCCCGTCGCATCGCTTCAACCGCCGTATAGCATGATTCGCCGTGAAGTCGAAGACGAACTGCTGCCCTACTGCGCACAAAACGATATCGGCGTCGTCCCCTACAGCCCGATGCAAATGGGCCTGCTCACCGGCAAGTTTACGCACGAACGAATCGCCGCCATGACCGACAACGACCATCGAAAGTCAAACCCGGCTTTCCAGCAGCCTCAGTTCGGCGCAACACTCGAACTCGTCGAACAACTAAAGCCAATAGCCGAACGAAACGGCAGAACCGTAGCTCAACTGGCGATTAGCTGGGTCCTGCGAAGAAGCGAAGTCACCTCCGCAATCGTCGGAGTCCGCCGACCAGGCCAAATCGAAGAAACCGCATCCGCAGGCGACTGGAACCTTACCGCCGAAGAAATAGACCGGATCGAAAACCTGTTGGCCGAGCGACTGGAAAAAATCAATACCTGACAAATTTTGCAAAGGCAGAAAATGGCAAACAACAAAGATTTATATGTCAGCCCGCTGGTTGAGCGAAACGCTTCCAGGGAAATGGCTGAACTATTCGGAGCCCAAAAAAAATTCAGCACATGGCGAAGACTCTGGCTCGAATTAGCCAAAGCCGAAAAAAAACTCGGCCTCGACATAAAACAAAACCAACTCGACCAGATGGCGTGCCACCTCGATGACATCGACTTCAAAAAGGCCGCCCGCTTTGAGAAAAAACTCAGACACGACGTCATGGCCCACATTTACACCTTCGCCGAAGTCGCCCCAAAAGCCGCACCCATCATCCATCTCGGCGCCACAAGCTGCTTCGTCGGAGATAACGCCGATCTGATAATAATCCAAGACGCAACCCAACTTATCGCCGGCAAGCTCGCCGCACTGATAAACCTGTTGGCCGCCTTCGCAAAAAAACACAAGTCGCTGCCGACCCTCGGCTTCACCCACTACCAGCCGGCCCAACTGACCACCGTCGGAAAAAGGGCGAGCCTCTGGTGCTATGAATTCGTAATGGACCTGCGCGAAATCGAACACCGACTCGAAACCCTGCCCTTCAGAGGCGTCAAAGGAACTACCGGAACCCAGGCTTCCTTCCTGGCCCTATTCGATGGTAACCACAAGAAAGTCACCCAACTTGATCAGGCGGTAACCAAAGCTTTCGGCTTCAAAACCACATGCCCCGTCACAGGCCAGACATACCAGCGAAAAATCGACGCGCAGATAGTAAACACCCTCGCCTCGATAGCACAGTCCGCCCACAAACTCTGCAACGACCTGCGCCTGCTCGCAAATCTAAAAGAAGTCGAAGAGCCATTCGAAAAATCCCAGGTCGGCTCATCCGCCATGGCATACAAAAGAAACCCGATGCGCTCCGAAAGAGTCACCGCCCTTTCCCGACTCGTCATGAGCCTTGCATCAAGCCCCCAGATGACTGCCGCCGAACAGTGGTTCGAAAGAACACTCGACGATTCCGCCAACAGAAGAGTCGTCATCCCCGAAGCCTTCTTAGCCGTCGACGGCATCCTCGAAATCCTCACAAATGTACTCGACGGCCTCCTCGTCTACCCTAAAGTAATAGCCGCACGCCTCGCCGCAGAACTGCCCTTTATGGCAACCGAAAACATCCTCATGGCCGCCGTAAAAGCAGGCGGAGACAGACAACAGCTCCACGAAAAAATAAGACAACACTCACAGGCCGCCGCCCAACAAGTCAAAAAACTCGGCAAACACAACGACCTGATCGACCGCCTAAAAACCGAGGACGCATTCAAAAAACTAAACTTCAAAACCGTCCTCAACCCAAAAAACTACATAGGCCGAGCACCTCAACAGGTCGACGAATTCCTGAAAGACGTCATAACACCAATAAGAAAAAAATACCGCAGCCAACTAAACCGAAAGGTCGAACTGAAGGTATAAAGGAAATCAAATCGTGACAAGAGAAGAACTAATAAAACGCATCAAAGAAACAGCCTATCTCGAAGGCGACTTCACGCTTCGCAGCGGGAAAAAAAGCAAGTACTATCTCGATAAGTACCTCTTCGAAACCTGCCCCGACATACTAAAAGCCCTCGGCGCCGAATTCGCAAAACACATCACCGACGATGTCACCCTCATCGCCGGTGCCGAATTAGGCGGCGTAGCACTCGCAGCCGCAACCGCCATCGAATCAGGCAAAAACTGGATCATCATCCGAAATAGCAAAAAAGGCTATGGCACCGGAAAAATGGTAGAGGGCGTCCTGAAGCAAGGCGACGTCGTCCTGCTCGTAGAAGATATCGCAACCACAGGCGGACAGGTCCTCGAAGCCGCAAAGATCATCACCGAAGCAGGCGCAGCCGTCAAAAAAATCGTCTGCGTAATAGACAGAAAACAGGGAGCCGGAGAAAACATCACCACCGCCGGATACAAATTCGAAAGCCTCCTGACAAAAAACGACCTCGGTATAAAAGACTAAGCAGGGCGAAAGATGGGCCGGAGAATAACACTTCTGATGTTTCTCGTTTTAGCCCTGGCTTCTTCATGCGAGCAGAAAAAAGAGTCGCACGCACAAACTCCTGTCTCGGTGCCGCAGCGCTACTGGCAAAACGCACGCACCATCCAAATCCCCGCCCCCGTCGGTGCGAAGTCACCGACAAGATGGCAATTTCAAGCCGTCATCGACGACAATGCCGTCTATGTCAAATTCATCTATCCGCAAAAACTGCCCAAAATAGCGACCAATCTGGCGGGTAACTTTGAGCCAACCGACGAAAGCCTCAACTATTTGCCGTACATAAAATTCTTTATACCGCCCGAATCTATCCAAAGCTTTGAAGAAAGACCAAAAATAACCTCACAAGACGGTGACAAACTCGCCTACAGTCAAGTAGGTGACCCCGAACCCGATTTCGCAGCGCATGTTCAGTTCTTTTTGAGATCGAAAAACAGTACGGGCGCCCAAAAATTCATTTCAGGGGGGCGCTTCGAAAAAAACGATATCCTCGATAATCCAACCTCCGTCGTTATTGGCATACAGGCCTACGTTGAGAATCTCAGGACAAACGAACAATCCGGCAGAATCGACTTCCATTACGAACAAAAAACTCAGCCGGGCCCCTTCATCACAGACAGCAACTCCGTAATATTCAGGCTCCCTCTTGCAGAGCCCCCGAAGCCATTCCTGAAAAGCCCATTGCCGGATTTGTCACTAAGATTGTACCCATCCGGAACCAACAGATACGCATTCTACATACCTGAAAAGATTCGGGACAAGTAGCGACAGCAAAAAAAAGGCTTATCACAGAGATATATCAGGCCGATAAGAATACCAACAGTTTTTTGAGTGAGGCAAAATGATTATAGGCGTCCCCAAAGAGGTAAAGACCGACGAGTACCGCGTAGCACTGCTGCCCGTCGGGGCGCACCTGCTCACCCGCGACGG
>Ga0075123_10000107_pt1 | contig 38967 bp, 19 predicted proteins | sample AntAceMetag02UKX_FD_69808 | JGI IMG/M metagenome (GOLD analysis project Ga0075123, IMG submission 69808) | Saline lake microbial communities from Ace Lake, Antarctica - Antarctic Ace Lake Metagenome 02UKX | ecosystem: Environmental > Aquatic > Non-marine Saline and Alkaline > Saline | place... | reverse complement strand
TTTTTTATTAAGAATTTTCTTTCAATTTCTTTACTCATAATTATTACCTCCTTTAGTTTAGATGAAACAAAAAAAAGACCCCCGGTAAAGGGGGTCTAATCTATTAGACGATAACCCAGCCCTCCTGGGCTACCGTCATTATTATCTTTCCGCCGGGGAGTTCTTTTTTCTCCCGGCGGTCGTTGTGTAGTACCCGAAAGGGTACCCACCAGGTGCTGCCCGCCTCGCCATGCTCAGAAGATATTTTTGATACACCCTCTGCAATCAATGCCATTAAAGCTGGCACTGGCGAGGCGAAGATAATTATATCTTCGTAACATGTTGATTCCTCTATAAGTTGTTCTGCTAACACTTCCATTTCTGCCAACGTCCATCCTGACGCTGGCACTGGAAGTATCTCCCAGTTTCCCTCACCGTATTTCTCAGTGAGGATTTCATCTTGATTAATGAGCAGCTGATGCTGCTCATTTAAAATTACTTTAACCATATTATTTCCTCCTTAGCAGGGGTGTCCCCTGCAAATAAATTTACGGGGTGTTATCCCGTTATAGTATATATACCAATAGTCTACAAATTTTTGCATAGAGAAATTGGCCAATTAAATAAAAAAAAGACCCCGGTAAAGGGGTCAAGCTAACCCCCTTACTGGGGTTTAGCTCAAATAAGGTGCATCTTTGTATACTATTTGAAGCACCTTATAGCACCTTACTAGGGCTTCATAATAAGGTCGCCCCGAATAATGGGGCTCTTTAACTATTGTCTCGTATATCTTCCGGGCAGCTTTATAGCGGGTTTCCGCTGCCCTGCTTCGGCCGCCTTCTATATGTAGAAGGTGGCGAAGCACTTTCTTCTGCTCCCGGTTTGAGATATTTCGGGAGCCGCTTTTGAAATGACCGTAGTCCATTTCAAAAGCCATGTTCCCTAGGAAATTATTCAACCCGTTACATATCTGACTTACTATCATAGTAACTCCTCCTTCGCAGGGGTGTCCCCTGCTAAAATTTACAGGGAGTTATCCTGTTATAGTATATATACCAATAGTCTACAAATTTTTGCATAGAGAAATTGGCCAATTAAATAAAAAAATAAGTTTACACTTATCACCTTTACAGAAGCCTTTGTAGAATAGGGGGACTCGAACCCTCTACATAGGTCTTTTACCCTATGCTCTACTTTCTGAGTATATAGTATATACCAAAGTTTATTTAAACATTGCAGAATAAGTAGGTGAAGACTAACCCTATCTAATAAAGTTAGCTTGAAGTGTAAACACAGTTTTTGATTACCTTGGCTGAGTGCAGCCATTATTGTAACCAGTAAATGTATGAACTGTTTCTGGAACGTAAAAATTCCCACTTTCTGGTAACCATAACCTCAGTAGGCATGCGGGTTAGGACTCGTGAACAGCGTAAATTGTAGCCAGTCTTTATATATAAGGGCGGCTACAATTCTCGCTGTTCATGTACTCTGATCCGCTCTACCACTGGGTTTATAGTTACCAGAAAGTGATAAAATTTACGTTCATGAAATACCCTCTTTATTTTACCGTTACAGACTCATTGATCTACTTGTAATAGCTTCATTTCATACATCCTTTAAAAATAAAAAAAGAGGGAGTTTATCCCCTCTTTATATTTTTATCAACTTTCAAAAAGAATACCCCCACTTCAAAACCGTTTCTCAGGTTTAAGTGGTGGGTAGTTCACAGCTTGAAGTTGTAGATTTTCCTCAAACGTTATTTCTCCTTGAACTTTTAAAGTTATTTCATTACTTGGTTTGGATCCTTTTAATTTTAATTCCTGCTGCCGGTTAGAAAAGGCAGCTTCTGTTTGCTTAACTAAAGTCTTAATATTTGCAATAAGGCGTTTATCAGATTTTATAACTCTTCCTTCTGAATTTATGTACTGAAGAATGATATTAAAGGTTCCCACCAGACGTTCTTCCCGGGTTACCTCATCAAAAGTTAATGTGCAGTTACTGATTAATACTGTTGCTGCATCCTCTTTGTACTCTGCATCAAATTCAAGTTGTCCAGTAGCCAGGTTAGCATGAAAATCCCCGAGAGGGTGTATTATCTTAGTTCTAACAGATTCATACTGACCCCCGGGTAGCCCATACTTCACGGTTACTCTATAGGCTGTATTTTTATTCGGCAGAGGTATTACTGTAGCTCCCTCTTTTCTAATCTTTGTAGTCATCATCTAGAATAACCTCCACCAGTATCAGGTGTAGCTGTAATTACATGAGTTGTAAATGAGGTTGTACTACCTACTAGAATACACTCTAATAAGATAGACCGGGTATCTTCAGGGAGTTTTATACGGTGAATTTCATCCGGTATCTTCAGGAATTCCTCTGGAGTTATCTTATACTGTTTACTCCAGTAAGAGCCCTGTAAATTACCCTTAGCAGTGATAACCCCCTTTATGTTTAATATGCAGGATAGCTCCTTAAAAGGTACTGCATCATACTCATTACCGTAGTACTCTGGTAGTCTAATAGAGGTTCCTGTGTGGGATAATCTAAAAATAGGACCGGGTTGAAGCAGTATTTTTCCCCAGGATACCTCAGGATTACCGTACACTTGTTCAATTGACAGGGTGCTTCTATACTTCAGCTGTTTACCTGAAAACTCCTGTATAGTAGCCTTCAATTCTATAGGAGGCTCCGTAAAAGATATCTCTATATCCTCTCCCATTATTATCCCTCCTTTATGTCTCGGTTTAATAATTAAGGGTTCTGTTTCCAAGCCGGGGAAATCCACATGTATAGTAGAGGCTCTATCCCAGCTAGACTGAGACCTACCTGCTCCTATCTTAGTGATTATCCCATGAGTTTTACTTATAGGGGTATAGTCTATAAAAAAGTAGGTATTTTCCTCAGTCGGAATTACGGACACTGTCTCCGGTTTTACCTCCGGTGATATTTTCTTCTGATACTTACTGTTCAGTAACTTACTAGCATTTTTATTCAATTCAACCTTCTCCCAGGGATGTAATATATAGTCCTTTTTATTATCCCTAAATTTAATAGTCTTACTTCCGGTATTTCTGGCTACAGGAGTTCCCTCATTATACTGAATTTGTAATACATCCAGAGGATAGTCTGGGAATACTTCTACATTTCCTATTACGGGGAATTGCTTCGGGGAAATCACCCCCAGAGTTACAGTAATATCAGAAGCATCACTTAAAAATAAAGGGGCCGTTAGACTGAATGTAGTACCCTTTAAGCGCGTTAGATTAACTTCATGGATAAGATGTTCATTAGACCCCTTAGGGGTAATTTTAAGAGAAGCGTACACCGTCTGGGGGAGACATTTGATATACTTATCATTAAACATATTTAATGAAACCTCTAAATATGTAAGTTCGTTCTCTTTTCTAGATTTAGCAGTTATATTCAAAGAGGATATAAGAGGTATAAACCTAGTTATAATTTTAGGGTATGCCCCCGTGGAGTTATCTGTAATGTATAGTGTAGAGTCCACTTCACAATCTCCCCACAGGAACTGCTCAGGGAGGTGTTCTATTTCATAGGATTCTGTGGTACTCTTTCCTATTATATCCCGGCTAGTTTTATCAATTCTAAACATACTTATATCTCCTCCATTTCTACTATAAATTCGCCATATTCATCTATAAATGGATCCGGCTTATCTAATGCTACTGACCGGGGATTTATGGTTACCTGCTGACTGATAGAGGATCTAGGTGTATCAATAACTTGTATATCTATATCTGCACTTATAACAGTATAATCTGGAAGGTTAGTGAAGTAAAATTCTTTACGTATTTCGGTGGCACCGCCGGTAACAAATAACACCCCTGTAAAGGTACTGCTATATCCTAAGGTAATTTGCCTAGGTAGGTTTATCCGGTAAATATAAGGAGGAGTATAAAACCTGTCCTTACCGGTAAAATCCCAGGAAGTTTCTCCTTCTAATGTTCGTATTGTGCCTTCACCAGTTATTTTAACGGGTACACCCGGGAGAATACCATCCTCTAAAGTTACTTCTAAATAGGAGGGGGTATCTCTCATTAAATCTACCTGAAGAGATCCTGCTATTTTATTCTGAGTAGAAACGTATTTTCGTGAGGTGGCTACTTTAAAAGTTTGCATGGAGTTACCGTATACGTTGAGAGGATCTTCTGATATGGCTTCCCGGGTCATAGCCTCCATGGCATTTATTCCTTCAGGATATTTATTAGACCAACCAAGAGCCATAATACTTCGGGAATTTAATGTATTACGATCTGAAGTGAATGTAGGAATTGGGGATACTGCGGTAAGTCCAGCATAACCGGGGGTTCTTACCCCCTCTAATCTACTTACTATACTGGTAGACCAGTTAATAGGGAGATCCTCCGGATAGTATATATCATCATTTCCGTTAGAGTTTAATGAGCATATATCCTGGTAGTACGTCCAAACAAACCCGGCTAAATCCGGTATTTCAGTAGCAAAAGCTGTTGAGAATCTTTCTATATAGTAATCTGAAGAAGTTTTTCTAGTATTGGTAAAGCTAGAAAGGGATAGAGGAGAGGTAGCAGATCTGTAGTCTAATGCACTTCTTTCTATATCCACCATTAGTAAATACAAATTCCTATTCTGAAATAGCTGAGAACTTCTTACAGTATCTTCCTTCTTATAAAAGATAGCATCTGCTGCTTCTGTTTGAGCATAGAATGGGTGAGTATGGTAACGCTTAGCTATCTCATTAGGGGTAATGACCCCATCTTTGTATAAATTACGCTCTTCAGGAGGTAGGCTCTCCAGGAAGGAATCTTCTCCGGTTTCTGAGAAATACTTAGCAGAGATACCCCAGGATCTCATTACTTTTTCTTTTCTGTTATAGTATAAAGATTCATGCAGGTGATCTCGGGTAGCTAGTGATTCTGCCGTAAAATAGTTAGGGAAGAATTGACTCTTTAATTCCAGGTAAGTAGGAGGAGTTTTGTCATCATCTTTACAGTAACCGGCTTCTTCTCCAGAGGGGCCGTCCAGTAGGGTGTCAGTATCATCTACAACTTCACCCCACCCGGGAGTAGGGTAACCAATATGATCAAGGTTCTTAATATTACAGCTAACTTGGCATTCATGCAGGGATAAATATTCTCCGTAACGAGTATCCTTGTAAAGGCATCCTGTTGGTGTACACTCCCAGGAAGGTTCAGGTGTCTGGTCCCGATGCATTACCGGGAAACTAACAAAGGAGGTTTCTAATATCCAGTCTCTAGGATAAGCTACTATAGGTACATTTCTGAAAACTCCTTCAGAATCTTGGGTTAGCGTAATTTGCATACCGGCTTTTACCAGTTTATAAGATACCTCTGGGTCAGCTGCTACCTTCTGTCCAAATGTTGTAGTAGGAATTTCAGAAGTTATAGCTCGTACAAAGTCGTCACTATCATCTGAGGTGACAATAGCATGCCGGTGAAAATTACCTTCAGGTACTCCCGCTTTTACAACAGCTCTTTTAAGAGCTAGATAAGTAACAGCCTCCCAGGAAGGTCCTGTAGGTAGTACCCAGTAATGTAGGTACGGAAGCTTACTTAACGTTATAGGAGTATCCGATATGCTGGAATTAAACAGCATAATGAGGTGGGCCTTTCCGGCCGGTATTGTATGCACCCCATTAAAGAAAGTTTCTACATTTGGGTAACCGGACCATATACTTGGAGAAGTACTTCCAGAATATTCTATAAATCTAGTCAGAGTATCTAGGTTGTCTAGTATGGTAGCTGCTTCTATATATCTATTCTGGCAGGTTATTTGTATACTTTTATGTAGAGTATAGAGAGGTTTTACAATATCTATAATAATTTCTGCTAACGTATATGCTTCGGAGTAGCTATCTTTAGGTTCTACAGCTATTACAATAGAAGCGTTATCCAGATAACCTGTTTCATCAAAATAAAACATTAAAGGATTCTTTGGGTCTTCCCAGTATTCCGGGGATCCAGAGAGGTTCTTATATAAGTTTCTATAACACCCAGGAACAGAGTAAGATTCAAAATCTTTTCCAGATGATAAAAATACGTTAAGTTCCTCTGGAGTCATACCATTTGTATAGAATTCCCCGGGATGCTCATGGCCCACTCTAGCAAAATCTGAGCTAGTCATTTGCTGTAGATACATTGTGTCTACTGCGGGTACCTCCAATCTAAGAAACTCTTCATGGTCATGGTCTAACATGGAAAATTCTTCTGCGGAAAATCCCCCTAAAGCATTTGTTTTGGGAATTACTTCAAATCTTTTAAAGTATCTATTATCATGATTATGATATTTATCTGAGAAAGATGAATAGAATTTTAAGCCATCTGTTAAATAGTGGGTATCCTCAGTAGCATCAATAGCCTGGAAATAGAGATTCTCTGTATAATTTATCTGGGAATCTCTCTGGTCCTGTCTCGTATAGTAGTCAAACCGAAAACCGGTCTCTAGTATAGCATCCTCTTCTGTAGGTATTGATCTAGTAGTACAGATAGTATTAGTACCGGCTATGGTTATCTTACCATATTTTTTTAGGTTATTTATAAATGATCTCGGGATAGCTCCTTGAGCTAATGGGGAGATTTCATCTAGCGGAAGTAGAGCATAAACTCCATTTTTAGGCAGTAGAACTCTTTCCCCTCCAGCTTCCAACTCGGTATCTGAAGGGCCCGTAAGAATGTAATCATAGGATACTTCTGAAGGGAGTATAGAGTAATCTAAGCTGGTCCATTGGCCGGTTGTTAGAAGGGTCCTGTTACTCGGGTTAATTCCATAGGGACCCCCACTAGCTCTGTCTGAGAAAAGTATATAGCCGTCGGGAGAATTAACATTGATATAACCAGAAGCTATTGAAAAATTAGAATTAGCTTCCTGTTGAGAACAGTAAGTCCCTGCATATTTTATATTAGAGTCATAGTAAATTCCTTGATAGTTTCGGTTAACTAGTATTTTATAATATCTATTTGGAATAATATTTATGGACAAACCGGTATTGGTATGTCTAACTGTAGCTACGGTTTCTTCTGTATCCTGATACAGATCCACAGAAGGGCCATAGATACCATCTAGGAGTTCATAGTCTATTATGGTGAACTCGGTTAATCGTCTAATTATAGTTCCGGCATAGAAAGGTCCCGGATGATTTGTGTTAACGATATTAGCTTCCCCGGATGCTTGAATTAACTTCACAGTTTGACTGGAAGGTATGTCTTGCAATATTTCTACAGATAAAGCATCTCTAGCTTCTCTAAGAATACCCTGTGTTGGTAAATTTTTAGACGGGGTGTAGGCGGTATAATATTCAGAAAATTCCGAGGGTGTTGTCATAGAGGTAAAATGAGTGAGTGAGGGGCCTTTTATGGTTAGCGTTTGATAGGACTGATTTAACAAATCCTCTATAGCGGACAGAGTTATCTTTATATTCTCACTCAGAACATTATGAGGAGCTTCTAGAAATTCCGACAGGAAAGCTTGATTGGATCTTAAGTATACTGGAGAGAATGGCTTGCCTAAGTTTATTTCATTTATGGTAGAAGGGGCTAGACAGTAACTACCTTCTGGAGAAAAGTTATCTTCAGGTATATGTATCATTTGTTTTCCTCCTTTTCAGTTATGTACAGAAGATGTAGGACAATGGAGGCATACCCGGCATTTACTTTATAATGATTAGACCCTTGCTGAGATATCATAAAATTAACACCAGTCATTCCAAAGTAGGGATTATTTTCAAGAACTGGGGGAGGCATTCCTACTAAGGAAGCAGAGGCTACCACTGCTAATGGATCCGGTAAGTCTATTAACTTTTCTTCACGGGAGTTTAAATGAACATCTTTTACATCTATAATGTAGCCCCCTACTCTATCAGTGTTTAACGTAGGACCCCCTCTAAGTGAATATTTATGTAGAGCTTCCAGAAAAGGTATCTTGTTAGAATGTAAATGATTTATGAGAGCAAAATCACTAGCAGGGTGTCCGGCTAATCTAAAACTACTACGAGCCACGTCAATTAATCTACCCGTATAAGTATCCTGTTTTAGATGAGGACAAACTCCTCCCCCAATTTCACATACATAGCTAAGTTCTACTAAATCTATACCGTAGTAAGTGCCCCCCCATTCAGGATTCTTAAATTCTCCAGTAGATTCTATTTCTAACGGCAGGGTAATAGCAGCCTCTTTTGTAAAATCCGATAGAACGGGTTTAAAAGTCAGTAAATAGGTACAGGAGTCTATGCTAGGAGTCGATATTCTAACTTCTTGGTGTAAAACAGTTCCTTCTACTGATAGTTTGGGATCTTCACATTTACATTCCCCATAGCCGGAGAATACATAGGTGTTACTTATCCATACTAACGGGCAAGAGTACTCCAAAGAATCTATACTGTATACTTTTTCTGTAGGGAGCACCAGATAGCCTTCTGATGTTATAGGGGTAGTAATAGTAACTTGGTCCCCTTTATATTCTATGGGCGGTGCTGGTTCAGGGTATACCGGGTATATAGCAGTATTGGTCAAGGGCCCCGTCAAAGTAGAATACTGTCTTGAGAAGGTGGCAGAAGCCTGAGAGGTGCTATAAGGATCTACCGGTATATAATCAGAAGCAGATTTATTGGATCTTTCAGTTGTATCGCTGTAGGATAGATTTGCTGTAGAATGGTGGAGCTCCGTAACGTATATCCATCTATTGTCATGATGGGCCTGTACCTCCATATGAATTCTGGGGGTAGATAAAGGAACAGATAGAGTGAAGGTATGCTTGGGGAACCAGCCCGTGACATTAGTTGTTAGAGTAAATTGATCTAGTATAGGTTCCGGGTTAGCTGCAGTAGACAACCCAAGTAATCTAAATTTATAGGTAGTTTGAGTTTGTAAAGGGTGGTATTGAAGTATCTCTAACTTTTTAGTTGTGTAGAAGTTACTAGATCCTGCTACTCTCTGATAGTTAATACCGATAGGGGAGTGTAAAATTTGGGTATCTGTAGTGTAGGTGAAATAATTTGAAGCCTGTATCTTCATATGATAGTCAAAATTTTCAGAGTAACCTGCCAAATATACGGAACTCCCCGGCTTCTGAATATCCTGTAGACAGGCATTGTAAGTACTGTATTCTCCGTATAATGAGGGGGTGCAGAAATTACCTTTGCCGTCAGAAGATAGGTAACTAAAAGTACAAGACATACCATTTCTAGTTTTATTTTCTATATACTCTGGAAGAGCCTTATTATCATTTTGACGGGTAACGAAGTCTAGAGATCGGGTAGCATCAGGAGGTCTGTGAGCATCGTTAGTAGAGAACATAACACATACAGGAGTAGTAGCTCCACGGGTATCAAATGTAACCGGTGTTAAGTCTATTAAGGGTTCTTCATTAGTGGCATAGGTAGCTGCTTTAGGGACTCTATCAAATTTTATTTTTATAATAGGCTTACCGGTAGGTAATGTCCCTATAGTATATGGAGTAGTATTCCAGGCATCTCTCATATGGAGTTTAGTAGACTGGGTTAGTTGAGCTAAATTAAAATTGGTTACAGCTATACAGTCATCAGATTCATCACAAGCTTCCACTTCAATAATTCCTAATGCATAACATTCTATTCTCGGATCTAGATATAACAAAAAGGTATTAGTAGTGGGGTCAACTGCTAAATACACATTTCGTATAGCAGAATTTTTACTATATTTACGCCTTCCTATTAGGTTACCGGACCCTAGCTGAGAAACTGCTTCTCCCGGGAAAGCCGAGGAAGTTATTGCGGGAGTTAAATTACCTTGAGGGTCTTTTAAGTAAGCAAAGGATTCATATACTTCCCCCCAATTGCACTTATAGCAGGTGAGCCATTTATACTGTACTATACCTCTATCCAGAGTATCTAAGTATTTAGTTTTGAAAGTTTCTGTAGCCATAGTAGCGTAAGGAGTCCTATAAGTCTCCGGATTTATCTCTCCGGTAGCCTGCTTATATTCTACAACTACCTCGGGATATAAAGCAGTACACCCTTCATCAAACCCGGAATCAAATACGATGATTGCCCGACCTAAAGCGGGGGCGTAATAGTTTGTAGCATCAAATTCACATCTAGGCTCTACCGGTATAGGACAAGTATCAATAGTTTCACATATACTCCCTTCACCACAAGGAAGACAGCAGCTTGCGAGGGTGCACGGTTGTCCACTAATTTCCATACGATCTGCAATGTAGTCTCTAGCATCTTGACTGAGATCCCCAGTAGCATCCGTATAGAAGGTTCTACCCCCGAGATCACAGTATATATTACACATTGAATTAGGGGAGCCTACAGTAGCCGTAACGATTTCTCCAGGGTTTATCCAGGAAGTTTCCGGCATGTAACAACCTGAAGGAACTGCATTACAGCAATCTTCACAGTATTCTAAATCTGTAAAAATACCGGATGCATCTATGGTACAAGAATAGTTATTTATATCACAACTATAGTGTGGAATAACAAGACAGGTGCTTTCACATTCTGCTAGGGTCTGATTTCCTGCTACTTTATCGAATACACATAGACCTCTTTCAGTATCACAGTAATACCAGTCTTGTGGTTCACAGGTACATTCTGAATAAGTTGCTAAGCTCCCTACACGGTACTCTTCAGGAACTTCTGATAACGGCTTACAGATACCGGATCTTCCGTCACAAACGTGTGGTTGACATTGCTCCATACAGTCATCATAAGTAAGATTACCGGCTAATCCCGGGGAATAATTATCTAATACGCAAGCCCAATTATCTGTATCACACATATAGTAACCTCTAACTATGGGGGAGACTACAGAAGTACACTCCGGTCTTCCCGGAAATATAGCAGTAGCTGTCCATCGGGAGAACTCACTATAAGGTGCTTTAATTATAAACACTCTATTTTCAGTTTCAGTATATTTAATCACTCTAGATGGGGTGCAACTTCCAGCTACATCAGCATCGCATATATTAAATTGAAGTTCCGGCATAGGATAAATAGGGCTAGAAGAAGCTATAATTTCAAAATATTGATGATCCGTCATTAGCCCTAAAAAAGTGGATTCACTCACTAATTGAGCCGAAATACTGCCATCTGAAAGGGTGCAAGCCCCCCCATTAAGTATGGGGGTTAAGTTCCTTAGGTCCCCTAGAGATATCACACCATCGTCAGCAGTATTTATTGTATGAGTACCAGAGGGGCAGGTTACCGTTATAGCCTTATTAAATCCACCTGGAGATTTCTGTATAGCATAATAAGGATCTCCAGTATAAGAATTGAACTCCCCGGGAGTAGCTCCAGCCGGTTTGAGATTAAATGCCAGGGTAGGTAGTTCCGGGAGCCTGGTCCCATATGAAAATATATTTTCAGGTGGACACGGTATATCTATCGGAATTTCAATATCCTCACAAGAGTCTTGATTGAATCTTAGTCTAAGATACCAGGGAGGAAGAGGTAAGTCCTCTGTATGAATTGTAAAGTTAACATACTGTTTTCTAACTTCTCTGGACACCATTATCTCATCTGTTTCTTTTAAGACAAGAGATACAAATACCGGGTTCATCAAAGAAGCAAATGCAAAATTTAAAATGAAGTGGAGTTCTCTAGCTACATGGTTATACTCATAGGTAAAATCTTCCATAGTTAGGCAGGAATCTCTATACTTTGTATAAGTTAAAGTATAAGAACAATCTGAGTCGTAACTTACTGGAAATTCTTGATCTATTCGGTAGCTTCTATTTACTTGCAACTGAGGTACTTGACAGTAACAGTCTTGCTCTTCTTCACTCCCAGTTTTATAACTACCGGATGTAAAGTAATCTTCAGTAGTTCTAGCACCCGTTATAGCGGAGACAGATCGGGGTAAATACCAGGGTAACCCCCCAGGTTCTAAGTAGGCTTCAGGATCTCCGAGTTCCCATTTTAAATGTGAGTCTATGATAGGGGGAACTTCAATACTGGTGGCCCCACCCTCCCAGCATAAGGAGATAGGTTCTCCGTCAAAGGTGCAGAGTTTACCTTCACTTCCCGCTTTAACATATCTTTCTGTCATACGGTCTAAGTCTGTCTGAGAAATACTTCCAGTAGAAGTAGTGGTAATCTCCATAGAAGGATAGGAAGAGCACTCAAAGTATATTGAAGCAGCACTCTCCGTTCCAGTAGATTTTATTTTTAAAGTAGGTTTACCATATATCGTCTCTGTTTCACATATTTTTGGATTAGGGTAGAGGGATGAGTCTGAACATTCAGGAAGTTCTAAGCCGTTGAGAGTACATGCTGATACCTGAAAGTGTGATGAAATATCAATTAAGTGATTCGAGGATAATTCCCCACCGCTATTTGTAGTATAAGATAACGTGGTACCATCTTCACAGACTAAACTTACTTCCATAAATCCGTACTGACCAGATTCTACCTGCTCAACTGATTGCGTCCCCCCGGAAAGAGCTTTGACGTAACAAAATTCAGGAGAACCAACCTCCGTACCGGAACAATGAGGTATAGGTACTTCATTTATAGAGCAGGGCCCATCTGTTTCAAGTAAATCTAGAATAGAGTCTAAGTCTCCTCGTGAGAAGTCTCTGTTACTGTTGACTAAGAAAGTATCTGAAGTTGTTCTACAGGTTATCTCCCAGGAAGTACCTGCACTACTAGCAGGTTCTGTCTGTTTTATACCGAGTGGATTTCCACCTTCTTCTGTAGCTATATAACAAAGCTGAGGAGGGTATTCTTCCGTTGGCATGTTGCTGCAGTCTGGTATGAGATCGCCATCAATAGTAATAGGGCAGCCATTAAGAGCAGGAAGTTGGGTAATGTCAATAATTCCGCTTTCATCCGGGGTTAGAATACTAGTAGATAAACACCCAGAAGAACTACTGCAAGTTCCCCCGAGATTACCCGGTATATTAGGGCATTCTAGTACCTCATATTCATAGGAACAAGATGCTGTCAATGACAGTATTACTGAACTATAGTCAGAGTTATTTTCTAAAATAGATTTTAATCTAGTTATGAAAATTTGGCTAACATAACCGGCAGAGTCTGTAACGGATCCTACCTGTTCAATGGAATCCCCATACACATCAAAAACTTCAGCTGAAAAATAGGTAGCAGCTTTCCCGGGGGATAGGTTTTCTATTGCATAATTATAGGAAGGCTCTTGAGAGGTTCCCGGTATGTATTCCTCACAAGAAGGTACTGTATACCGTTTGGTTGTGTCTGGAGTGCTTCCTACTACTAGAGTGAGAGTGCACCCTTCTTTCAGACGGGGTACTATACGGATTCCTAGGAATGGGTCGGAAATTTCATCTGCTAAATAACCGGTATTATCTGTATAAATATATTCAACCCCGGGTTCATTGTACCAGCCTCCCGGATTAGAATCTGAGCAAGTTACTACAAATACTGCATTAGATTTACCGGGAGTCTTAGGTTCCGCCCACCATTTCTTAAGGGCTATACTGGTATCATCTGTTTTATAAGACTGAGTCCTGCCACCCGAATATCCTGTTTCTGTATAGTCAGGGCATAGACGGTGTTTATAGTTATGGCCATAGCAGGCTACTGAACCGTCTGTTTTAACAGTACAATAAGAACTAGACGAAGCTGATATAGCTTTTACATTAGAATGTTTATGTACGTATCCATCAGTAATTTGTTGTACTGCATCACTACCCCATTTGTAAACATCCCCGGAAGAAGTCAGAGCTATGGCAAAGCCTGCTCCTACTGCTAAGTCAACAATATTAGCAGAAGATAGAGGAGGAGCTACCTGGATATCGGGCTGAGTTCCCCCTATGAAATCTCCATAAGTACTGGTAGTTCCCCAGTATGACCAGGAATTATCTGTATGTTTAGCGTATATACTTCCGTTAGGGGTATTAGGTCCATATATTTGAGTTACTGAAGTATGCAGGGGAGCTGCTTTAGCTTGTTCTAGGGTTACAGAATCACACTCGGCGCTACTTCCAGGGGATAGTGTTCCGTAGCTATTGCTGGAGCCAAAAGCGTAAACTGTACCATCTTCTTTTAGGACAGTAGTAACGTATCTGTTAGTAATAACATTTTTTACTCCGGTATCTATGGGAGTTACCCACGGAGAAACAACCGTTAATTCTAGTCCACTTAAGGTTCTGCTTGTGGAATATAAATTTCCAGATGTATCTATTCCAACATAGCCATCTTCATATACTCGGAGTACTTTCCAGGAGAAGGTGGAAGTTGCAATTCTTTCGTTAGGCAGATAACTGTTTACATTGTCTGCAATCTGGTTTGAGTCTACATACTGGTCAGAAGTATTGATAGCAGCTGGGTAAACTCTATTAAAAGAGGAAGAAAGACCTGTAAATAAGTGAACATCTTTTATATTAGAAGCTACCAGCCACTCATTAGGTTTTCCTTGTTTTGGGTGTAACCCATATTGAAAATAGTATTGAACTTCTAGTAAATCATTGTTCTCCTGCAGAATGAACACTCTCTGGTTGTCATCATAGAACTCCTGCTCTACACCCCCGGAATCTACTACAAATACTTTCTGTGCATTGATAGGAAGTTCGTATTCATTTCCACAGTATTCCGGGGGACCCTGGTTATCTGCTAATGATTTAGCAATGCAAATACCGGACAGTCTATCTGGTTTTAATTGTTGCACTAATGTATAGCTAGTTTCTGTAACTCCATCAGGGGTTATCTGTATTAAGTTTTCAGAAGAATCTATGCAAACACCGGAACCTTCATAATTAGGGTCTACCGACTGCCGTTGTATATAGGAAAAATTCTGAAATGAGGCAGGTTCTTCTGTACCATAAATTAAATAAGGGTTCTTTGCAGCATTAGGTTTTTTAGGCCAAGGAAGAGTATTGCCATCTATATCTTCAATTTTTATTATTCTATAGGAACAATATTCTCCCCGTGCTTTAATTTTAGTAAGTTCAGTCTGAACGGATTCTTTAATAGTAGATCCTTTAGTTTCAGTTGTAAAAGAAGATCCCTCTGAACAGGTAATTTCTACAGTAAATATTGGAATCTTAGGAATCTGAACTCCGAAGCTTCTAGCTTCTTCTATTGAATAATAGGAATGAATGTGGTTATTTTTTGAAAAATCCCTTGCCGTTAACCCTAGGATAGTATTTCTCATAGGAACATCGTGACGAGAGGGGGTATCCCCAGGGTCACACTCAATTATTCGGGGACTTTCTACTATAAACATTGCTGAAGTTGCTGTATCCCCTCTCAACAGATACCCGGCATGGGTATGATTTTTTATTGAAAAATCATTTGCCGTAAAATAGGTCTGTCTAGTGTCATAACCAGGTAAACCTGTTACCCACGGGTCTCCACAAAAAGAAGCAGCAAGAGGGGAATACCCTTTCAGGCGATATACACTGGATACTGATTCACACCTTTTGTAATAATCCGAATGGGTGTGCCCCACTAAGGCAAAAGAATCCTTGTTATATCTGCTCTTAATATTGGAGTAACTCTCTGAAAAAGTAATAGCTTCTTCTTCGGATAGAATGCATTCACCTGTGTAGGACCCTTCTCCCACTTCTTCAGGGAGAGTTACTTTAAATAAAGTAACCAACTCTACCGAATTCTCTGCAGATTCATTCACGGGAGTTTTATTAAGGTATCTTTCATCATGTATATGATTATTTTTAGCAAAGCAGGAAGGTGGGCAGCCATCTAAAACACATGCTGTTACTGTTAGTTCAGTAAAACCGGAGTTAATCTCTGAGACTACCTTGTTATAAGAGGCATATAGAGCTTCTATCTGCTGAAACAAATCTATATTATTATTATATAGAGTTTCATGTATTTTATTCAGGATGTTATGGCTAATTTCGGAATGTGGAGTTAATTGTTCGGGTGAATACCAGTTACTAAACATTTTGAGGCCCCCCTGAATCCGGTATGGTTGTTAGGTTAACGCCGTTTTTATAGGGTATCTGTAGCTTTTTCTTCTTAAAGTCCCCCCGGCCCCCTATAGTTAATTCAAGAAGATCCCCTCGTATGGCTCCTGTTATAGATTCTTGCCATAATAATTCCGGTAACCTTACCGGGGACTCTTCTCTTATAACAACTCCTTGCAGCGTCCTGTAATTTCTCAAATTTATTACAACTATTGGAATATTTACCGGACCTATAACGGTCTTAAGCTCCGGGCAGGATACTTTGATAGTGCTGCCCTGTATAATTACTTTATATAGACTTACTGGAGGAGATTCTCCTTGTAACAGGAGAGTTCCCTTTTCTCTTAAGTGTTCTTTATTTAACCCATATCGGAGTTCATAACCCAGTTTTACCGGGGAGCACAACCAGAAGTTTGATTTAGTAACCCAGTAAGTATCTAAGCCGTTTATTTCTCTTGCTGAGATCCCTGCCGGAGGAACTTCTCTACCTTCTATATATAGCGTGTAATCTTCAAGTGGGCCATTAATATAAGTTATAATAGGTACTATTGTACCATCAACAGTCCACGAGAGTGCTAGAATTATTTCCTCATCTTTTCTAGGTTCATCTTTAACTGTACGGTTATACAATACTGGAAATTTGTATAATTCTCCTTTTATCAACTGAGCACCCCCTATAGAAATAGTAGTTTCTACCCAATCTGTACTTAACTTTGAATAGATTAAGTCCTGTATAGCTTCAGGGTGTTTAGTGTAACCAAAAGCTAACGCCATCTCAGCTTCCCCTTCTGAAACTTTCCTTTGTATGACAGTTATAGCATTACCCAAAGGGTCTTCTGCTAGGTATCCATAAAAGGTTTCTCTTAGAACAGAATTTGTTGAAATTCTAACTGGTTTTATAAATTCTCCAGGTATCTCATTAGTTATAAGGGAAATCCACTTTCTATGAAAGGCTTTTCCTGTAGAAACAATGGATAGAATTCCTAAATATGATTTTATTGGAATAGCTGTATATATAGGGGTTCCAGCATAAAGTATCTCCGGTTTACCGGTAATAGAAATCCCTAAAAGTACCCAATTTTTAGCGTTAGTTGACCATTTAAGTTTTATATCCTGTTTAGATACTATAATTTCATGACGAGTTTCTTCTAGAGATATTCTTTCCGGTATTTGGCTGAAGGAACTTTCTAATTTAGGGGAGGGTTGAGTAGCTACAATGTATTTATCTACACCAGAGAAAGTAGATTCTTGCCCATCTAATACCTTAATTCTTTCTAATTTTTTCATACATAGCAGCTCCCTCTGTCTATTTTAGCTCATTATAGCACCCACTTACCGGAGTATCAAGTTTGAGTAAAATGGAGTAAAATTGACCAACAGAGCAAGTTGTGATAATCTAGATTAGACTAAAACAAATAGCGTGGAGGTGTTTTAAATGGTAGTAGCAAAAGTAGAAAAAAAGAGTGATACTGAGTTAAAGTTAGAAGAGTTGATTATGAGAGGGTTTCTTCAAAAAACAGTTACTATAGCCAAAGGGTTAACCTTTACTTTAAGAACCCTTTCATCCAATGAGATAGCTTTTGTATATTCTTTGGTAGAGAAAAAATTAGAAGAATTTGAAACTAATTCTCCGTTAAATCAACAATTTATTATTCTTCAAACTCAAGCTCTACTCACAATGGCGATTATTAGAAAAAATGGTGAATTTATTCAGGTAGATGCCCCAACTGACGAGGGTTTGGTTAGGAAACCTCTCCCGGATGATATACTTGGAAATCCAGATTTTTCTGGGCATTACATAGAAGTTTCCTTAACTAAGATGAATGAAATATCAAAGTTATCTGGACCTATATTGAATAAACTTTCAGATGAATACAACAAATTGATGGAAGAAGTTACTAAACTTATCTCCGGAGATGAAGTAAAAAACGCGTAAAATCCCGGGAAGGTTGGCTACGAGGTCAGGTTATGTTAGCGGGATTAAAGCCGATGCCGGGGTCTATAGAAGAAGCCTACCTTTTAGTTACACAAGAAAAGTTAAACATTATTGAAGCTAAAAAAACTATTGCGCTAGTACATGCGTCTTTCGGAAGTAAAACAACTCAAGATGTTTTATCTGACTATTTAGAAACACTGTTACCTGGGTTAATTGAATCTAAAGCTACAGAATTACAAGATATGGCTGATGAAATGGATGTTTGGTCTAAGATATTATTAATTCCTAGTAGTTCATAGGGTTCTTCGGGGGGGTTTTGTTTTGAGTTTAGCATCTATGATGAAAGCTTCACCAATAACTGGGGATACTCCTATAAACATGAGTGCTTCTGCCCCGTCCATCAGTCCCACTAGCATGGTTGCAGCTATGTCCTCTTTAAAAGCTGAAAAAGATAATGGGATGAGGGAAATTGCTCAAGGTTTAGAAGGAGTAAGTTTCAAGATGGGGGAAGTTGGAACAAAGCTGGGGTCTTTACCTCAAATGCTTTCAACAGCCTTATCCTCAATGTTGTCCTTCTTGCTGGGGGCATCTATTTCTCATACAAAGAACCCCTCAAATGATCCCTCCGGATCTTATATACACCAAAAGGATCAATATGCTAGACTAACTGCAATGTCTACTAATTATAAACCAACGGGCCACTTAAGCACCTCCCAAATTCCTAGAACTATGTCTATGCCTATTTATAACTTACCTACAAATATAACAGAATCTTTAACACCATTAGCCCCTTACCATCTAACCCCTACTGAAGTTAGAGCTAATAGAATGCCCTCATTATCATCAATTGGAGATGCTGTTAGTGAAACCTCTTTTGGTCTAGGTATAGGGAGCCTATTAGGGGCTATCCCGGGAGGTAGATTTTTAACTACGCCGGCAGGGATAGCTAAAGCTGTATCTAGTGTAGCAAAAGGGGATGAAAAGGGGGCTCTTTCCGGAGTAGGTTTAGCGGCCGGGGGTCTTCTGCCGGTAGCTGGAATGGTTATGGGGGGCTCAGTAGGGGCTTTAACCGGGTTAGCACTGTCGGCACTACCTGCAATGCTTAAAGGAATATCTGGCTGGGATACTACCAAAAATGCACAAAGGGTTTTCTCTTCTCTTATGCCTCGTGGAATGTCCTCCGGTCTTTCCGGTATGGGTCCTAATATGAATCAAGCTCTAGGTATGAGGCAAGCTTTAAGAGGATCTGCTGCTGAAAGTAAGTACTTTAATTTAGATGAATCAAAAGAAATGATGGTTGACTTCATCAATATGGATTTAATGGGAACTACCCGTACAACAGATCAATTTAAAGCTAAATTTGATCAACTTCTAAAAACTACCCGTCAAGTAGCCGGGGCTTTACATACCTCTGTTAAAGATGCTACTAAAATTATGGCGGATTTGGATAGGCAGGGATACTCTGTATCAGATATGGCTTCTACTAGTTATAAAATAAAATATGCTGCTGAATCATTAGGTACATCAGGTACTAACCTAGCTGAAATGGTACAGCAGGGTACAGCAGTAGCCAGTCAGAAGGGCTACTCCCCTAGAGTGGGGACAAACCTGGGAATACAGGCAGCTTCTGCCTTTGGTGAAATGTATAGGACATCTTCTGGTTATGCAAAGTTAGTAGAAGATTATGGGGGCAGAGAAAAAGCTCTTTCTGAAATTACAGGCATATACACCCATATTGCAACTGATACCGCAAAACCCTACATACAAGCTGCTTTTGAAAATACTGATGATGGTTATAAGTTTTCTCAAGAAAAATACAGAGAAATACTCTCGGGAGCTATGAGTGAATCTGAGGTTATTAGACAAAGTGCCCTTGTAGGTGCTGTAGTACCGGATTCTGATATTAATCAAGCTATGAACAGTTTAAATGATCGGGATTTTCAATTGCTAATGAGGAGATTCAGTTCAGAGTCTGCTATTCACGGTATTCCTCAATTAGCAGGAGAATCTAAGGAGCAGGCATTTGGAAATTGGTTGCAGGAAAAATATCAGATTAACAACCCGGTTGCTACGCAGTTTATAACCGGCATGAGTATGAGCGACAACCCATTTCAAGGTAAATCATTATTGAATGCAGCGGAATTTCAAGCCTCCTTGGATCAAATGTTAGATGATGCTACTTTTTCATTTTCTAGAATGTTTGGCAGAATGGGGGATTCTTTAAGGAAAACCTTTGTAGACCCTATTCAAACTGCTCTAACTTCTGTTGGGGAGGGTGTATCTAAGTGGACTCGTGAAATAACTACGGGAACTTTTAATACTCCTTCAGTGCAACAGCGGGCAGGAGCTGTTACTACTAGTATTTCTTTAACGGATCCTACTGAAATAGATTACACTAATCAGATCGTGCGGGACATGGATAATTCTATGACGGCATTTACTCTAGCCCCCCCGGGCTTGTACCCAACTCCTACTCCAGTTAATCGGAATTTGCTAGATAGAAGTGAAGCCCAGGATAATATGTATAGAGCAACTTTAACTCCGCCTTCTAGAGCAGAGCTACCTGAGCAATATAAAAATAGTGTAGCTTCAGTAACCCGTGAACTGGCTTCTTTTGGATTAGGGGAACTATATACTAAAGGGGATGAAGAACTAGAGGGTACTATTAGTAACTTAGCTTATTTGAATCAGGCTAAATTAGCTGATATGACTGAGAAGGAGCAGCATGAATTCTTAGCAAAAGAAACAAAAAAGTTTACTTTAAATAAATCTTACGGTGGAAATATGGCGACTTCCCAGTCTGGAACTTCTGGAGTTAAACCCAGAACATCTGGTGGTATGCCCGAATGGTTGAGGCAGCTTGTACTACTACCCGTTGGTGGAGGCCATTATCAAAACGAAGTTTCTACTCCTGAACAGGAAGTTTCTGCTAATTTACTGGAGGGTTATAATGTAGATGAAATTAAAACAAATTCGGATATAGAACGTAAAGGGTTGGTAGTTGCCGCCACTTTATCTGCTGCTATGGGATTTTCCAAATTGCAAAGTCCTGAACATTTTGCCGGAGTATTTAATACTCAAAAATCCTATAAAGAATTAACAAATTTGATGGGAGTATCGGTGAAATCAGCCAGTAAAACTAAACAGGATCGGGACAGAGTAGCTCAGAATTTGCAAACTATAACTAAAGACCAATACTATAATATGAGTGATGAGGATCGAGCTCATGTACAAAACCAGGTAGGGTATCTTCAATTAACTGAAGATGCTAGAGCTGGAAAAATTGCAGGAACTTTAGGCATTAATTCCTATGAAGTTGCTTCCCAGTTATTACTATCCCCCGATAGAAGGGAAAATCTTAATACTTATGAGACGGTAGTTAAACCGGAAGCCAGAGCTCGTAGACAAACTAAGATGGATATTCTGAGAAATGTAAAATTCACCAGTGAAGAAGAAGCTACTATTCAGTCAGCTCTCTCAGGAGAACTTGACAAAGAGCAAGCATTAGCTTTATCTAAAGTCCTAACAGCTACCGGGAGAGAAGTGGACTCCATGGCAATCCAGAAAAAGTATGATATTATGCCTCTGGAAGTTGATAATGCTACTATTGCTTCTTCCGGTTTAAATAAGAATACTATTAATACAGTAGAGGAAAATTATACAGATTATTCAAGAAGAAGTCCTAATGATGTAGTGTATACTACTACTAAAGAAAATTATCAAAATTATGAACAAAATAGAAAAGAAGTAGTTCAAGATCAACTTTCTGATTTATATTTATATGGAGATAAAGAAAAAGCTGAAGAGATAGCCCAAAAATTGAATATAAACTTGGAAGAATTAGTTAGTAAAGAACCTGCGACAGCCCCCTCAGAATTTATTTTAAATGGGATCTCTGTAGATAATATTATTAGTACCGGTAAAGTTAGACCTATAGAAGCTGAAGCAGAGGAAGTTCTTACAGGTATGAGTGGGGCAGAACATATGCACCCCCTCCTGGATTGGTTATCCGGGGGAGATTATAGATACACCCAGGATGCTTTACGGTTAAATTTAGGAGAATCAGGATTTTCTGATATAGCGGTAGAGTCAGTTCTTTCTCAAATAGATTCCCAAGATTTAAGTGAAAGAGATAAAACTTTAGTATCAGAAGCTTTAAGTGATCCTGAATTAGCTTATAGCTTATCTAAGTCTGAAGAAGCCGAGTTACAGCCAGCAAAAGCTGCTTTTCAGCTAGTACAAGCTTCCCTCATGGATTATGAACCGTCAAGTAATAGGCAAGTTCTGCAGAATGCATTAGATATGTACCGGAAGAACTCTTCTAATGTTAAAAAGTATGAAAAGTTCTCCGAAAGAACTATCAAAGATTGGATTATTACTAAAAATAAACTATCAAGTGAGTATAAATCGAAGGCTGGGGAAAGTTTTGTAGAGGGAATTCTAACATCAGAAGATCCAGAGGCTATACGTTATCAGATGAACCTTCTAGATACTTTGGACATAAAGACTAAACTTAAAGATTCTAATCTAACTGAAGAGGAAAGAGCAGAGTTAACTTCAAAACTAGATGATAAAACTTTAAAATCTAGAGCTATCTTAACTTCTTTAGTAAAAAATGATGGGGCATTAAATACCCAGCAAAAGAAGCACTCGGCTATAAAATCCTTGCATGAATCTGTTATAGACTCTTATTCAGAAGGATGGGCCGCTATGCCGGTCCCTTATTCCGAGAGTCCGGGATCCTTATTCGCTTGGGGTTTTCATACCCAGGGAGAAGAGACCCAAGGACACCAGCGCAATTTAACTGCGGCTAGGATGGGTCTAGATACCTCAGGGATGGGTATTAGCTTTTACCAGATGGGTCTAGGAAGTGGGGCAGTAAATAGAGTTCTTGAAGAAGGGTTTTCCATTGAAGGGGAAAAGGATTTTAGATCCTGGGAAAAAACATTTGCAGCTAGTCCAGCTTTTTCCAAAGATACTAAATCTTTTTCTGAGGTGTATGAATCTCTCTCCGGTAAAAAGGACTTATCCTCAGAGGAAAGGGTGGCCCTCACCAAAAAACTTGAGAAGTCAGGAGTCTCCAAAGAAGCCATCAATAAAAATATAAATACTTTAGACTACGGATCAGTTAATGAAGTTGAATCATTTGTATCTAAGATGTATGAAAACCTAGTTAGGAGTAGATCTACTCTTACTCTTACAGATTTACCTAAAAAGGCTGGGGATTTAGAAATTTTAAGTGAGGATATCCTGAAAAATAACCTGCAAGGGGCCTCTCTAGAGTTAACCGGTAAGTCTGTATCTGACAAAGATATGCTATCTTCGCTTGGTCCCGTGGAAGGTCTTTCTTCCTCTCTTGTAGAAAATACAAGTCAGCTTGAAAACCTCAATGAGGCCATTAGAGCTATGTCTTCCGGTCAGAATCAACTAGCTGATAAAGTATCCCGAATTGCTGAGCAGACTATAACCCTCGCCAACACAGTGGATAAGGTTGCAGATAAAGTAGAAGGTACAAAGGCACCCAAATTTGACACATGGGGATATTCGTATTAAACTTCAGAGTCTGGGGAATCCCCCGGAAAGAGTACACAACCTAAACCAATATTAAAAGTATAGGAGGTAATTCACATGGCAAGATCAGTAGAATGGAAAGTCCTGTTTAGTCAAGCCGTCAGAAATGAGGAGGGCACAGTCTATACAGGGAGAGCTCCAGTGGTAGGTCCCAATAGTTCCACCAACAATGGTGGATCTGCAGGATCTATTTATATGGGAACCCAGGATTTATATTTAGGGGGCCAAACAGAGTCTGTACCTGGATTAGAAGCAGCTGGATTAGTGGAATGGTATAAAGCAGCTCCTGTTAGAATTCCTGCAGGATCTGGGGATGACGTTAATTATTCTTATGAAAAGTTTGTAGCACTTCGATTTGTGGATCCGGGTGGAGCTGGAGAACCTACAGTTATCACCAATATGCATGTATGGAAGAATTCAGGAACATTGCAGGATGGTGTAGCAGTTTTTGCCTGCCTGGCAGATAGAGAAGTTGCTACCACAGATGCCTCTGAGCTCCCCGTTATGCCTGAATCAACTGTTGCAATAGATTCCGAGGATGACCCAATTGCAGTTGAAGCAGATTTTGATACTGTCATAACAGCAATGAAGGCTGAACTTCCCACACATACTTTAACGGATTCGTCTGCTACTGATGGATGGGTAGTTTTTGCAGCTCCTTTATTTGACACTTCAGATCCATCAGAATGTTATGATAAAACAACTGCTTTACAACTCTCCAATCCAAATATGTCTACTGAGACAGATTGGATGATAGGTTCAGAGAATTTAGGTCTCGGTTACACAAATGAACTGCTTGTATTTATGATGGCAGTTATGGCTGGATGCTCCTCACCTGGAGATATTCAAGCAGTAGCTCCTGTTACCATTATGGTTGAGTATAACGAATCATAAGGATATGAGTTTTTAACTAATATGTAAATTATATGGGGGCGGATTCAGCCCCCATTTCCTTTAGGGGTACACAATGAGAATATCACTATTTGCTTCTACAAAACATACAAGTATTATAAATAACTCTGGCGAAGTCTCCTCATGGGGCACTAGTTCTTTCCCCGGAGATGGCTACTGGGAAATAAATAGGGATACTACTCGAAAGATACTGACAGGAATTTCTCAAGTATCTTCTGGAAAATATGGGGGTTTATATTTAACAGCTTCCGGAAAACTTTATGGATATGGAGCTTTCCCGGAATTATCAGTTCTAGTCCCCCCTCTAGAAGTTAGAAACACTCAGGCCGGTCCTTTGTATGAAATTGTGCCCGGTGACATAAAGCAGGCTCAGCTAGGTTACCAACTAGCCGGTTATTTAACATTTGATGGAGACTTGTACTTATGGGGGCCCGATTATAGAGGAACTTTGAGAGATATCCTACTAGATTACTCGGAAAGTCCTAAATTAGTAGCTAGCAATGTTTTAGCTTTTAATTTATCCCACACGGACAACTTATTCTATATTGATAAATTTGGAAGAGTTTTTGTAATAGGGCAATGTGCCTATGGGTCTACTAGTCCAGGAGAGTACCAGTTTATCACTCGACCAAAACAGATTTTCTTGAGTGAGGCAGGAGACCCGGTTATTCAAATAGCAGGGGGACGAGAACATACCATTTTTAGAACAGCTTCCGGGGATGTTTACACGTACGGTAGAAATAATTATAGACAGAGTGATCCCGGGAATTCATCTCAAGTAACAGAAACCCCTGTTAAAGTTTTAGAGCATGCAATAGATATTAATGTGGGTCCCTATCATAATGTAGTTATTGATACCTTCCAGGATCTATATGCGTGGGGATCCAACGTCTTATCTGAGACAGACCCTACCAGTTCTTCCGAGTGGATTAATGATATTATTTCCCCATTATTATCCGGGGTAAATAAAGTAGCTGCGAAAGGGCACATGACAATTGCCGTTCTAACTTCCGGGGAAGTAGTAGGTATAGGAGCAAATGCTTTAGGTACAGTATTTCCAGCAGAAGAATTAGAAGAAGAATGGAAGGATATGACAACATCTATTCTACCCAGTGGTATTGTGTCTGCTCATGATCAAATTCCATCAGTAAATCCAGAGGATTTTGAGGATATCAGTGAACTCTTTTCAAGTAATATATTAAAAGGATATATAAAACTTCCTGATAACATGAGTTCAGCTTTGCTAGGCGGTAATATTGGAAACTCCCCTCTGCCTACTCTAGGGGGCGGCATCGCTAAAAAAAGAAATTCAACTCGTACATTGAGAGGATCCACTTTTTCAGACAGTCCAATTAAGTACAGTTACAAAGTTTTAGCTGGAGCAGTAGCATTACCGGGAGGGCACCCATTGGGACCTTTACTAGATGCTAGCCAATATCAACTTGAAGAAGTTATTCGTAGATATGCTTACTATATACCCCCTCAGTCAATGGTCCAAATGTTAGACCAAGTTTTAGCTCCTTTTTATAACTATAGAATAGAATTAAAATAAGGCGGGTGGCGAAGATGAGAAAAGTAAATAGAGTTAGTGGATATCTAGAAAAAGAGAGAACTCCACTAGATATAACAGACATAGATTTGGCAACTTACTTAGTTTACGAAGGTATAGAATTTTCTCCCAAAATTGACAAGAAGGGAATTACTCATTATATATTCAATGAAGTACCTGAAATTATTCTAGAACAATACCCTTTTAGTGATGTACATAGAGTTTTAGCTTTATATCATTCCATATATAAATTAGCAAAAGTTAACAGGAGCAGAACTTAAACAACCCAACCCATCCTACTAAATTTTTAAAAATTAGGGGTGGAATTATTTTGAAGACGCATATAATTAATCTTATTAACATACACGGGTATTCTCATTCCAGTGAACCTCTTCGCTGCCAACTTCAAGCCTTTCCTGTCTTAGGACGGGGAAGGTCTTTTTATGAGAATCCGTGCAGAGGGGAGGTTTGGCTCAAATGAAAGTATTAACTAGTGTACATAATGAATCTACTAGCTATGCAGTTAACTTGTCTTTTTATACCGAGTCCGGTAATCGTCTCAATCCTATTATTTTACCGTTAACTGAATATCTTTATGCCGGGTCGTGGGTACCTGTAGATCCGGGTAATGTTTTTATTAAGAAGCTAGAGGGAGTAACTTCTACAGTAACTTACAAAAATCCCTCAGGTCTCATTTCTATTAAAACATATAAAGTCACTGATGTGCAGTACAAGAAACAAATGAAGCTTCTGGAATCTGCTTATACTCGCTCTATTCTGTTTGACTCACCTATATTAACTACTTATAAAGAGTTACAGATATATAATCTTATTATTCCGGATGCTCTCAAAGGGTCTATTTGTAAGTGTTCACGGGAGACTATCTTACTAGGTGGTTATATTCCGGCTAACGTTATAACTATAGGAGGGGAAACTACCTTTGGGGAACCTTCAGAGAATTCTGCCTATCTAGGAGGCTGGACTTATATCCCAAAAACTTCTACTGCTACTTTAGGGGGGAGAATCCCGGAAACAGCTTCCAATGCTAATACTCTTCTGGGTCATATTGAAGATACCTTAATTTCTAGTATTAATCTTTCAGCAGCAGTAAGCCAAACTGTTGGGGGAGAAGATGAGTGCTGCTTTACTCCGTGGGTTCCTTACGTTAGAACCTTGAGAGGGTTTACTTCTAATACTGACTATTTAGTAATGTATAGTAATAGTTCAGTTAGAGGTTGGCTAGGGGCTCCAGCAGAACCCGAACCTTTTATAGACAGGTGGACGGGAAGAGCTAAATGTATTCAGTTTATAGGGGGGTGGTGTTCCGATGAATAAAATTTCAACTAACTCCCTATCGGCCAGTATTGAGATAACTAAGAATGTAGAAAATACCTTATCGGCCAGTATTGAGATAACTAAGAATGTAGAAAATACCTTATCGGCCAGTATTGAGATAACTAAGAATGACACTAAAGGGTTAACTGGAGAAGCCCACTTCTTTAGGGTATCCAGCAATTCACTACTCAGTAGTGTTCAAAAAACAGTAAACACTAAAGAGAAGGTGGTATCTGGTAGTATTTACGGAACCCAATCTGAAGAAAAGGAGTTATCAGCCAGTATCCAAGTAACTAAAAGTGACACTAAAGAATTAACCGGGGAAGCTCAGTTCTTTAAGACTACCTCAAATTCTCTGTCTGGAAGCAACCAGATGACGAAGTATACAGAAAATATTTTATCTGCTAGTATTCAGATGACTAAAAGTGACACTAAAGGATTAACCGGGGAAGCTCAGTTCTTTAAAACTACCTCAAATTCCCTGTCGGGTAATATGCAGCTATTTAAAAATTCGGAGAATACCCTATCCGGGGATGCTCAATTCTCTAAATCTTCTAAGAATACCCTAAGGAGCTATATTGACTTTTCGGAAGATTACCTTGATAGATTTTCTTATGAAGTTACTATAATAGATAACTTCTCAAGAACTACTTCATGGGAACTTTTAAGAACTCCTAATGGGTACCAGAAAGTATTTAAGTTGCTACCTAGAACACGGTATTTCTTTATCGGAAATGTAATGCCGGTTTTAAAAACCCAAGATGAGTATTCAATTAGATTGATCGGAATTAAAGGAATATATAGAAATGGTAGGCCGGAGAGATATACTATTACTTATACGGATCCTACCAGTTTACCAGTTCAAGTTTACAATGAAATTAGAGTTCAGTCATCGGATTCTCCAGGGCCTGAAATTAATGAGGGTCACTATGCCACCTACATCATTCCCTATAAGACTGAATATCTATACTACTCAAGAAAATCCGAGAATTCTCTTGGAGCTTGGAGTGTAGAAGTCTTTACTAAAGATGATGAGGTAAACCTAGGTGGAGCTACTATTTTGTACAAGCATGAAGAAAAATCCTTATTAGGGGGTCTGGAGGCCCTTTGGTCAGAGCAAAAATCTTTATCAGGGTACTCTGTTATTGTTGGTGAAGAAGAAATCCTTATATCTGGAGCTTACGGCTTATTAGGAAAACTTAAGATGTGTTTATATGGGTCTGTCAGAGAATCTTACAGAGATTCATCTCAATGGATAACAGCTCATATTGCCGAATGGCCCCAGAATCACCTTATTGGGAATTTACTTATTACCCAATTCCTGGAAAAACCTTTATCAGGTAGTAAAGCTTGGGTTAGATACAGGGGAAATAACCTGTTAGGAGCTCTAACTAAAGAAAGTGTATCTACTGCTACTTTAATTGGGAATATTGTAGAATCCGAAAAAAAAGAACTCAGGGCATCTATCTTAAAGGTTAACAATATTGTGAAGCCCCTTATAGGAACAGCTGCTCAAAAAGGTGAAGAAGAAATTACTTTATCCGGTTATATACCTTACCTTATTCCAAAGATATTAAATGCTAGTATTGATGCTATCAGAGTATCAGCTGACCGCTTAAAGGGAGCTATAGCTTACAAAAGAGAAGAATACCAGACTTTAGGGGGCCTTACTTCCAGGACTTCAGAAAGACCCCTCGGGGGACGTCTGGCTATAACCTCTAATAAAGAGCATTTTATCAGAGGACGTATAGCTTATGGCAGGACTTCTGATGGAACTACTTTAGGGGGCTATGTTGTTAAACAGGTAACTAAAATATTAAACGCCAGTATAGAGGGCACCAGTATAGCCCAGGCCGAACTAGGAGCTTGGACGGGGGCCTTTAGTAAAAATACTCTGTCAGCCAATCTTCTCTACTCAGGAGAAGAAACTCAGACGTTAGAAAGTAATATATCCCTACTAGGTATCAGTACTCGAGAACTCTCAGGGGCAGCTGGTAACTTAATAGCTTTGGAAGGATCTTCTTTAGGGGGTAGAGTGTATAAAGGAGATACTAGATATCTTAAATCTTCTATCCAATCTGTAAATAGAGATTCTAGTGAATTATTTGGACAAGTCGCTAAGAAGGAGACTTCTGAAAATGAGTTGTCAGGAAATGTTTTAGGTACCTTTAATGAGGGTAATAACCTGAATGCTTCTATAGAAGATACCTACAGACTCCCCCCAAACAGACTATTAGGGGATCTTGAATCTACAGAAAATATTACTCTTTCCTTATCGGGAAGTGCCTCTGCAATTGCTAGTATTACTATAGGGGGCTTAGTAGTTAAGACTTCAGGAAATTCCTTAGGGGGATATGTAGTAAAGACTACTGAAAACACCCTTGGAGGAGCCCGGGAGGTAGTATCTCCTACTGGTAGAACTCTTAAAGCTAATGTACTTGGAAACTTCAGAGAGGGTAAAGAACTTCAAGCCTATCTTGTAAAACAGAAATTAGAACCTTTATCAGGGCGATTAGCTGACGGAAAGAAGTTAGACATACTTGATTTTGGGGCTACAGCAGGAGAGTCCATTAATGCTGCTCCATTTATTATAGGGTCAGTTGCCCAGAGAAGAACTACAGAAATTGGGCTGTATGGCTGTCCCGGTCAAGTTATTTCCATAGGGGCTCAGATATTACCAAGACCTACCGCTCTTCTATTAGGACACATTTCTAATATGGAAGTATCTGGAAATACTATAGGTGGAACTTTAGAGCAAGTTGTTAATATCACATCCCCATCAATGGGGGCTTGGCTACAGTTTAGCGAAATGGATTCTAGTACATGGCCTGAAATTACATTCTTCTCTCTTGTAATCAGCACAAAAAAGAATGAAGATTCAGATGAAAAATGCCTGGGTGGATTTGTGCAGCCAACCTTTGGAGTTATGACTAACCCCCAGGAGTTTACTATAGAAGTAGAAAGTTCTTTGAATAGAGTTGAGGTAGGGCTTGAAGGGTTCTTAACTATTGTAGGGAGACATATCCTCGGTCTATCCGGGCACGTAGTACAGAATCCTGAGAATTATCTAGGTGGTTACATAAAAGGTGATTCCGGGTTCTTCATCACACTCACAGAAAGTGAGGCGAGTGACTAATGAAATACATAATAAATACATCTAGAGATCCTCACTCCTCGGCAGGACTAACCCCCTCTATTTACACGGGGGGGTTTATCCGGGCTGAAGATACCTACCATTTTATTTATAATGGTACTAATTGTTATGAAAGTGATTTCTCATTATCTGCTACTCCAAGCAATGAAACTCAATCAGCAACTAAGTATATACCTTTGAATACGGCTAGTAAGTTCAATGTACTATTTTCCCAGTTTAGGAGACCCTTTGGGATAGCCTTATTTAACACAAGTGCAGAGTATGCAGAATACGCTTACGGGGTGCAGATTGAAAGCAGCGTGGCCCCAGAGTCAGTTATCACAACAATTCTAGTACCGGAAAATGTTCAAGGAGCTACTTTTGCCAATAGATTACTCATATGGCTAAGGCAGTATGAATCTGTACGGCTAACTAGATATCTGTCTTATAACAAATATTCTATCATACAAGATTTGTATGGGGACTCCACTCCAGACAATTTGCCAGTAAATCCTGGGTATTCTTCTTCAGAAGATTTCTCGACTAAAGAAACTTTAGGTACCCAGATAGCCCCTATTATTAAAGAAGGGGGTCGTTTGCTTGTAGCTTATGTGGAAGGAGACTATTCCGGTATTGCTAAGATGCTATGGGTATTATTTAGGGAAAAGGTAGAAGTAGACTCAATATTGATCTACGCTAAGGAATATTCGGAGAAGTTAAATAATATATTCAGAAACTTAAACCATAGATTTTCAGAGTATGGAGTTCAGTTTTCATGGCTTTATGAAGACTCAGAATATACAGATCCTTTTGGGTTTACATTAGAATCCAGCCTATCCTTTATGCTTAAGAGTGAAGTTAAGAATTTTTCTATGATAAAGCTTAAGAAGGATGGGGAGAGTTTTTATGTGGAGGATAGTATTGAAGAAGGCCCTGATATCTGGGAACAATTTAACTCAGTTACTACTTCAGTATCTCAAAAGGGGTTGGTACCTCTTCCTATAATAGACTACTTTCCCCCATTTTGGTTAGGTCTTAGATATAGAGAATACGAAGTATTGTATGCTAAAATGCCAACCTCTGGAAGTATTTACTTTGGTAATGCTCAGTTAACGAATGAAGTTTTAGAAGAGATGGCTTCTTATGGAGATCTGGCTGTTCCAGAAGGATCATTTTATACGAGTCAAGTATATCAGGTAAATACCCCCTGGACTTCTATTGGGTCCCGGGAAGGTTCTCTAGGAGCTCATCCAATTATATGGGTTAGAGGATCTTCAGTTATTAAACCTTCTGAAGTTACGATTAACCAGGAATACCCGGAGGTATACCATAACCGGTCTGTAGCAGCTTTATTTGGTGATATGCAAGAGGAGGGGGAGTAATAATGTTTAATATAGAAGGAACATCTGCACCTTTAAACAGGCTAGCTCAGTATAACGGAGAAATATACCAATCAGCTGATCGGATACTAGCCTTCCGTAAACAGGGGACCATCTTAAAAGCGTACCAGTTAACTTCTACTGGATCATCAGATATGGAACTGCTATCCGGGTATGCAACTTTGCGGTGGGAGGAAACACTTCCCGAGTTTACTCGTATCCTAGGAAGAGATAACGGATTATACCAAGCTTTTGTAGCTCCCTATAAAGGGGGAGCTTCTACTAGTCCTTTTATTGTTGTATACACTAATTTCAATAAATGGTATTATGAGTTCGTTGGAATTACAATGCTAGCCCCTAAAGAAATGGCTCTAACCTCAGGGGGTTATGTGGGGTGGAATCTTTCGACAGGAAGTCTATTCCTATACTCAGGTAGAGATATTTCAGATTCATTTAGGGTTACTCAAGTATTATCTAATATAGAAAAACTTTCCTACATTTCAATCTGTAAAGAGGGTTTTGTAACTGTTATTGCTGAAATTAACGGTAAGAGTAAAGCTTACTTATTCCATCCAGTATCTTCCGTACCTATATCAGAAATAAAAATTCCTAAAACTACTTCTGGAGACCCCTTCTCAGATAGATCAATTTCAGTACATAACACCAATACGGATGAACTCTTATATCTTGAAGAAGGAGCTTTAGAACTTACCGCTAAACTATTTAAAGCAACCCATATCATTGGGGATATATTGGTAGCATTATTTGACCACACTTTTGTAACTCGCACGGATAGTTCTATAACCTTTTATCAGGTTAGTAAAAATGGTGCTCCCTGGAAACATGGGGATTTTGCTATATCTAATTGTGAGTATCTGGGTAGATCCGGTAATATCTTATACCTAACTACTGATACCAATTTATATATGGTATCTGTTAGCCTAGATGAATTCCCTCAGATAGCAGCTGAACCTATCTATAATATTTATGAAAATCCTTTTATAGATGGAAAGCTGGAAACACACTTTGAAGATTGGGTTCCTTCAAGTCTTTCAGATCCTAACTGGAAAGAAGTACAATTAAAAGCCTACTGGAATCCTACCAAAGAATTTAATTATATGAGATCTTTTGTTTTGTCTGGGGAGAGCCCTGATGCTACCGGCTTTATTTCCCATTCTTATAAAGGAAAACTACCCGTTAAAGCAGGAGCTATTCATAATAATTTTTCTGTTATACCGGGGAGTATACCAGTAGGAGACTTAGGGTGGCAGACCGCGTGCTCTTCTAGAAATTCAACTGATAGTAGACTCCACTTAGATACTACTATAGCCGGCCCTTTACTGAAAGAAGTAGGTACTCCTGGATACTCCGGGGAAGTAAACCTTTCTAGAGGGGAAGCTATCACTTTAAAAGTTCTCTCAGGGGGCCACACCGTTGCTTTCTCTGAAATAGCTTCTGTTAAAATGCTGGATAGTGGGGGAGTAGAAGTTTCCACCAAATATACTTCAGCTATTGAAACCACTGCTGGGAGTTTTTGTACAGATAACCCCGAGCCAAATTCTTACCTATGTTCTATAGAGTCTCCTCAAACAGTATCTTTAGTATCTGTTAAGGGTAGATACCGTTTAATATTGGCCAATAACATGCAGAGAGTTTCTATACAATTAAACCAGTTACCTGAAATCACTACCTGGTTTATCTCCTTAAAAAATTCTTTAGGGTTCTCCGTGGGACTTGCCGAGAATGTAAATATACCCGGGGAGGCTTATAGTGCCCCTAACTCTTTATGGGATGATATACTTATCCGCAGAGATTCTCCTGTGAGATATAAATCAGATGATACTTTTCCCGGTAAGGGAATTTTACCTCCTGTAAATACTATTTTTAAGGTATTCGATATTGCCCCACCAGTACCAGAAAAATTGTGCTCTTCTGAAGAATTGGACTATTCTTGGAGCGAAGGAAGCTTCATAGGAGAGATTCCTTCCAGCTTACCTAAAGCCTGGATTTCTGGAGGTTTACCTAACATTGTAGTTGCTAAGCAGGCCTACTACAGTGAATCAGGGGCTCATGAGCATACCGTGCATGAAGGGTCTGACCCCTACCATAGAATCTACCCTATTGAAAATAGTGTTATCTACAGTTCTTTTAATGTTTTAATTCAAGGCCCCTCTGAAGTTTTTGCTAATGTACCTGTTACCATAAATACTCCCGTGTATAAAACTACCCAGGAAATCAGAGTTTCCCCGGAAAATAAAACTTATATGGAATTGGTTACGTCAAGTATAGGTCAGTTCAGAAGTAACGAATTAATATACTTCTATTTACCTCACGCAGAAAATCATACCGGAGACTTCCCTACTGGAAACAGTTTTAATTTTCCGATAAGTTCTCTCAGATATTACCCAAATAAAGTTCAGGTAATTCTGGAAGCTTTACCGGAAGAACGTTTATCTTCCATCGGAGAAGTATCCTGGAATGAATCAGAAGAAAATTCTCTGGAGGATACTAACTCCTACCAGGATATTATAGCTGCTAAAATACAGGCCGGTTTAGGAGTTGTAGGAATTCAATGTGAAATTGTTCCTGTAGGAGCTGCTAACCCAAAGTACCGGGATTACAATCCTATGATTCAATCGGGAGACTCTGCCGGGGACCCGGGAGCTCAGTTGAAAGCTGCTTCAGGGGTATCTCCTATTTACCAATTATTTGAAATTCCGTGTGGAGAAACTCATATGAAAACTTCCTATTCCTCTACATTGAGTAAAAAAAGTAGATCTGAGTCTGAAATTATTTATGGAAAAACTTATATACCGGCATGGCTAGACATAAATAACACCCAGACTTTCTGGTTAAAAAGTTTATGTAGTACCCATCTGAGTACGGCTTCTGCCAAAATAGTAACGTATAATCATACTATAGGGGAGTTCTTGGAAACAGAGTATTCAGAGGAAGCTTATAATGTGTTCGCTGAAAGAAAGCCTCTCTATCCCAATAAACCTAAATTACTATCAGAGTATCTAAAATATATACTAAATAAAGAAAACAGTTCTATAAAGATAGCAGTTCCTTATCTACCAGGTTGTTCTGATTTTACTGAATCAGATATTACTCTCATTATCAGAAAATTAATAGAAACAGACTCTACTCTTCTATTTAATCCGGTAGTTATAAATAACCCGGGGGGTTATGCATCATTATACCGAGCAGCCTCCAGTATTCAAACTTCTTTGCTGGTGTCCTCTTTAAGTATAGAAGACTTGGAGAGTAACGCCCGGTTATCTGGACTTACTATTTCTAGTGGGAATTCTAGTAGTACTGGAGGTTTGTGTGATTATACCGGACTATCCGAGGAAGCCCCACTTATAGGGATCCCTTCTTCTAATGGATTTTCTCCCTACAATGTAACTGGGACTTCTCCTAATTTAAAACTAGGCCCTTCAAAAATTTCCTATGGGGCTCCCTGGTTTAGTTACAAATCCTCGTTGGTATCAGCAGATGCCAAGTATATGGTTTTCTGGGGAACTGGATCACCTTTTGTAGACTTAATATTGGAGAAATATATTGCAGGTGCCTGGCAGACGGTATCCAGAGGATCCTATCTATACAAGCATGTTAACGCCTTATCAGGAGTTATTAAGGGATCTTTTAAGATTCCCACAGACTATAGCTATATCTCTTCCAGCAGGGCAATGCTAATGGATCTCCAGCCCGGATTACCCTGCATGGGTTCCTGGAGCAACTGGTTAACCAGTAGGGCTATTCCTTCCGGTGTATCCCCTGCAATGTTCACTCACATAAATAATAGTAAAGATATACTCAAAAGTGGACCTCTTCCGTTAGTACCCATAATTGGAAATATGCACGGCTATCCAGTAAATGCAGCTAGTCCTTTAAGGCTGCCTATAGTAGCCCGTTTTTCTGCATTAGAAGGGGTATACCCGGAAGGTGTATATAGAGTGAGCTCCTATATAACTTTACCCGGTAAGAGGCCTACTCAATCTAAGTTAACACCAATGAAAGTTGTTCCCTATATGGGAGGTTCATTTGGAACTCCTAATATTGTATCGGGTACCCGGGAGGATTTCATAACAAATGCTTCTGGATATGAAGAAGGTACTTCTACTCCTCTTACAATAGTATACCAGGGGGTTACCCTTCTTCACGAAAGTAATTATATGCCTACCGGCCTGGAAGGAACTTCTATAACAGGTTCTACCGGACAGCTTTATGCTAAACATTTGCTTGAATTTACTTTAGATGAAAGCGGAAGCGTATCTGTATGAAGAGAATGTTTATAGGAGTTAAAGACGGTTCAGCCGGGGAAATTAAAAAAAGAGTACAAAAACTGGACAACGTAACAGGAGTCTCAGTATCTGATATAGGTGTTAATATTGAATATGATGGAAGCTATGCCCACATTGCTCAACAAGTTTCAAGTTGGCAGGAGGTAGATTCAGTACAGTTAGGGGCGGAAAAGCCCCTTTCTGTATCAACCCAATATGAACCCTTAGATTCCTACTTATGGCATTACCGCAAAGCAGGTCTAGATAAGAAGAGTGCCGAAAGCTTGGTTACCCGGGGAGTTGTAGCTCATAATCCAGTAAAGATAGCCGTTATAGATTCGGGTTATAGGCCCTCTCACCCCGATGCCCCCTCAAGCGTAGTAGCTCAATCCTTGGTTTCTGGGGAAACTGCAGAGGACACCGGAACTGACCATAGCCATGGAACCCATGTTTTGCACTCTATGGGATCTCCTTTGAATACTTCAGGAGTTTCTGGAATTTTATCTAATTTTGGGGTAAATGCAGAATTCTATATATACAAAATGTTCCCTTCTGAGTCAGGCAGTCAAGGAAGTTGGCTATCAGCGTTACTAGACTGCATATCTAAAGGGGTAGATGTGGTTAATATGAGTTTCGGTTATGAGTCCTATAAAGAAATAAGTCAAGGAGGGAGCTTAGCCCCAACCTCGACTGTGTCTGCTAATTCTATTAACTCCAATGTTATATTAAACTCCGAAGTTATAGCTTATAAGAATGTATTTGATAACGCTAAAACTAATGGCGTTATACCCGTTATAGCTTCTGGTAATAGTTATGTAGTAGGATCTATATCCGGGTCAAATCCCAGGGGACCAGGTGGGGTAGATGCTAGTGGCTATTTTGTGCCCCCTCAAGATACTGTAGCTACTCCGGCAATACTGTCACAAATATGTCCCGGGGTAGTTTCAGTTGGTTCTGCTAATTATAATGGGAATAAGGCATTTTTTTCTCAAAAAGGGAAGGGTTTACGTATAGCAGCCTATTCTGGGGACTCTTTAACTAACCCAGAAAATACCGGGTTTCCTAACATATCTTTGGCAGGATCTACTACTAATAGTATAAATAGTTATGTTTTTATGCAGGGTACTTCTATGGCTACTCCTATTATGGCAGCTATCATTGGGGTTATCTTAGCAACAGGTGTTGCAGGGACCAATGTTAGTGTCTCCTCAAGTGATGTAGACAAAATTCTTACAAAACTTTACAGAGGAGTTAGCCCTAATGTTCTTCCTGATTCTACTTCAAACTTGGGCCATGGAATCTTTCATTCAGATTGGTTATTGTAATCTTTTTGCCACATCATTATATAATATTTTGCCACAAACCAGATCAATAGAATAACTATAGCTATGGTTTTTATAATTCTCAAACTTTCATTAAGAGCTCTCCTCAGGTTTTTCTTCCAAAGAAGCTGCAACTTCATGTAGCAACACCGCCTCAGTTCCTACTAAATCTTGTAATGTCATTAGTTTTTCTGTTTTTACATCTACCGTTTTTAATGTAAGCTCAAGTTGTTGTGTTGGATTCTCTGTTGCCGCCTCCCTAACCTTTGTAAAGAGAGTGCCAGCTCGAACTCCCAGTTTCATTAATTCAAGAGGATCATATTTATAAGGTTCTTCCAGTATACTTAAAGAGGCTCTAGCTCCTATAGATATAAAGACTTTTAGCATCTGTTCTAAGCTGATGTCTGGAAGAAGTCCTAGCTCCCATTGAAGTTTCATATAAGGTTCCTGTCTAGCTAGCATCTTCCAGCGACGCTCTTTGTCCAAACTTTGAAGGCGACTGTTTTCTATATAGGCATCCCACTCAACTGGGGTTGTGGTATCTACCGCCCAAAAATATGTGCTATAGGTATTAATTAGTTCAATAGAAATAGATTCTCCCCAGGCAAATTTAAGCATCTGATGAATTTCTTCAGGGGTTTGATTTTTTATGAGAAGGATATCAATAGCATTACGTATTTTGTACCATCGTAATATCGTATAAAAAATACCCTCTATTTCCGGATCAGCCCCCCCTTGTAGCCAATCAGCAATGCGTTGAGTTTTAGCATCCTGTATAATCTCTGCATCTACCTTTGGGTAATAAAGCTGATTTAAAATTTTAAACCCCTTTTCTTCCCCTTTGGCTAATATGAGGGCGGACTGTAAACATATATGAGGATACATATAAATAGACCCCTTTAAGACTCCAGTTTCTTTTTAACGGGAACCTGGTTTGAATCTTTTTGTAGCTGCACATTGAGAGACCTGAGGAAAATACTAGTAGGACCCACTACTTCTTTAATAATATCTTCTTCTAAGTAAATATCCCCCTTCTTAGCAGCAAGTTGAATCTGAAGCATAATTTGTCTGAACTCTTCTAAGGATGGAAGTACCTTTTTAATATCTTTTATAGACACTGATTCCTGAGCCATGGGGGCCAGCATCATAGAAATATCATTTGTATTTGCTCCAGCTGATCCCTGAGCAGAAGCAGTCTCTGCTATCTTCAATAAAATAGAAGTGGGTAGACGTGGTAATGTTATTGTATCATTTTCCATAGAATAGCTAGCTCTCTTTACTAGTATAGTAAGTTCACTATGAGTATCCAGATAAGGGGTGACCAAGGATGCATCTATCCCTATTTTAACTAACTGATTGTCTAACTCCTGGTAGCTGACTGGATCATTTGTGTCAAGGGACCACTTACTGGCTATCTTAGTTATATTATGATGTTCATAGTCACCGTTTCGCATATGCCATTCTGGAATGGATCCTCTAATGGGTTCTAATACAGATATTTGGCCCGGTAGTAATACTTGATCCTCTTCTATGAACGCGGCCTGTTTAACTAGAGGGTTCTCTTTAAAGTATAGGTATCTTAACTCCCCGGTATCACTGTTATTGTACAAACCTTTGCCGGAGATAATTCCTGCAGTTTTAGATAAAGTATCTACT
>Ga0075123_10000104_pt1 | contig 39188 bp, 36 predicted proteins | sample AntAceMetag02UKX_FD_69808 | JGI IMG/M metagenome (GOLD analysis project Ga0075123, IMG submission 69808) | Saline lake microbial communities from Ace Lake, Antarctica - Antarctic Ace Lake Metagenome 02UKX | ecosystem: Environmental > Aquatic > Non-marine Saline and Alkaline > Saline | place... | reverse complement strand
AGGAAAGATCAACTCGTCATATCGATAGCCGCAGGAATCAAAGTCGCCGACATCGAAGCCGTTCTCGGCGACGTCGCCGTTGTCAGAGTTATGCCCAACACACCCGCACTGATAGGCCAGGGCGCCGCCGCGTTATTTGCCAACGAAAAAGCAAAACCCCACCTCGAAAAAGTCCTCTCAATCTTCTCATCAGTAGGCAAAGCCGTCGTCGTCGATAATGAGGACCTGATCGATGCAGTCACAGCAGTAAGCGGAAGCGGGCCCGCATACTATTTCCTGCTAATGGAAGAAATGACAAAAGCTGCTATCGATTTGGGCCTGCCCGAAGAAATCGCCAAAGACCTCGTCATTCAAACCGCCAAAGGTGCAGCCCTGCTTGCGGCCGAAGCGGACAAAAACAACGAATCCCCCGCCCAACTGCGAGAAAAAGTAACATCCCCCGGCGGAACCACCGAAGCGGCCCTAAAAGTATTCGCTGAAGGCGAGTTCGGCCCCCTGGTCTTAGCCGCCCTCAAACGAGCACGCGACAGAAGCCGCGAACTCTCAGCCTGACTCACTCGACGATTATAGCCTCGACAGGGCACTCTTCCGCCGCCTGCTGCACCGCTTCCTCGAACTGCTCGGGAACCTCATCGGCGAGAACCTCCACAATCTCATCTCCCATCTCGAAAACCTCAGGGCAAGTATCAACACAGAGCCCGCACGCGGTGCACGTATCTTCAATTGTAACTTTCATCGCAAATCCCCATACAAATCAATTATTTGGTATTGATTATTTACCCATGATAACTTATTATCCAACTGGACATTAAAAAAAGTCCGTTGAAAATAGTCAATAAATAAATTTCACGGCCGGGTCCCATGCAGACCGAGCCCGCGAATCTGGTCAGGCGGGGAACCGAGCAGCCATAAGCGAGCGTTCAGTCGTGCTGTGGCAAACCCGGCCACCTTTTTTTTGATAGATAATCGCAGATCCGCCTGCTGGCGGAATCAATTACAATGGCGTACACAGTATTAGCAAGAAAATACCGCTCCCAGACCTTCGACGACGTCATCGGCCAGGATCCAATCGCCCAGACGTTGAAGAACGCCATAAAGACAGGCCGCGTCGCACACGCATACCTCTTCTCCGGTACCCGCGGTATTGGCAAAACCACCGTGGCAAGAGTATTCGCAAAGGCGCTTAACTGCCTCACTGCCGATGAGCCAACCACAAAACCGTGCTGCAAATGCGAAAGCTGCCTGGCCATCAATCTCGGCGAAGACATCGACGTGATCGAAATCGACGGTGCCTCGAACAACAGGGTCGATGAAATTCGCGAACTCAGAGAAAACGCCATATACCGACCCGCCCGCGCCCGGTTCAAAATATATATCATCGACGAAGTACACATGCTTACCACCCAGGCCTTCAACGCACTGCTGAAAACACTTGAAGAGCCGCCGGATCACGTCAAATTCATCTTCGCAACCACCGAGCCCAACAAAGTCATCGCGACCATCCAGTCAAGATGTCAGCGATTCGATTTCAACAACATAAACCCCAACGTCATCGCCGACCAGCTAAAGAAAATACTCAAACAGGAAAAGCTCAAATACGAAGACGACTTAGTGATATCGCTGGCAAAAATGGCAAACGGCTCGATGAGAGACGCCCTCAGCCTGCTCGACAGACTAATAAGCACCGGCGTCCAGCCGCTCTCGGCCGAACTGTTAGAGCAGTATCTCGGCTGTCCGAACAGCGAAAAAATCTACAACCTTATCGCAACAATAGCCGACACCGACGCAGCTGCAACGCTAACGGCCGCCCAGCAGCTTATCAACGCCGGCATGAGCGAAGTCCAGATAGTCGATTCGCTCGTCGATTACATGCGCGACCTGATGGTCGTAAAATCCGCGGGCCCTGATACCGAACTTCTCATACTAACCGCCGACCAGAGAAAACGCACCGCAGAATTAGCCGAGAAATTCGACATCGCCGCCCTGATCTACAACATAACAGCACTCGAAAAACTCAGATGGGCGATCAAAAACACCGACAGCCCACGCGCACTCTTAGATGCCCTGCTCCTGAGATTCGCCCTCAGCGAACACTTCCTAAACGTCGACCAGCTTCTCGCCCAACCACCACGGCCCGTATCCGCGCCGCCAAAAAAAAAACAAATAAATAACCCCGCCCCAATCGCCGCACCCGCCAAACCGCAAACTGATGACCCGCAAGGCTTACCACCCCTGTCCGACATAACCGCGATAAAGAACAACTGGCAGGCTGTCCTGGATCTGATCGGCGATAAACTCGGCCCCGGCACAGCAGGACTGCTTGGTCTCGCCCGCCCGGACCGATTTGAAACCGGAGCCCTCACACTAACTTTTCCCGCATCCGCTCAAATCCAGAAAAAAATGTGCGAAAGCAACGGCCGGATAGACCAGGTTCGCTCGCTGCTGGCCCAACACTGCCCCGGCCTAACGAAGATCATACTCGAAGTAACCGCCGCCGACGCGGATGACCAATCCGCCGCCGCTACGCCCCAGACCAGAAGCCAAAAAAGAAACGACATAGCAAACCACCCCGCAGTTAAAACCGTCCTGCTCGAACTCGATGCAACAATAACAGGAATTGAAGAAACCCATTAATAGCAAATGGCTGCACAAAAATGAGCGAAGTTTATACTGAAAGCTTAAACAAACTGATTGAGGAATTCGGTAAGTTGCCGGGTGTTGGTCCCAAAAGCGCCGAGCGATTGGCATTTTACGTCCTTAAAACTTCACCCGAAGAGGCAATGGCCCTGGCCAAAGCAATCAGCGATGTAAAAACGAAAATAAAACGCTGCAAAATTTGCTACAGCCTTGCCGAACAGCCCGTTTGCCAAATCTGTTCAGACCACCACCGAGACAAAACCCTGATCTGCGTCGTAGAACAACCCAAGGACATTATCAGCCTCGAAAAGACTGGCGCCTGCAAATGGGTCTACCACGTCCTCGGTGGCCACATAGCCCCCCTCGAAGGAATCGAGCCGGACGATCTGACCATAGACAAGCTGCTCCAGCGCGTCCGTGACACAGGCGTAAAGGAAATAATCATGGCCACCAACCCGAATATGGCCGGCGATGGAACCGCCCTTTATATAAGCTCGCTGCTGCGACAAACCGGCGTAATAATCACACGTCTGGCGAGAGGACTGCCCACCGGCACCACTATCGAGTACGCAAGCGGCAAAATGCTCACCGACGCAATAATCGGAAGGCAGCAACTCGATTGACATGAAAAGTTTTTCAATAGGCACTCGACTATTGCCGACACCTTTTACTAATCCTGTGATATAATAAGAGGGTAGGGGCCTTTGATTGAAAGCTCTATAAGATAATTTCCTGGATGATGCTATGAAACTTGAAATGAGAGGACAAATGAGGCTGGAGCAGCGAATGAAGCTGGCTCCGAGAATGATCCAGTCGATGGAGATTCTCCAGTTGCCGATTCTCGCCCTCCAGGAAAGAATCGAACAGGAGCTAAACAGCAATCCCGTCCTCGAAATCGAAGAGCCCTCGAGCGACGACCAGCCCCAGCGGACCGAGCAGCCTCAGGAAGACCTCGAAGAAAAGGAACTGGTCATCGGCAATGACAACCAGAAAGTAGAAGACTTCCAGCGACTCGACAGTCTCGACGACGGCTTCCGCGACAACATGACTCAAGCCGCTCCGCTGAGGACAAGAACCGGCTACGACGAGCCCGACAGCAAGTTCCAAGCCATAAAAAATGCCGCCGCACCTTCCCAGTCGCTCAACGAATACCTTTCAGAGCAATGGTCCCTCGTCGATGCCGAACCGCCTGTAAAGAAGGCCGGTCACGCGATAATTGACTACATCGACGACAAAGGTTATCTGACAATAAGACTCGAGCAACTGCACAATAAAGACAAGGCCGATTTCACAATCGACGACCTTAAACGTGCTCTCGATCTTGTCCAGAACCTCGAACCGCTCGGCGTCGGCGCCCGCGACTTGGCCGAATGCCTGTTGATACAAATCGCCCAAAGTCCCGAAGATATGACTTTCGAAGCCGACCTCATCTCCGAACACATGAAAGCGCTGCTCGAAAATCGACTTCCATATATCGCAAAGAAAATGAATTGCAGCATAGACCGAATCAACCTCGCTATCAGCCGTATGAGCAAACTCGACACCTCACCTGGCCTGCAGGTAGGCCAGGAACGAAACCACCCAATCGCAGCCGATGTCATAGTCGAATCCACCGACGAGCCGGGAGAATTTTTCGTCCGATTAGCCGATTCCACTTTGCCTCCTCTGACCGTAAGTGAATACTATGTGAAAATTTCGAAAGACATCGCAACCAACAAGAAAACCAAAGATTTTCTCAAAAATAACATTCGCTCGGCTCAGTGGATTATCGACGCAATAGAGCAGCGAAAAAGTACCCTCCTCAGGGTCGCAAAATCCGTAGTAAAACACCAAAAGAAGTTCTTCGAAAAAGGCCAGCTCTACCTAAAGCCCTTGCCGATGTCGAAAGTCGCAGACGAAGTCGGCGTACATCTCGCCACTGTCTCCCGCGCCGTTGCGGGAAAATACTTCCTGTGCTCTTATGGAGTCCTGCCGCTGCGAAAGTTCTTCAGCGGAGGAACACAAGACGATAACGGAAAGGCCCTTAGCTGGGAAGCTGTAAGGGCCGAACTACAGAAAATCGTCGATGCCGAAGATAAAGCCAAGCCATTGAACGACGACGAGATAAAGAAAGAACTTGCCGAAGTCGGAATCAAAAACCTTGCACGACGCACTGTCGCAAAATATCGAAAGCTCCTCAACATTCCGGCTGCGAGATTCAGAAAGAAATATTGAGCCCGCCGTCGGCCGACTTTGCCCCAAAAGCAGCACCTGACTAAAAGCCCCAGATTATAACATTGCGATTCCCCGATTCTTGACATTCCCGTTTGGCCCTGTATAGTGGTGGTGGTATTGTGGCATGCTTATTTGAAAATGTACAATAAGCAGCAGGGAAGTTGTCGCTGCATATTTTAAGGAATGAGAATATGGACCCCAGAATCTTTAAAGCATACGATATAAGAGGCATTTACCCCGACCAGATCGACGAAGAAGGCGCATGGAAAATCGGCTACGCTAGCGCCCGGTTCCTCCGCTCACTGCTGACCGGCTACCAGCGAGGACAAGCTAATGCCCAGTCAATCTGTGTCGGTCGCGATATGAGGACCCACAGCGAGGCCCTGATTAAGGCTCTCATCGAAGGAATGAACTCGACCGGCTCGAACGTTATCGACATCGGAATGATTGACACACCACAGATGTATTTTGCAATCAACCATCTCGGAACTTGCGGTGGTATCCAGGTCACTGCCTCGCATAATCCCGCAAAGTACAACGGCTTCAAGATATCAGGACTCGAAGCAAAGCCGGTCGGCGTCACCACGGGACTCAAAGACATCGAGCACATAGCGATGGCCCTGCTGCACACCAAGGGAAGGGCCCATGGCTCGGTCGAAAAATACGATCTGACCGAAGAATACAAAAATCACGTCCTCAAATTCCTCAATCCAAAGATAAAGCCGCTAAAAATCGCTGTCGATGCCTCGAACGGAATGGCCGGAAAGGCCGTCCCGGACATCTTCTCAGAATTGCCCATAAAGATAATACCGATCAACTTCAAACACGACGGAAAGTTCAAACACGAGCCGAATCCACTCGTGGAAAAAAACCTCAAAGAAGTAAAAGCCGCTGTCAAAAAAGAAAAGTGCGATTTCGGCATCTGCTTCGATGGTGACGCAGACAGACTCATGATGGTCGACGAAAAAGGCAAAAACATCGGTTGCGACCTTATGACAGCACTGCTGGCGCCATATTTCCTGCGAAGATGGCCGAATTCCACAATAGTCTACGACCTGCGAAGCAGCCTCGTCGTATCCGAAGAAATTATCAAACACGGCGGAACTCCTCGCAGAGAAAGGGTGGGCCACGCATTCATGAAAAAAGCCCTCCGCGACTCACACGCAGTTTTCGGCGGCGAAGTCTCAGGCCATTTCTACTATCGTGACAACTTCTACGCAGACTCCGCCGTAATTACCCTCGTACACGTATTCAACATAGTAAGTGACGCCGACATGCCGATGAGCGAACTCATCCAGCCTTTGCGAAGATACTCGTGTAGCGGTGAATTGAACTTCCAGGTCGAAGACAAGCAGGTAAAAATGGACGAACTCGCAAAGAGATATGGCGACGCCCAGATCGACCAACTCGATGGCATTACCATTCGTTACAAGCAGTGGTGGTTCAATTGCAGGCCCAGCAACACAGAGCCGTTCCTGAGACTCAACGTAGAAGCAAAAGAGAAAGAATTGCTCAAGGAAAAACTCGCCGAATTGGAAGACCAGCTCGGCAAACCTGTCTGATACAAGAATCTGCAAAAGAGGACTGTAATGGAAGTATATACAAAGACTTTTCAAACACCAAACGGCCCTGTAGAAGGCGTCCAGACAAAATGGCCCGGTTTCAATATACTGATTGTCACAGGCTCAAAAGGCTTCCTGGCATGTCCGGCAATTGATGTCGATGCATGCGGCCGCTATAACGTTGCAGCCGCAATAGTTGAAAGCACGCCCGATAACCCGATAGGTACACTCGAACGGTTCGGCAATCGTAAAGTTACAAAGGCAAATGAAAACGCCAGGGCCCTGGGTATCACAGAAGGTATGGACGTCACAGAAGCCTTCGCACTCATAGCATAAACACCAGCCGACAAACGAAACGTCAAAAACTTCGCGTGATTGCCTATACCCCCTAAATTACCAGCCTTGCCTCCGATATGGTGATACTGCGTCAACAATTTGCGAAACCGCAATCAATGTACAGGAATTTGGGCTCTCGGCCTTTGGTGGCCAAGAGAGCGCGAAAAGATAAAAACCGAAGTGTTTCGCGACACTGGTTATTTGGCCCATAAAATCGCCGTTGTTAGCGTTCATAGTGGTTTTCTTGTAAAAATTTGTTGAACTCAGATGCACAAAAAACCCGATTATTATACTAAGAAGCTGTCCATTTACATTATTTTTGCATGTTTGCAATTAAGATAGCCTAATTTCTTGCCGATAAATTGCTTAACGGTCCTTAGCAACTGAAGGTAACGGCGAGGTCGGTTGGCTTTGCGGCCCGACTCGATGGACCAGGCAGAGGTTAGTTGTAAATTCTTTTTGGATATATAGTTATGATGATAGACCAAAGGGGCGATATATGAGGGTTTTCATGTTGGGCTGGGAGTTTCCGCCGTTTATCAGCGGCGGTTTGGGAACGGCTTGCTATGGCCTTACCAAAGCCCTGGACAAACTTGGCATCAGCGTAACGTTCGTTTTGCCAACTATGGTTGAAAGCGAGTATACTACGCACGTCAAGTTGGTTTCCTCTCATTCAACAAGCACGACAGGCCAGTATTTGCGTCAAAGCGAACTCAAGAATGTCTCATTTCGCACAATAGAATCGCCGCTTACGCCTTATTCCTCCGCGGATGTTTACCGCCAGCGGATAGAACAAATTCTCCGACAAAAGCAAAGCCTGAAGAGTTCTCAGATGAGCGAGATGTTTGTCGGCGGAACAGATTACAGTGGTGATATGTACGCAGAGGTGCATCGCTACGCAGCCGTCGCCGCCGAATCAGCCGAGCACGAGGAATTTGATGTTATTCATGCCCACGATTGGATGACATTCCCTGCCGGAATTGCCGTCGCAGCCATTACAGGAAAGCCTCTGATTGTGCACGTTCACTCAACAGAGTTCGACCGCAGCGGCGAGAACGTCAACCAGGTCATTTATGACATCGAGCGACAGGGAATGGAAAGGGCCGACAAGGTCATTACCGTCAGCTACTTCACACGCGGCATAATAACCAGCAGATATGGCATCAACCCTGATAAGGTTGAAGTCGTTCATAACGGCGTCGAGAGAAACGACAACGGAGACTGGACGCTCGCCCAGACCGGAATCACGAAGGATGAGCGCATCGTTCTGTTCATGGGCCGCATTACAATGCAAAAGGGGCCCGAATACTTCCTCCATGCGGCCAAAAAGGTCCTTGAGGTTGTAGACGATGTTAAGTTTGTGATGGCCGGCTCCGGTGATATGATGCACCGGGCGGTGGAAATGGCCGCCGAACTCGGAATTGGCCACAAGGTGCTCTTCACAGGCTTCTTACGCGGCGAAGATGTGAACAAGATATACAAGATGGCCGATCTTTTCGTCATGCCTTCGGTATCCGAGCCGTTCGGCCTCGTCCCCCTTGAAGCACTTGGACACGACGTACCGGTAATTATCAGCAAGCAAAGCGGCGTCTCAGAGGTCTTAACACATGCTCTCAAGGTCGACTTCTGGGATGTCGACGAGATCGCAAACAAGATTGTGGCTGTTCTTAAGTATCCGCCCCTGGAGATGACGCTCCGCAATTACGGAAATTTCGAGGTGAGAAAACTACAATGGCAGGAGAGCGCTCACAAGTGTGAGAGAATTTACCAGGAACTCATGGTTGCTGTCTGACAAAAACGCATCCGGCGATAAAGGATGCCGGAGATTAAACACAAGATACAGAACACGAGAGAGAGAAAAATGGCATCGATATGTTTCTATTTTCAAGTGCATCAGCCTTCGCGATTGAGACACTACACAGTCTTTGACAAGGGCGATCAATATTTTGATAATCACAAAAACGGCTTTATCTGCAGGAAGGTCGCCAACAAGTGCTATCTACCCGCAAATCGCCTTCTCCTGAAACTTATACGCCGATTCGAAGGTCGATTTAAAATAGCATATAGCATAACCGGCACACTCCTCGAGCAGTTGCAGCAGTACAGCCCCGAGGTCCTGAGCACATTCGACGCCCTGGCAGAAACCGGTTGCGTAGAGTTTCTCGCCGAAACTTATTACCACAGCCTCAGCTTTCTCTACTCACATGATGAATTCCTCGAGCAGGTCAACAAGCACATCGATACTATCGAGTCTTTATTTGGCCAGAGACCACGAGTCTTCAGAAACACCGAACTGATATACAATAACGAACTGGCCAATCTTGTCGAGTCGACGGGGCAGTTCGATGCAATACTTACAGAAGGCGCCGACCACATCCTCGGATACAGGAGCCCGAATTTTGTCTATCGGCCCCAGGGATGCGACAAACTAAAACTACTGCTGAAAAACTACGCTCTCAGCGATGACATCGCCTTTAGATTCTCAAATCGAGGCTGGTCCGAATGGCCTCTCACCGCCGATAAGTTTGCACGATGGGTAAGTGAAGTCAACGGAAACGGAAACGTCGTCAATCTCTTTATGGACTACGAGACATTAGGAGAGCATCAGTGGGAGGACACGGGCATTTTCGATTTCATACATCACCTGCCCGAACAAATCCTCAATCATCAGGACAATGATTTCAAAACACCCAGCGAGGTTGTGGCCAGTTATGAACCGGTCGGAACCGTTGATGTCCACCATCTTATCAGTTGGGCCGATACCGAAAGGGACCTCTCGGCATGGCTCGGTAATGCGATGCAGTCGAACGCTGTTCACGAACTTTATCGCCTTGAAGAGAGGATCAAGAAAATTGGCGACCCCAAAATCGTTTCCGACTGGCGAAAACTGCAGACCTCCGACCATTTCTATTATATGTGTACAAAATACTTCGCAGATGGCGACGTACACAAATACTTTAACCCATACGGCTCACCTTATGATTCGTATATAAACTTCATGAATGTACTGGATAATCTTCAGAATCGATGCTCGCCGAATGAAACCAGGGCTGGCTCTGCGAAACTGCCGACAAACAGCACGCTCTCTGGTTTACAGCCGGTAAGTTAGTATGCCGATGCTATCTTCTATTATAAGCGGCCGATTTACCTTTTCAGATTCCACGATCATGATGCGTTTGGGAGTAACACGGTGCTGACATTGCAAAAGGGCGACAGTGTTGAAGTCGCCTCAGTGACAACAGATGCCATCTCGCTTGATCGGTTGTTGGACACGGAATGGCTACTGACCAATGAACGAGGCGGCTATTCGTCATCCACCGTCGTCGGCTGCAACACACGCAGATATCACGGCCTGCTCATCGGCTCGCTCAATCCTCCCGTAAACAGGGTGCTCGGATTGGCTAACTGCCTTGAGATGGTAATATTCAAAGGCAAAGTCTTCGAGCTTTCCACCTTCGAGTTCAACGGAAAATTCGCACCGAAAGGTTTCACGCACATCAAGCGATTTCGCAGAGATACCGGCGCGCATTTTGATTTTCAACTCGATACCCCCGACGGCCCAATCGAACTGACCAAATCCGTATATCTTCTCGGCGACAGTGACACCGTCGCCGTTGTTTATGAGTTCAAGAGCACGGGCGTCCTCGCCCCGACAGACTCGCCCACAGAATCAGTCGAATTCGCATTACGCCCGTTTGCAGCAATGCGAGATTTTCACGGCCTCCAGAAATCCTATGCCCCCCTCGTTTCAAAAGCAGCAGATAACGGCTTATCAATTCACCACAATGCGCCGGGCAGCAGCGAGCTTTTCTTGAAATGTTGTCTGGCGTCGTGCAAAGGCGATTCGTCGGTGTGGGATAATCGTACAGAAAAGGCCAGGGCGGCAGAACCGTTGCGTTTGAGAAAGGATCCGCAGTGGTGGTTCAATTTCCTCTACCGAAAAGACAGGCAAAGAGGCCAGGATTGCACCGAAGATCTCTGGTCACCCGGTTTTTATAAATGCCGCATAGACTCACCTGCAAGGATTGTCCTCTGGGCCGATCTCAAGGCGCACAACGCAGCAACAGCAGGCGCTGCCAATTCGAGGTTCGATCTGGACTGCGCCGTCAAAATCCTCAATAAACATCAAAACAAAATCGTTTCCGCCGCCAAAAGCAGGGATCCAAAACTTGCAACACTATACCTGGCTGCAGATCAATTCGTGACCAAACGCCAGTTTCGCGCCGCCGCCCGCGAATCGGATTCAAAACCACAAACCACAATCCTGGCTGGCTTCCCATGGTTCGCCGACTGGGGAAGAGACGCCTTTATTGCACTGCCCGGACTCTTGCTTTCGACAGGCCGCTTCGACGAGGCAAAATCTGTCCTGACCACTTTCGCCGCTGCCGCAGACGACGGCATGATTCCAAATCGCTTCGATGACTATACCGACAGCGTTCACTTCAACAGTATTGACGCCTCGCTTTGGTTCATCGATAGCGCATTTCAATACTTGTATGCCACTGACGATTCGAAAATGTTTATGCAGGACCTCCTGCCGACAATTCGCTGGATCGTGGACTCTTACCATAAGGGAACAAGGTTTGATATTCACGCCGATGACGACGGCCTTATAACAGCCGGCAACGAGAAGCTTCAATTGACCTGGATGGACTCAAAGTATGGTGACGTAGCCTTCACACCCCGCTACGGCAAAGCCGTTGAGATCAATGCCCTTTGGTATAACGCACTGTCTCACCTTGGCCGCTTCTACGATGCCCGTGACAGAAGAACCGCCGAGCGTTACAACTCAATGTCGGATAAAGTGGCCGCAAGTTTCTTCAGATTGTTCTGGAACCAGCCCGCCCGCTATCTCAACGATTGTATCCTCCCCGACGGATCGGCCGATGCAAGTATCAGACCGAATCAGATATATGCAGCATCACTTGCCTTTTCGCCCCTCTCGCTGGAGTATCAAAAATCAGTCGTCGATACCGTGCAAAACCACCTGCTCACACCCTATGGCCTGCGCACACTAAGCCCCGAAGACGAGCGTTACAAGGGCAAATATGCCGGCCCCCAGCCCGAAAGGGACGCATGTTATCATCAGGGTACAGTTTGGCCCTATCTGATCGGCCCCTTTGTTCAGGCCTATCTCAAAGTAAATGATTTCAGCAAACAGAGCAAGAAAGACGCAGCCGGATTCATCGAGCCTTTATTACAACACATGACACAAGATTCTTGCCTCGGCCAGATCAGCGAAATCTTCGACGGCGACTCCCCACAAAACCCAAAAGGCTGCATAGCACAAGCCTGGTCCATCGCCCAACTAATAAGAGCATACCACCTGATAAACGACTAACACACCTATTTGCCCCTTCTACGCGCCACGCCTCGACAATCTCCCCACTCGCCTTCAAACCTCCCCTCTCCGTCGCAAAAACTCTGTCGCCACAAAAGCTCAACAATACGCAAGCCGCAACCACCATTGATAACATTCGCACTCTATTTGTCCCCATAATTTAACCCTTCTTTCCCAAAGAAACTTTCCAAAAAAACAACCACTCTAGCGAGGTGATCCGTTTCTGATCCACGCCCTAACGCTCGAACGGATTAGAATATCTTACGTTTGCATTCGTGATGTTCGAGACTTGCTATTTAGGGCCAGTTTATCCGGTAGTGTAGTTTAGTGCGCATTTTTATAAAGTTTTGATCTGGCATATTTGATAAAATCTTTCTTTCTACTCCCAATTCTTCCATTTTTCCCTATCTCAGGATTATTATAAAAATAACCGCTTCCAATCAGCCAAAATACTTTGTCTGCATCATATGGAGTTACATTGGCGTTGCTCGCTAAGCGAATGATTGCCTTAAATAATTTATAGTCGCTACATTTATCATCGCATAATTTCAACGTCGTGAAGATGTCCCGAAGATGTACATCCGGTTTTGGGAAATTTAAATAACCCTGTTCTTTGAGAAAATCGCAAGAAAGGGCAAATCCAAAACCTACAATTTCTTCACTTAGAAGCAATGGTAGACTTGCACGGGCTCTGTTATCTTTATCAAAAAAATCAACCCATTTTAAAAAATCGGCGATTGATCCAAATTGTTCTACAAATGAAGCTGCCGAAAGGATTGTCTGGCAATATTTAGGCCAGATACTGCGTGGTTTCCGACGAATCTGGCCTCGTGGTTTTAGTTGCGTTACGATTTGGTTGAGGACCGCTTCCCAATCATTATTATAACGAAGCAATATTTCTCGCGGGTCAAAATCACATAAAACCGGTGAAAGTTTACCGACGCCATTAATCGCTTTTCCTATCACTCCAGCCTTCATATTTGCATTCTGGGCAGATTCAAGAATGCGATGATATAATTGATTCTTTGTTGTAGGCTTCGGACTCAAACTAAGTGGATCGAGGTATTGTTCCACTAAGCTCGTCGTAACGTTAGGGATATTAATACTGGGGAGATAGGCTTTCGCTAATTCGTATGCTTTTCGATCAATCTCATAGATTTGTTTGATATCTTTAATTTTACCTGCCATAGAATTCATCCTTGTTTATAAAGTTCATATTATAAAAATGTATCAATTTTAGCAACCACAAACTGAAACCGTTGACGGGTATAAGATATGAACTGTTGGTATATTTCCTATACTTGCGATTCTGTCGAGAAAATCAAAGGGATACGGTACATTCTCTTAAGTCTCAAGTAATCATCAACCCACCTGACAAGCACCTCAACTCGCACTCCCCATACCCGGCCGATCAGCCCCATCGCTACGGCCAATCCCATCCAACTCGCCCCCTAACCAGCCCCCCTCAATCCTTCGATTGCACTCAGCGCAACCTCACTCACGCCAGCCGGCCTCTGCGTGCCGCACGCAAACAGGTCGTGTGTTCCCTATTACAGGAATAAATTTGGTTCAACAGAAAAGTGTTCAGTAAGTTTTTTGATGTGCGCCTTGCTTAGTTTTCGCTCGCCGCTAAGAAGCTTAGACCCTAATGTTCTATGTCCGAGAATACGCCCCAACTTGGAACCATCCAAGCCGTTTTCCTCGACCAGGAACTTTAGCATTTCAACAGGACTATGTTTCTTTGTCTTAAAACGGTCGTCCTCGTACGCCTTGATGTTCGCCACAAGAACTTCAAGGTAATCAGTCTGCTCCCGTGTCAGGTTTGTCCGAGACGCCAAGTCAGATGCAATCTTCAAGGCTTTATTGTAGTTGGCTTTAGAGTGAATTGGTCGCAGTACAAGAATAGTTTTCTGCAAACCCAGGAAAGTCTTGGGGATTGGCTTCGCCCTGTTGTCTATTCTTTGAGCCGTAGGACACATAGCTATTCCTTCCATTTGCCTTTATCATAATCAGTATGAGTTAGTGCTACTTCAATAATCACTATTTGGCCTTGATAGTTTACAGTTGTTACTAACCTGTATTTGTTCCCACCTATATCGAACACAACAAATGTTCTACCGGGTGTACTAACCAGACTGATGCGCCCAAAAGTTCGTTTAATCTCGGCAAAATTACTCCACCTCGCACTCTCGGCCACCTGAAGCCACTTTTCAAGGGGCTTCCTTGCCCTGTTGTGCTGCTCCCAGAACGCCTGAAGTTTAAGCTTACCTACTATATTCACGTATACATTATGTATACAGTTCGACAAAAAGTCAAGCATAAATCAGAAAAAAAGTAAAAACTTCTCAAAAACACCCACCACCCACAAAGAAACATGATTACAACGCAAAAAAACCAGATTTGGCAGAATATTTATCATCGGTAAAACTGGCGTCAGTCTATTTTTTCTTCTGAAACTCAGGACAGTTTGCCCCCGAGGGGCCACTTATTTTGGGGCAAACAGGGGAAATTGAAGAGGGTACGCTACATTTTCTCACGTCTCAAGTAATCGTAAACCCACCTGACAAACACCTCAACTCACACTGCCCATACCCGGCCGATCAGCCCCATCGCCCCGGCCATCCTTTTTATTTTTTTAGCCCTGCGGCCTGTCCGCAGGGTCATTCACTATCCCCCCCTTTTTAACTTCCAACTTGGACATTCCGTGTTCGATATTCGATATCCATCCCCTTTTCCAGTTGCATTATATCCGAAATTATGTTATAATACCCACGTATTTGCCGGCAGGCAAGTCTGTAAGCTGCAGCGCAGCAAGCCCCAAGGCCAGCAGGCCAAGTAAATTAACCAATGAACAATGAACAATGAACAATGAACAATGAACCATCTAACCTCTTATACAGCAAAGCCTTAACTACGAGATACGAAGTACGAATTCTTACGTACGAAAAAATAACCTTTTTATGCAAAACAAACCCAAATCCCAAAAAAGTCAAATGAACGTAAATAAGGTATTAACAAGGGATTATGAAAAAAAGACACTTAGCGAACGCGGGAAAAACAAACCCAAAACAAAGCCAAACAAAGCCAAAACAAACCCAAAACAAATCGAAGATCCCGAGGGGAGCCAAACAAATCGAAGATCCCGAGGGGACCCAATTTCAAACCCGCCGCCCCCGGCCTTTTTCGCTTTCTACGCCCTGGATGTCGGTCAGCTTTGCGCAAGCGGGATGGCGTTTTTGACTTCGGTTATGAAAGCCGAAAGCTCGGAAAGCAATTTCTCTTTGTTGCCCAGATTTTGCTCGATCAGTCCCACAATTTTAGAACCGATAATTATCCCGTCGGCCCCCGCATTTGCAATGCTCGCTGCGTGCTCCGGTGTACTAACGCCGAATCCCACGCAAACCGGGACGTCCGTCAATTTCTTCAACTGCTCGACCATTTCCCCAACCACATTCGAAAGCTCGCTCCTGCTGCCCGTGACGCCAAGTACCGAGACGGTATATATAAAGCCAGTCGTCCTGGCGGCAATCGCTTTCATCCTGTCCACCGGCGTCACCGGCGTTACCATAAAGACGGTATCGAGCCCCGTCGTCGCCGCCGAATATATTTCATCGGCGTCGTCGATACTCAAATCCGCCACCAAAACACTGTTGACCCCCGCCGCATGAAAATCTGCAAAAAATTTCTCGATCCCGTATTGATAGACAAGGTTATAGTACATCAGCAGACCTATGGGGATATCCTTATGAGCTTTGACCTGGCGGATAAACTCCAGCGCCTTCGGAACGTCTATCCCGCTGTTCATCGCGCGGATGTCGGCCTTTTGTATCGTCGGCCCGTCCGCTATAGGATCGGAAAACGCGATCCCCAATTCAAGAATATCGGCCCCGGCGTCAATCGCTGCTTTGACTATCGCAAGAGAAGTGTCAAAGTCCGGATCGCCAACTACGAAAAACGGAATCAACGCTGCTCTATCTAATTCGGAGAAAACTTGGCTGTATGTTTTCATAAATCAAATCCTTACTACAAAGGTCTATGCTTTTCGACAATACCAACATCCTTATCGCCCCGGCCCGAAAGATTCACCACCGCAACCGTCTCGGCGGGGAGTTTGCCTTTCTGGCCCATGAGATACGCAAGCGCATGAGAGCTTTCGAGCGCCGGCAGAATCCCTTCGCTCTTGCAGAGAAGCCCGAACGCATCGAGAACATCTTCGTCTTCGGCGCTGACATACTGCGCCCTGCCCGTATCTTTGAGCAGGCAGTGTTCCGGCCCGACAGCCGGGTAATCCAGACCCGCACTTATAGATTCTGTTTCGCAGACCTGCCCCTGTTCGTCCTGCAGCAGGTATGCTTTCGCCCCGTGCAAAATGCCAACTCGACCGGCCGCCAACGTCGCCGCGTGTTTGCCCGTGCTCACTCCCTCGCCCCCGGCTTCGACGCCGATCAGCTTGACGTCCTTATCGTCCACAAAGCCCGAAAAAATGCCGATAGCGTTGCTGCCGCCTCCCACACAAGCCAAAACCATATCCGGCAGCCTGCCGATCTGCTCGAGACACTGCTGTCGCGCCTCCCTGCCGATGGGCCTCTGGAAGTGCTTGACAATCGTCGGATACGGATGCGGCCCGCACGCCGAACCGAACAAATAAAACGTGTCCCTGACATGCGCCGTCCAGTAGCGAAGCGCATCGTTGATAGCGTCCTTGAGTGTCCCCGTCCCGCCTTCGACGCCGATAACTTCCGCCCCGCAAAGTCGCATCTTATGGACGTTGACGCTCTGACGCTCTATGTCGATGACGCCCATAAATATCTTAGTCTCCATCCCGAACAGCGCCCCGATCATCGCAGTAGCCAATCCGTGCTGACCCGCCCCTGTCTCGGCGATCAACTTGGTTTTGCCCATGTACTTTGCCAGGAGGCCCTGGCCGAGCGTGTTGTTGACTTTGTGCGCGCCGCCGTGAAGCAGGTCTTCGCGCTTGAGGTAAACGGTAAAGCCGACATGTTCGCTGAATCTCTTGGCTAAGTAAAGCGGCGAAGGCCTGCCTGCGTAGTTTTTGTATAATTCCGCAAGGTCGGCGACAAACTGCTCGTCCTCGTAGAAACCGTAAAATGCTTCCTCCAATTCTTCGAGCACCGGAATCAGAACCTCCGGCACGTAAAAACCGCCGTAATCTCCGAATCTGCCTTTATGCTTCATAGTAAGTTCCTAACCTCTCAAATGTTGTATGTTTTCAAACAACTTTTTCATTTTCTCATGGTCTTTCTTGCCTGGTTCCGACTCGACCCCGCTGCAGATATCGATCCCGTAAACGCCCAACTCAATTGCCGCTCTCGCGTTGTCGGGATTTATCCCACCGGCCAGGAATACCCGCTTGTTTATATGCCCTACAATATTCCAGTCAAAGGATATTCCCGTCCCGCCGTATTTTTCCGGATGAAACGCGTCCAACAGGATCGCATCCGTGAAAAAGCCTTCCGCTAACTCGATGTCACCCTGCTCCTTTACTCTCAGCGCCTTCATGGTCTTGACATTAAGTGAAAGAAACGATTCGCAAAACTCCGGCGTTTCGTCGCCGTGCAACTGCACCCAATCCAACTGGCACTCGCTCATCGCCTCCCGAATCTCCTCCAGCGGTGAATTCACGAATACGCCGGCGACATCTATGAAAGCCGGCAGCTTCTTAACGATCTCGGCCGCTTTTTCATTACTTATAAAGCGCGTGCTCTTGGGATAAAAGTTGAAGCCTATCATATCCGCACCCATATCGACCGCTGCGATGGCGTCGTTGTAATTGGTTATGCCGCAAATTTTAACTTTTACTATCAACATGACTTCACTTTACAGTTGCAGTCCCAATCGCTATTGACTATTCGAGACCTCAATCAGTTGTTCAAGACATTCCATTGCCTTGCCCTGGGCTATCGACGTCTCTGCCGCTTCAATACCCGATTTGAAATCATCGGCCAGACCGCCCGTAATTATCGCGGCTGCGGCGTTCAAGACAACGATATCTTTGCGACCTCCGGTTTCGGTGCCGCCTAGTATATTGCTCAAAATCTTCGCACTTGTCTCGGCATCCACCGACTTCAACTCTTCCATATCGCCGGCCGGTATACCCATTTGCTGAGGATTCAGTTCTTTGTTGGCAACCTGCCCGTCTTTTAGTTCGGCTATTTTCGTAATTCCCGCTGTGCTGATCTCGTCCATCCCTTCACTGTGCACGATCATCGCACGGCTCACGCCCAACAGCTTTAATGCATCGGCGACAAGCGACATCAGCTTTTCATCCGCCACTCCCAAAACCTGAGCACTCGCCCCTGCCGGGTTGGCCAAGGGACCGAGAATATTGAAAACCGTCCGAAAGCCCAGTTCCTTTCGTATTGGCTGAACATATTTCATCGCCGGATGAAACACCGGTGCGAACATGAAGCCGATATGCGCCTGCCTGATACACTCGCCGACCACCTCAGGAGAAGCATCGATCTTTACCCCGAGTTCGGCTAACACGTCGGCAGAACCACAGCCGCTGGTTATTCCGTGGTTGCCGTGCTTAGCAACATATACCCCCGCGCCTGCAGCCACCAGCGCCGAAGCCGTTGATATATTAAAGCTCTTTACCGCCGCGCCGCCCATGCCGCATGTATCAACCAACGGTTCAATATCGACCTCAACGGCAAAAGCGTGCTTCCGAAGCGATTTCGCCAGGCCCGCAAGCTCAGCGGCATCCGGGCCCTTGATTCGCATCGCTGTCAAAAAAGCCGCTATCTGCGCCTCGCCGACCTCGCCTTCGAAAATCACATCCAGCAAACTCGTCGCCTGCTCGAAACCAAGACTTTCACCGCGCAGCAAAGGTTCGATATATTCGGTTAAAGCTGTCATTGTCACTTCCTTATCTTCTTCTTCTCATCGGCTGCCATCGACAGGACATTTTCGATTATTTTCCCGCCCGCCGGCGTCAGGATACTCTCCGGATGAAACTGTACGCCGAAAATCGGCAGTTCCCGGTGCCTGGCCCCCATGACAATACCTTCGAAGTCCGCCGTTTGTTCCATGCAATCGGGGCACTCCAACAAACACAAGCTGTGATACCTTCCCGCCTGCAGCGGATTCTCGACGCTTTCGAATATCCCTTTCTGATTGTGCGTCACCCGCGAGGGCTTGCCGTGCATCGGCAGGGGAGCATGGCCCACTTTGCCGCCGAAATACTGTCCTATCACCTGGTGACCCAGGCATACCCCGAAAATGGGCAGCTTGTCCTTGAAATAGTCCACCGCCGAAAGCGAAACCCCCGCCGTATCCGGCGTACCGGGTCCGGGCGAGATCACTAAAAGGTCGGGATTGAATTCTTCGGCTATCACTTTAAGCTTCTCAAGCTCGGTGTCGGCCCGGTAAACCTTTGCCTCGCAATCACGCTTGCAGAAATCGTCCACAAGGTTGTACGTGAACGAGTCGAAATTATCAATAAACAAAACTTTTCTACTTGCAGCTTCCATAAAACTTTGCCCTTATCCCTGCCCGCGAACCGCCCGCAGACAGGAGTTCGCCTTATGTTCGGTTTCCTCGAATTCGGTTGTCGGAACGCTGTCATGCACGATGCCGGCGCCGACACGAATATAAGCAGTATGGTCCTTGACCTGCAGACTTCTTATCGTAATGCAACTGTCGAACTGGCCGTCGACCGTCAGGTACATAACAGCCCCGCCGTAGTAGCCTCGCTTGGTTTTCTCAAAAAGTCGAATCAGCTTCATTGCCTCGATCTTCGGAGCACCGGTAAGCGTCCCCATATTCATCGTGGCAAGATAAGCGCTGAGCGCATCGAGTTCGCTCGCAAGCCTGCCTTTGACGTTGCTCACTAAATGCTGAACCGAAGCGTATTTCTCTGCGATCAACAGTTCGGTGACAACCCTGCTTCCCGCCTCGGCCACGCGGGCGATATCGTTGCGAGCCAGATCCACCAACATTATATGCTCGGCTAATTCCTTGCGGTCGAGCTTCAACTCGGCTTCGTACCTGAAATCCGTATCGGGATCGATCTTACCGTTGACCTTGCCTCTCGGTTTTGTCCCCGCAATGGGCCGAATTTCCACGCTGCGCTGCTCGGTGCCGCTGACCCGCAGATTCAACTCAGGACTCGAACCCATCAAAACCGTGTTCGCCGTATTCATGTAGAACATATAAGGCGAAGGATTCAGCGCCCGCAGCCTCTTGTAAACATCAAGTGGTTCATCCGGGCAGGGCTCCATCTTCGTCCTGCTCAGGACCACCTGAAAGATGTCACCGTCGAGAATGTGCTGCTTGGCCTTAGTCACAATCTCTTCATATTCACCTTGGTTGGTATCGGTCCCCGGTTTCGCCAGTTCGCCCGTGTACTCCTTGGCTTTGGGCAGCGGCGTCTGCGCAACGTCGGCATAATAATCGAAACACTCCTGCGCTTCGGCTATCAAAGCCTCCCGATCACCGTCCGTTATTACGCAGTTGACAATCACATAACCGGCTCCGTGCTCATGGTCGTACAATGCGATATTATCCGCGAAGTACAACTCGTAATCGGGATTGCCCAACAGATCTTTGTCATTGGCCGGCAGTTTCTCGAACTGGTCGATAAAATCGTAGCTGAGCGCCCCCAACAACCCGCAGGTCACCCGAAAAGGCTTGCTTGCCAGGCTGAAGGCAAACGCCACCGCCCGCAGCACGTCCATCTGGTTCGTGCTCTTGAGCCGCGTCTGTTCATCGACCAGTTCTTCGGCCTTTTTGATCGTGCCCGTAATCGCCTCGGCGGCGAACTCTACCGACTCGCAAAAACCAAATCGCTGCTCCGAATTCGCGGAAAGATACGCAATCATCCGCCTGCCGGTATTGCTAAGGGCCTTAATCGTAAAATCTGCCCCTGTGCCTGTAAGGTATAGCGCCGGCCTGGCTGTGCCGAAGCTAAGCGCCTCGCTGCCGGCTAAGTATTCCCGCGACTCGAACAGGCAGCAATTCTCACTCCTGCCGTAATCGCTGAGCTTAGCGAAGAAATCCACCGGCTCGCCCATCTCGATTTCCTTGACGAGCGGCACGATCTGCCCCGGCTCGGCATCCAATATTATTTGCCTGTAATCATCCATATCTCGAACCATTTGCTGCAATTTTTATCCGCAAGTCCACATAAATACAAATAAAAAACGACAACCCGCTTTTCCAACAGGCCGCCGTCATAGCTAATTTAACCAATTTTTAACAGCAAATCACCGCACGCCCGTCGGAACTTATCGACCGGGCCACCACCAGTTACCACCAGTTATACGTCTAATTTGCTGCATCATCCCACAATTAAACCAAATCCATCCAACAATGTCAAGCAAATTCACCGAAAATTATTGTTTTTCAATTGTTAGCACGAACAGGATAAATCGTGACCTTGTTTTCATACACCTTGGGTGCAAGCATCTCAGGTGTTGGATTTGCCAGGTTTGACTGCACTTTGCTAAGTCCGCCTTCCAGGCGTTCCAGATGGCCTCCTCCCCTCTTGTCGTTGGAGAGGCCGTCGGCTTTCTTTCCAAGGTCATCAACTTTCTTGCGAAGGCCAACGAACTCCTGCGCCCGCCATTTCATTCGCGTGGCCGCCTCCCTCTTGGCCTCGGCAGTCCTCAATTCAATCAACTCGTATACCTGCATCTCTTCGAGCTTTTGCAGGATAGTTGTTCTATCGACCCTCTCCTCAGGTTTCCTGTTCCTTTCGGCCTCTTGTCTATCCCGGTTTTGCTGGATAGCTAACTGGATGGCCTCCAGTTTTGCGCCCCTGGTTGCGAGTTCGATGACCAGGGAATTGAGCATCTTGTTAAGTTCCAGTACCGCTGCCTCTGCTTCGTCACTGGTAAGATAGTTTAGGTCATTTTCAAGTGTGGTTAGTCTGCCTTGTGCAGCTTTGAGTTCCTGGTCAACCTGGGAAATCCGTCGTTTTACATTCTCTATCTCATCCAGAAGTCTTTTCTCTTCGTCCTGCCAGAACGTCATTTCTTTGTCGGCCTCAGCAGTAAGAAATTCGACGAAAGCATGCGCCATTTTCTTTGCATCTTCTTTACTGACCGCATACAGGAGAATCGGCTTGTAGTCCAAGGGTACACCGCTGGGTTCCTCACGCGACCATAGACTATATTTATATTCCTTTACGAAGAATTTGCGCTGCTCTTGGGTAACGGACTTGCCGGAAGGGGTATCCAGGAGTGCCCGCATGATCTCAGGACTTCTGAAATTGATTATCGGTTTGGGATCACGCCACGATCTTTGACCAAGCTTCGTCGGGCTTTTCGGTTCTCGCCGGCTACTATACATGACTCTCGCAGATCCAGGGGGGACGTACCTGAACTCAGCCGGGGGCATGTTTGGCACGAAAAGCTCAGCCATATAAGTCGGCCTTATGTCTATTTTATCTTGCCCTTGTGTTTTAACCGGCCATCGCTTGTTCTCGGCACTGATCTCGAAGCTCAGTTTCGTTTTGACCTCATTAGGTTCTTGACATAGTGCTGGAGAGTAACAACCCAGCAAAACCAGAACGGTAAGTAGTTGGAATGTTCTTGAACTAAGCATTTTTGACTCTCCTTTCGAAAATCATTCGATTCGTGCTTTTGCTTTCGCCGCAGCCGCCGTTTCGGGATACATATCCGCTATGTAACGGTACTGGCTTTTCATAATTCGTTCGGCCTCGGGATATTCGGTCAATAATTCGGCGGTGGCTAATAACCGAGCGGCGCTGGCGGCGTTGTTTATACTGCGTTCAATCTCGGCAAATGTTGGCTCCTTCTCGACAGGCCTTGTCGGTGCCGACCGGAAGACCAGGGTCGTGACAACCACAATTGCCGCCGCTGCGGCCGCAACATAGCCGAGCCAACGCCTCTTGGCAGTTCTTCGCCGGATTGGCACGGCCATCTCGTCGGCCCAGATAATATTTGCAAGATCAAGTGACTTATCCAGCGCCTCAAGTATTTCCCGGCAGTTGGGACATCCTGCCAGGTGCTCAGCCACCTCACTTGATTGGCCCGGCGATAATTGCCCGTCGGCATAATCGACCAAAATCTCTTCGACTTTTTCGCAGGAAATCATGGTTCAATCCCTCTTTCAATAAGCTGTCTGGCAAGAATCATCCGCCCCTGCCGCAAACGACTTCGCACAGTCGAATCGCCCAAGTCCAAAACCCGCCCAATCTGACCGGAATTGAGCCCGCAGAAATATCGCAGCACCACAGGCGTCAATAATGAATCATCCAGTTTTTTCAAAGTTTTACGCACAATCTCAAGTTCCTCTGTTCGAATCACCTTTTCATCCGGGCCGGCTGCGCTTTCCTGCCTTTGCCTTCGCCGTTTCAGAATCTCCCCGGCCTTTCGCCGAAAGCGATTCCGCCGCCGCTGCTCACCAATACACCCGTTAACCGTAACCTTTATAAGCCATCCAACCGCCTGCTGCGAATCCCGATACTCAGCGGAATTTGCCAACGCCTTAACCGATACATCCTGCAGCACATCCTCGGCGTCGGCACCGCCCAGGCCCATGCCGGCGATGATCTTGCTCAAAAGCCCGCGCTCGGCCCAAAACACATCCACAAAGCCCGCCGCCGATAGTCCATCATCGGCCGACCGATCCGCCTGTCCCGCCGGTTCTAAATTACTCTCACTCACAACCTGACAACACTCCAACTGAGTCTCCTTTTTTCGTCTACCACTAATATAAGGCGCAACTGCCCCTAAGTGTTGACGAAAAATCGAAATTTTTTCCGCCGAAGCAGGGGATTATGTTGACAGAAACGAGCAGGATTCATAATCTATAGGCTGTATTTATTGATATCCCGGTTTCAAAAAGGAGAATCCCATGACGACAACACGACGTGACTTCCTGCGGTTTCTCAGCGCCGGCGCCGCAGCAATGGCTATGCCCGGTTGGCTGAAGGCAAAAGCCGTTAACAAACAAAGGCCGAACATCGTCTTTATCATGGCCGATGACCTCGGCTACGGCGACCTCGGCTGCTACGGACAGCAAAAGATCAAGACTCCCAACATAGATCGGTTGGCGACCGAAGGGATGCGTTTCACCCAGGCCTACGCCGGCTCGACAGTCTGCGCACCGTCGCGCTGCAGCCTCATGACCGGCATGCATAACGGCCACAACCGAATCCGGGACAACGAACCGAACGAAATCTGGCTGCGTCCCGACGACCTGACCGTCGCCGAAGTCCTCAAACGCGCCGGCTACAAAACAGGCGCCATCGGCAAATGGTCGCTCGGCACTCCCGGCTCGTGGGGAATAGCCAATTACCAGGGATTCGACTATTTCTACGGACATCTCAGCCAGGACCAGGCACATTTCTACTACCCGCATTATCTCTGGGAGAACGACAAAGTAGTCCTGCTCGGCAACAGGGGCAATAAGAACAAAAACTATACGCACAACCGTTTTACGGAAAAGGCCCTCTCCTTTATCAAACAGCATCGCGAAGACCCCTTCTTCCTTTACCTTGCATACACGATCCCGCACTTTTCGGATCATTCTCAGAAATCTCCCGAGCGTTATATCGTCCCGAGCGACGAGCCCTATACCAATGAGGCATGGCCCCAGATGGCCAAAAATTACGCCGCGATGGTCACGCTTATGGACAAAGACGTCGGCCGAATAATGCAATCAATAAAGCAACTCGGCATGGACGAAAACACCCTCGTCATTTTTACCAGTGACAACGGCCCGCTCATCCGCAAGATTCCCATCGACTTCTTCGACAGCAACGGCAAACTCAAAGGGGGAAAACGCCTCATGTACGAAGGCGGAATTCGTGTCCCCATGATCGCCCGCTGGCCCGGCAAAATCGCCGCCAGCAAAGAAAACGATCACATCTGCGCGTTCTGGGATTTCATGCCCACCGCCGCCGAATTAGCCGGTCTACCCTCACCGGCCGGGATAGACGGCATATCGTTCCTGCCCGCCCTGTTGGGCAAACCGCAGGCCGAGCACGAATACTTGTATTGGGATTACGGGCACGTCCGCAAGCAATACATGCAGGCCGTGCGAATGGGCGACTGGAAGGGCGTTCGAGTAGGAGCGAAGGCGCCGTTGGAACTGTACAATCTAAAAGACGATGTGGGTGAAACCAAAAACATCGCATCCAAACATCCCGACATCGTCGCCCGAATCGAACAGATAATCAAAACCGCCGTGGTCGAAAGTGAGGATTATCCCATCGGCTACGCAAAATCAAAGCGACGATAGACAATCGGCTAACCGCTGTTCATTGCCTCGGAGGATGTCCAATAAGATTTGGATCCCGACTGCTGCGCATATACTCTCGTTTATGCTCGGGAATAACCGAATCGAAGCTGCGCAGTGCTTTCGCAGATGCGACAGCCCCCTTCGTGCGAAAACGCAGTGTCACTATCTGCTGAGGCCGAACATCAAATGTGTACTCACCCCGGCCCTTGAGCTTCCGGCGATGCCGCCCAAGCAGATCCGTCATAGCCGCAGCCGAATGCGGCAGCCCGAGCTTGATCCTGGCTTTGTCCGACTCGCCCATACATTCAACTAATCTGACTTCGATCTCCGAACCTCCGCGGCGCAGCGCCTGAACTATAATATTGTCCGAAGTTTCAATAAACGACCGACTCGCCTCGACGGATTGACCCGCCGCTGTCACTACCGGGCAGTTGTATTCCCATGCCATCTGTGGGATTCTCGCTTCGTCCCAGGGCTGCTCGCGAACGACAAGGGCGTACTCGTATCTCTGCTTACTCGTGGGGCCGGTGTGATTCATCCATGTCACTCTGCGATTGTAATACGTATCGCATACATTGTGCAACAGCAGGATCGGCGTATTGCCGACCAGTTCCCGCGCAGGCAGCCCTCGATCGAGCAGTGCAACTCCGCCGCCGCCCTGCAGGCTGTAGTCGGAACAGCGAATCACGGGAATAATGCCCTTAGTGATGCCTTTGAGCGTCGCATTCTTTTCAGGCCACGCGCCGTGCGAAAAACCGTAAGGAATACCCCGCCGAATCTCAGTGATTTGATCGGCCAACGGAAACTCAACCGACAGAACCGTCCCGGCCGGTACGTTATTGGTCTCGGTAATAAAGTCGATACGCCGTGAGTTGTGGTAAAAACGCATTATCCTGACCAACTCCCCGTCACCGTAGAAACCGCTTTGTATCTCAACAACCGTAGCGAGCTTGCCTTTGGTGACGGTAATATTGGATTCGTAATCGATGTAAGTTGCCACTATATCGCGTTTGGCCTTTTGAGGAACCCAATGTGGATTGCCCTTCGATTCGGCGATAACCACATTGGCGGGCCCGGCAAGTATCTCCCGCCCCGACGACTTGAGCTTAAGGCTCACCAGCGCGCCACCGGGCTCGATTTTAGCAGAATAGTAATTCGTCTCAATCCTCTCCGCCAAGGTCGTTTTCACCGCCGGCTCCAGCGCAGCGCGCTTGAGTTTCATCGACGACACCGACACCGGCGACAGCGGCGCTTGAACAAGAACGCCTCCACCGTCTTCCAGTAACTGGCAAGTCTGCTCGGCCGGAATCTGTCCCTCGTTCAGGCGAATCTCGAACGGCTCCTTTCTTACCCAGTTGACCGGGTTAAACAACGCAATGGACGCCGTGTCCTTCACGGCCAAAGTTGACATAGCCTTATCATTAGCCCGGCTGCATGCCTGCTCAACATATTCAAAGCGGTCCCTTGCGTCCCAGCTATTGGCGTCATTAAAAGTCCCATCGACACCAACACCCCACAGCAGGTTGCGGTCCATATTCAGCGACATCAAAAACCAGCTATTGGCAAAGTCCTGCGAAGGATATTGCATCTGCCCATCCAGAGAGGCGATGGTGGCCAGCGTCTCCGCCGATTGCAGCCGATGTTCGCTGCGACGATACCATTGTTTATAATAAGGCGCGTTCACCCAGAACGCGCTGTAGTCGTATCTCTTTGACCCGCTGGTGACAACCGTCACATCGTATTTGTTCGAGCGCACCGCAGGCAGCACAGCATCGGCATACTCGCCGAACGTTGCAATATGTATCGGCAGGTTCGGCTCTTCTGCGTTCCACGCCTCGATCAGCTCGGCCGGATATTTCTCGTACTTAAACGGGAGCGAGTAATCTATGTTGCCCCCAAGCAAAAGCACCGGCGCCCCGGCCGGAAATGCCTTGCTCTTGTTTTTAGCCGATTCTATCTCGCCCCTCAACTGCTCCTTCGTCAAGGCCCCGGCGCTTCGAAACGCCTTGTTGAAATTGCGATAGTAATGACCTAATGACCTAATCCCATCGCAGGCGAGCGCGTCCCGTCCGGCGACTGGACCCAGTGGATGGCGTGATTGCGTTTCGATTCCACCGCCGTAGGATTGAGCCGGCAATAGACAAACGCTTCCAGTCCCAATCCGCTGACAATCTGCCCCATCTGCTCATGCCAGCCGACCGTGTCGATCATCCAGCAGAACCTCGGCTCCAATCCCAATACCTCCTTGTACCAGGCAAGCCCCTGCACGCCCTGTTGCACCAGCGCCTCACCCCCGGCCAGATTTATCGTCGGCTCCAAAACAAACGCATTAACGAGTTCTACCCGCCCCTGTCTGATTCGCAGCTTGAACTCCTCAAGACGCTTCGGCTCGTATTCCATCATCGTAATTAGATGAGGAATTTCGGAAAAAACAAATTTATAAGCCTCATCCTCCCCCGCCCGGTCCAGATGCGCCAGGTAAGAATAAAGACAATAGTTCCTCTCCAGACTGTACCCAACCAGCCACCCCATACAAGCAGGATGAAAATTAGGAACAACATACAATTCCACCCTCTCTGCCGATGCCGCACCACCCCCCAATACACCCACCACCAAAATCAACAAAACCCAAAATCTAAACCAAACCATGCCCTTCTTCCGTCTAAACCCACCTACATACCCAAATTGCAGGCCGGGCAACCTGCGGGAAGTCCCGACTTGTTGGGGTTGCCCATGCTGATCTCCGATTAAGTGGTTTTCCTTTTCTTGCGTATCAGCATCTTTCCTACTAAAACCACAATGATAACGATGATACAGTAACCGATTATGCGCCCCATTTTCCTGCTGAAGTTGTAGGCTTGCTGTTCAGGTGAGGTGGGCTGGGATTCATGTGGGTTCGGTTTTCCGAAAAACTCGAAAGCATGGAAAATGTTATCCATGTCGTTTCGTTCATTTATTGGCAGTTCTCCGCCGATCAACTGCAACTGATATAAGTAGCCATTGGCTGCAAAGATCTTGCCAGTTACGATCGAGCCGTCTTGCTCTATGCGCGCGTTAAACTGGTAGCACGGAACATTTCTGAAAGCGGTGATCTGCCCACTTATCTTGCTGATTACTCCCGGCTTATTAAAGGATTCATCGAAACCTTCAATAAAGGAATCGTTTAACACAAAACTATCGGCTGCTTCATTAACCATAAAAACGAGCACCCTGCCGGAATCGTCGCCTAACGCAGCTTTGGCCCCGGGTATCTGAGTGTGGTCGATCCATTCTGTGTTCGGATCGGGCAATATCAATCTGCACCGGAAGTTCTCAAACTCCCTGATTCGTTCGGTGTCACTGGCTGCGGCGGTAAGTGCGTAGACCATAAAAGCCGCGACCATGAGCTTGTTGACCTGTTTAAGCATTAGATATCTTTTTTCGCCTGACATAATAATGTACACACCTTTCCTGAATCAATTTAGTTCAGCGGAACTAAAATATCAACAGAAATATATTATCCAATTCCCGCTCTCACGCAGCTGGCCTGGAATGGCCAATCTTTCAATTGAATTCGGCGGCCAGGTATTAGCAGATCTTTGTAAGTGCTTACAGAGGCGTGGCTTATCTTTGGTTGGCGGAGGTCCTATAATAGAATTTTCATAATTTTTTAAAAAAAGTGGTTTTGATTGTTGACTTGGTGGGGGGAAGTGGTAAGATTTCCCTGTAAATAGTTGCCGAGTGGGACAAACGCCATGCTTTTACTAACAGGTGAATACGAACACACAGTCGATGGGAAGGGAAGGGTTCTCATCTCCAACAAGTTGAGGAACCAGATTGACGTCGATGAGCATGGCGGCAGTTTTTATCTTGTTTTGGGGGCGAACGGCATATTGTGTTTGTACCCTGAGCGATATTTCGAGCAGATTGCGTTGGGCGCTTCGGAGAAAAAGAGTGCGGCCGATGAGATTGTTGCGTTCGAGCGAATCAGCTTTGCACTGACGAGCAGGGTCGAACTGGATCGCCAGGGACGGCTGCTTGTTAATGAGAAACTGCGAAGAAGGGCGGGGCTCAAGGACAATATCACGCTTGTGGGCGTGCGAGACCATATCGAATTGTGGAACAGCAGTGACTGGGAACAGTACCTGGAAGATCATTTGACTCAGTACCAGCAGCAAATGTTGGAGGCGCGGCAGGTGGTTTTGCAGAAACAACAACAGGAAAGTCTTACTTTGGAGAAGAGTCATGATGAGTGATTTAGGGATGAATCATTTTCGTAACGTGCAGCAGTGCCTCAATGGCGAAGGAGCGCCGGATGAACAAACTTTTGCTTCGCTGGCAATTTTAGAGGAACGATTGGAACGACTGAGAAAACTTGACCCGGTTTTTGCGGGTGTGGGATTTTCGTCCGATGTCAAGGGATTGTTAGGACAGAAGCGGCCCGTGGCTGTGAGTTAGAGCAGGTTACGGGCAATTGCAGAGACGCATTGCAGAAGCATGGCTGCTTGTATTCTTTGCGTCTCTAATTTGAAAGGTGAATATTGGGAAAACAGAACATATTCCCGTTCTTGCCGGTGTGTTAACCGAGCAGATTGTCTTGCCGCAGGATGCGGTGATGGTCGATGCGACCATTGGACAAGGAGGTCATAGTATTCTGTTCGGCCGAAACTTGGGCCCCGAGGGAGTTATCGTGGGTCTGGATGTCGATAGAAAAGCTATCCAAGGGGCCCAGACTAAATTAACCGACCTTATCTGCAAGCTCGTTCTGATCGAGGGCAATTTCGGCCAGATCAGCGACGTGCTTGGAAGCCGCGGCATAAATAAGGTCGATTTTATATTGGCCGATTTGGGCGTTTGCTCGGCGCAATTAACGGACCCTGAAATTGGTCTTAGTTTTCAGGCAAATATGCCGCTTGATATGAGAATGGACAAAAGATTAACGACCACCGCTGCCGATATAGTTAATACGACAGACCAGAATTCGTTAGCTGATTTGATATATAAATTCGGTGAGGACCGAGCCGCTCGGCGGATCGCACGTTTTATCGTAGAGGGCCGGGAGCAAAGGCCTATAGCTACAACAGGACAGTTGGCCATGATAGTTTGCAGAGCGTTGGGGCCGGGACGAAAAGGCAGGATTCATCCGGCGACGCGAACTTTTCAGGCTTTGCGAATTGCGGTCAACAATGAGTTGGAGAATTTGAAGAAGCTGCTTGCAGCGGCTGCAGGATTGATGAAAAAGGACGGGCGGATTGCTGTGATCAGCTTTCATAGTTTGGAAGACAGATTGGTTAAGAACAGTTTCAGGGAAAACAAAGAACAGGGCATATATACGGTTGTGACAAAGAAGCCCTTGCGGGCGTCACGCGAGGAGATTGCTGAGAACCCGAGGGCAAGAAGTGCGAAACTGAGAATCGCACAGAAACGATAAACGACAAAAATGGAAATGGAGTTTCATTTATGACTTCCGACGCCAAAGTAGGATTGCTGTTAGGTTTGGTCTTTATATTTCTTATTGCAATCATCATAAACGGGCTACCGAGCTTTCGGGGGGACAGGCAAAGTAACGGACTGACCACAAACAGTGCACGCGATCAGCAGATGGGTCTTGCGAACAAGGAACACGATGCATATGACTATATCAGCAAGGTAGAGTTGCAGAAAGAGCGTCCGCCTTACCAGCCTTACAGACCGACGGTGACAGACCAGACAGACCAGGGCACTCGGTATAAAAGATCTTTGCCCGGGACAACACTGGTTTCACAAGAGACGGTTCACAACAACACGCCTCCTGTAGGTCCGCCCGCACCGAAGGGCGGGAGGCGGGATCAGTTAGTCAAATCTGAGGCACCCGGTTTGCCGAAGTTTTATACTGTGGAGGAGGGCGATTTGCTTGCTACGATAGCGAAGAAGTTTTACGGACCGGAGGAGGGCAACAAGAGAGTCAACGTCGAACGCATTTTCAAGGCAAATCGTCATAGTCTCAAGAACGCCGATGAGATTTATGTCGGGCAGAAGCTTGTGATCCCTGCTATAAACAAGGGCGTCAATTCGCCGAAAAAGGCGAAAGGCGGGTTTGCAGGAAGGATGTTCGAGAAGGTGAAATCTATCGGGCGAAGTCATCCCGGCCAGGGCAAAAAGGTGAAAAAGCCCGCGGCTCGTTATACCGTGAAGGAAGATGACAACCTTTGGCGAATTGCGACGGCCCAGCTTGGCGACGGCAATCGTTACCAGGAAATTGTCAAGCTCAACGCCGATTTGCTGGAAGATGAGGATATAGTTGTTCCTGGTATGCGGTTGAAGATGCCTGTTCAGTAGCGAGCAGGTATGCACAGCATACCCTGCGGGTCGATGGCTGTTTGTGACTCGGAATTTTTTAAGTAAGTGACATACCGTTATTGGTAGAATATGAAGTTTTGTTCCTGTTTGGTCTTTGCTGTTTTCTTTCTCACAGCTGTTCTGCTTATCGCCATTTCGCTGCGCAATGCCGACAACTGCGTCTTTTACAAACTTTGTACAGTGCAGTCGACGAAGGTGCAGCTTAAGCAGCAGCTTTGGCAACGACAGTTGCAGTGGGAGCGGTTGACAAATCCCGCGGCGGTTTCCAAGAGGCTTGAGCCTTAGTTTTTTACCGTAGCGACCACTGAGATGGCAGAGGAGGTTTCATAAATTAGAAGGCTTGTGTTTTACCGGGATTTATAAATGGTGACACGCATTTGACGAGTGTAGAAATGAAGAGCGTACGGATAGCCATGTGTTTTATGCTTCTGTTGGTGGTGGCTCTTTTGTCACTCGGGGGCCGGTGTCTTTATCTTCAGCATTTCAGGAGCGGCCATTATACCGGGCTTTCCGACAAGCAGCATCGCTCCTGGGTGACAAAGCAACCTCAGCGCGGCGCGATTCTGGATTGTTACAGCCGGATTCTGGCTGCGAGCAACCGCAAGCAAAGCATCTTTGTCGAACCGAGAGTTGTAAAAGAGCCCAAGGAGACATCGACCCGACTGGCGCCCATCGTCGATATGGGGGCTCACATAATCTGCAAGCTCATTACCGAAAGCCGGAACCCGGGTTTTGTGAGGATCAAAGCGGGCGCCGAGCCTCACGAGTGCGACGCAGCTCGCAAGATTTACGGAGTCGGAGTCGAATCCGGTTGGTGCAGGGACTATCCTGTCGGGGCTCTTGCGGCGCATATCGTCGGGTTTACGAGCCGGGACAATCGAGGACTCGGCGGGATCGAGTTGCAGTTCGACAGGCAATTAGCGGGTTCGGCGGGGCGTGACGTTTTCTTAGCCGATGCCGCGCGACGGCCTATTAAGTTGAAAGAGCAGGCGTCCCTTGTTACGAATGGGACGGGTATTATTCTGACGATTGACACTACGATTCAGCAGTTTGCCCGTACGGAGCTATTGAAGCAATACAAGGAGTTCGAGGCGGAATCGGCGGTTGCCGTTATAGCCGAGCCGGAAACGGGCGCTATTCTTGCGATGGTTTCGCTTCCTGATTTCGATCCGGCAAAAGCTCACTTAACCGATCCCGCCAATTTTCGCAACCGTGCGGTGACGGACCAGTTCGAGCCGGGCAGTATCCTCAAGCCTATTGCAGCGGCGATTGCGATTGACTGCGGCGCGGTCGGGCGGAATGAAAAAATCTTCTGCGAGTACGGCAACTATCATGGCAAAGGATTCGGACGAATCGGTGAATACGGCGATCACGAGTTTGGCGATTTGTCGATACGCGAGATTTTGATCAAATCGAGCAATATCGGGATGGCGAAGATCGGACAGAAAGTGGGCAAGAAGAGGCTTTATACATACCTGCGGCTTTTCGGGTTCGGCAAACCGACCGGCATCGAGATTCCGGGTGAGGTTTCGGGGATGTTCTGGCCGGTGAGCAAGTGGACAGGCTATAGTGTGACGCGAATACCTTTCGGCCAGGAGATCTCGGCTACGGCGATGCAATTGGTGCGGGCCTTTTGTATTCTTGCAAACGGGGGACATAGCGTCAGGCCGCATTTAGTCAAGGCGATGGTCGACAGCGACGGGAATGTGATAAATCTAAAGAGACCGGGGCGAGCCGGCGTCGGCTATGTTATCAAGCCGGATGTGGCGAAATGGATTGTGACCGACGCGCTGGTCGGCGTGGTGAACGAAAAGAAAAACGGAGGCACGGGCTGGAGGGCGAAGCTCGAGAAATGGCAGGTGTTCGGCAAGACCGGCACTGCGAACATTCCAAAAAGCGACGAGAGAGGCTATTCGGACAGTGACTATGTGGCGTCTTTTATTGCGGGCGCACCGGCGGAAGATCCGCAGATAGTGATTTTGGTTTCGGTCCGTAAGCCGAACAGGCGATTAGGAAAAGGCTATACCGGCGGGGCGGTGGCCTCCGGCGTTGCGGGAAGGATAATCGAAAAAACCCTGACCTATCTGGAGAGGAAACAACAACAGGCGACGGGCAGCTATTTTGCTTCCGGCGCGAAATAAGAGAACGGCCAAAGATGCATTGCGGCTTTTGGCGGGAGCAGGACAGAATTAAGGCGGCTTCATGGCCAGAATAATTTATGGCGTGGCAGGCGAGGGATTCGGACACAGCAGTCGGTCCCATCTGACCGGCCAGAGGCTGATTGATGCGGGCCACGAGGTGATGTTTGTCGGTTCGAGGAAGTCACTGAAGTATCTCAAGCAATACTTCGGATCGCAGGTGAAGGAGATATTCGGTTTGTCTTTTACTTATGCCGAGGGCAGGGTTGATAAATCGGAAACGCTAAAGCAAAATTTATTGAAGCTGCCCGATGCGAACGAGCAAAACGATCGGCTTTTCAAAGAGCATTTCGAGCCTTTCGGTCCGGATCTGGTCATATCGGATTTCGAGCCTTTCAGTGCGTGGTGGGCGTGGCGAAACAGAGTTCCTTTTATTAGTATCGACCACGAACACATGCTGACGCTTTGCAAACTCGAACACCAGGACCAGAACTGGTTCTCGCGGCTGACGGCGAGCGTGGTGACCCGGTGCTACTACGTGGGGGCGGTCGGATATATTGTTGTGAATTTTTTCAAGACTCCTTTGCGGGTTGATTCGGCTGTGCTGGCGCCGCCTATCGTGAGGAAACAAGTTGCGGATATGGAGCCGACACAGGGCGAGCATATCCTGCTCTATTCGACGACGGGAAAAGGCAAAACTGAGCTAAAGCAACTGCTGCAAAAATTCGCCAAGCACACATTTTATATCTACGGCTTCAAACAGGCCGGCGAATACGATAACTGCATTTTTAAGAAGCGCTCGACGGAGGGCTTTTTAGCCGATTTGGCTAACTGCAGAGGGGTGATAGCTTCGGCGGGCTTTTCACTTATCAGCGAATGTTTATACCTGAAAAAGAGAATGCTGCTTTTGCCTTTAGCCAGCCAGTACGAGCAGATGATCAACGCTCATTACGTGGCCAAGCTCGCCCTTGGAGTGGCTGCCGATGAGCTTGATAAGGCGGCGATTGTTGAATTTCTCAACCAGCTCGATACGCCGCTGCCCGATGACGAAAGAATCCTGTGGCCCGACAACGAGAAATTCTTCAAAATCCTGCAAGATCAGTTGAACAAACTGCACAACCCAATCTCAATAGCATTGAAATGAACAAATCAAAAATCCCGGAGATTCAGAACTTCAGGGTTTATCGAAAGCTTTATATCGTCCTTTGTATAAGGCGTTTGATCGGGGCCGGGACTGAAGATTATCTTTCGCTCGGTGTCGATGAGGTAGGTGTCACTATAGGCACGGGCCTTGAGGCTCACTTCTTTGCCCAGTCTCTTGTTTAGAACGATCCGCAAGAGGTCGAAGTGTATTTGAAGTCGTGTTCGAAGCGAAATCATCTTGCGAATAGCTGGAATCATAATTTGAGCCAGGTTACCGCCGATAGGGTTGTAGACTTTGTAATACAATGGGAGGCGATCATTGGCATCAAAGGCTACGGGAAGGTCGGGATAGATTGAGGGCCAGACACTGATACCCTGAGGAGGGTTCTGGTCGGTGTCGGCAGCAATCCATCGATCACAAAAGTTCTTGTACAGACGGAAGCTGGAGTTCGATTTCAACAGCAAGCGCAGCGAATACTTCCACTTGGTATCACTGTGTATCATTTCTAAAGCACTCTTCCAGTTTAGATACTCGAATATAATTGGATTGTGCATTGACAGATAATTTGTTGAAACTGGCTCGAAATGCGTGGCTAACCGTCTGAGTGATTGCTCCGATGTTTGCGGGTTATTTGCAATGAAGTTTGCAGTTTCGATATTGAGAGCAAAGGAACCGATACATACCAGTTTAGTTATGGTCGAACGGGCATTGACGCTCAGTTTCCTTAGAACGATGTCCAACTTGATCAGCTCATCGACAGCAACTTGTTCGTTGCCCTGACAGATTTGCGAGCAAATATAGGCCTGATAAAGTTGAATCATGGGTCTGAAGTTCTTTAGCCATGGGAAATCGGCCTTCATGGACGGTTCGCTTAAGTCTGCGATTTCGGGAAAGGAGCTTAGTTGGGTGATGATGTTTCTGCCCTTTTCGGCGTTCAGCCAAATTGTGCGGATTTTTTCTGCCTGGGTTGGCAGGGCTTGTGAGATTTTGCTGTATTCGCTGTATTCTTTATTCTTGTAGAAAATGTCACGTATTTCCATAAGACTGCTGACATCTTGTTGAGAAAGACCGATGGCCGGTGCGCCCGGCTGATCAGGCTTATCGTTGGCCAGACTTCGGAGCAGTTCGTAAGTGTGATGATATTCGGGTGGGGCGGTTCTTAAATCGGAAATAGTATAATCGTTGGGCACGGGAGGTGCGTCGATGGCCCAGTAACTTATGATGACTACCTGCAGGGAAGAAATGATCGTTATTGCAATGGAGAATATCTTGAAGACTAAGCGTCCTTTACTCTTCTTTATTTTAGAAATTGACTTGATTGCAGAAACGAAGCCTGCCAACGCGAGCGCAAATCCCGCCACCTGACTCACAAATACGATCAATACTGAAGCGATGACGTTTAACGCAATCGAGACGATGGCCATCTTATTTTTTTTTGGTTTTGGGGCGAGTTCCTGCTGGGATTTGGATGACAGTGGGTGGCTGCATGAGGAACAGACACTGGCTGTTTCGGGGATTTCGTTTTCACATTTCGGGCATTTCACTTGCGTTTTCCTTTTTAATCTCCAGCAGAGACTGCATTCTTGCGACTATTGGCTATCATAGAATAATACGCCTGAGGGGATGTTTTCTTCCAGAATATTCTTGTTTTTTTTTGCGTTTTCTTGGGTGGGCATGCTCTATTGGTGGTCTTCTGTTGGTTGTGCCCAGTTGGGGTTGGGATGAACGGGATCGACGGGGGTGGGGGCGATGTTGAACTCGGCTAATTCCGGGGTTTGGGCGGCGAGTTGTCGATAGACGAGGGCTTTGGCTACTATGACAATGGGATAGGTTGCGAATACTCCGACCACGAAGCACATCAGACCGACAAAAGTTATCACGCCGAGGAGGATGCCCAGGGCGAAAAGGTCGAACTTTACACCGTTTGTAGTTCTGCTGCTGGCTTTTAGGGCCTGGATTGGGCCGAGGCGTTTGTCGATGACAAAGTAGAAACTCAGGCTGAACTTTATGCTCCAGATAATGCCCGGTACGATAAACAGGAGAAAGCCGCCCATTACAATCAGCATGTAAAGGATAGCGGTGCCTACGTATCGCCAGAAACAAGCCGCCGCATCGAACAAAGTGCCAACACTGGGTTTTTGCTCGTCGCAGAAACTCAGGGCTATCTTGATGATTCCTATTCCCAGCACGATGTTGATCACCCAGCCCAAAATGATAAGCACCCAGTAAAGTGTCAGGAAAGTCACCTGGGTCAGAGGAAATTGCCGCAGTACAATCTGGGCAATGCTTGGCAAATAGGTAAGTAAAAACCACAGAAAACCCACGCCGACAAAAAAGCCGAGATTTGCTTTCATAACATACCAGCCGTATACAATAACATCTTCGAAACGGAAATATTTGTTTTTCATTTGTTCTCTCGTACTTAATTTGTTTTTGTAAGGGTTGTTAATTTTGATCAATAGCGAATTGTCTGTCACTCAAGTTGTTGGGCTGTCCACCTCAAATTGTGCAAATCCTCGGTCCTTACAAATTGCACGCTCCCGTCATTAAAGACGACATTACAGCCGTCATCGAAATGGTTTTCGGCGGTGATGTCTTCCGGTCCGCCGGACTGGTTCCAACCGGCATGGGTCTCAAAAAGCAGAACCATATCAGGATGACTGCTCGGTCCGGCCTGTGCTGCGTGTTCGTTCATAGCATAATTGCAAGGGCCCTCTTTTGCGCTGGGGCAGCTAAACTGTTTTCTCGGTATATAATTATTCTCAATAAGTATGTCACACCACTGTGACGGAGTCGGGTAGTTTCCATACTCGTCGGCATAGACGATCATCGCACTGCTGAGACCTTTAAGGTTAGTACCGCATACTATTCGCTGGGCCAGACCTCTTGCTCTGGCGAGGGCGGGCATGAGAATCGCCATTAATATTGCGACGAAGGGTAACGCAACGGCGGGTGCGGCTATACCTGCCACTGCAAAACCGTTGCCTTTGAGTTGTCCACCGCTTTTGTTTATCTTGACCAGAGCCACGATCCCTAAAATTATCGCCGGGATTGCCGTAATAAAACACGTGAAGACGCTCAAGATTCCGAGGACCAGTGAGGCGGTAGCCATTCCGCTTGTCTTGGCGTCTGCGCTCACCGGCGCTGCCGCAGTGCTCGAGAGGAGCCAACTACACGTCTGACACAACTGGATGTTATCGGGATTCTCGGCGCCACATTTAGGACAATTCATAACAGTCTCCTTTCGTTTTATAACTGAGACGACACTTAGTTCAACGGCCCGCTCGGATTGAATGATACGGCAGGGCGGCTTTTTTACCAGAAGATTCTTGTGGTTTTTCGGTTTTTTTAATGCGGAGGGTCTATTCGGTGTTGGGGCGTGCCTCGGCGGCGGCGAATGTGTTTTCCGGGGTTTCTATTACCTGTCCGAGGTAGCCGGCTTCTACGCAGAACTGTATGATGTCACGTGCCAGCGGGGCGGCGTCGCTTGAGCCGTGCTGGCCTCCCTCGACGAGTACTGCAATTGCAATGCTTTTGCTCTTGGCGTCTTCGGCAAAGCCCGCGAACCATGCGTGCTCGGGGCTTTCGGTTGAGCCTGTCTTGCCGTAGACTTTTACTCCATCGTCGCCGAAGTTGCTTTGGGAGAAGGTCTCGTGGGCCGTGCCGCCGGCTTCATTTACAACAGCGCTCATTCCTTCGTGAACTACAGCCATCGTTCTCGGGGAAATGTTCAGGTCCACCGAGGTAAATTGGGCTCTTGCATCGGCGCTTTGTTCAATGAACAGGCGTGGGAATCGAAACAATCCTCCGCGTGCGATGGCAGCCATTGCGTTTGCGACCTGGAGGGGGGTGACACGCAGGTTTCCCTGTCCTATTCCGAACCATCTCCTCTCTTTTGGCCGGATTTGGCCCTCGGAACCGCCGGAGGAGACTATTCCCGACGCCTGCATGAAATTTCTGTTGTTTTCGTCTTTTCTGATTTGCACCGGGGGCAGGAGGATTTTCTGGCCGTAGCCGAGTTTTGAAAACCATCGCTGCAGAACGAGCGGCTCGATCCGCTCGGCTAATCGGGAGAAGTAGATGTTGCAGCTTCCCTTGATTGCGTTGCGAGCGATGTTTTTCCACTTCAGGTCATGGGCGAGCCAGGGGTATCTGTTAAAGAGCCAGCAGCTCGGCCAGCTTTTCGGCGCCTTCTTTACAGGACAGCTTATGACCTCGTTGGGGGTAATCTCCCCGGCTTCGAGGCCCGCGATTAGAATGAGCGG